>JACLAD010010684.1_pt1 | contig 18907 bp, 17 predicted proteins | sample 8027901 | NCBI WGS metagenome assembly JACLAD01 (sample SAMN15725071, study PRJNA655200) | protist metagenome | isolation source: fluorescence activated cell sorting (FACS) single amplified genomes of... | place: Spain: Blaines Bay Microbial Observatory, Mediterranean Sea | collected 2016-07-05 | reverse complement strand
GGCGGTTGCGCATTGAGATTGAGAGTTTGATTCTCCTCTCCCATTACCCGCTCGAGCTCAGCTTGAACGATTTTTAGAAATTGCTGACCGGGGTTAAGACTGCTACTGACTTCGCGTCCCAAGGCGCGCTGCTTGATCAGCTCAATAAAATCTTTTACTACCGGCAGTGCCACATCAGCTTCGAGCAATGCCATGCGAACTTCCCGCAGGGTCTCTTGGATATTAGCCTCGCTGAGGCTGGCCTTACCAGAGACCCTCTTGATGGTCTTTGACAATCGCTCGGATAAATTTTCAAACAGTGCCATCTTTATATGATCCAAATTTACAAATAATATCAATCATTATATCAGCATTTAGCCTAGTCTCTTCACCTGATGGACTGAATGTGACAAACTTAGGATGTAATTTTTTCGGACTGATTTATGATCAATTCATTACTGGGCTCTGGGGCCGCAGCACTCTACCTGATGGGCTGGCTGTTTCAGGTAACAAAACCAGAGGCTTCTAAGACCGTTGTATTGCGAGTGATCGCTGCGGCAGCTATCGCACTGCATGGCTTTACCACTTGGGGTCTGATGATTATAGATGCCGGTCTGGATCTTGGACTGTTCAAAGTTCTAACCCTATTGGCTCTGGTAATTAACTGCCTAGTGTGGATAAGCGGCATCAGCAAGCCCATACACAATCTCTTTCTAGTCCTGTTTCCGATCTCTGTGGCGATCCTAATAATGGCGCTCACCGATGCCGAGTCTAGCTCACCGATTATCCTGTCCTCTGGCCTTCAAATTCACATTTTATTATCGGTGCTTGCCTACAGTTTCCTAGCCATAGCTGCTACCCAAGCGCTGCTCTGTGGCTATCAAAACTGGCAGCTAAAGCACAAACATCAAAATGCTCTGATGCGAGCACTACCGCCACTTGAAACCATGGAATCACTGCTTTTTCAGGCCATCTGGTTGGGACAGGTGCTTCTGACTCTATCACTGATAAGTGGCTTTTTGGTGTATGAGAATTTATTCGCTCAGCAGCTGGTTCACAAAGTGGTGTTTAGCCTACTCGCGTGGCTGGTTTACGCGGTGCTGCTGGTTGGCAGGCACTACCACGGATGGCGCGGCAAAAGAGCTATCAACTGGACTTGGATGGGTTTTGTAGCCATCTTACTTGGCTATATTGGCAGTAAATTTGTTATCGAATTTGTTCTCGGATAGCAAAAGTCAGTTGCCAAACTAAACAATCTCATTCAACATATCGATCGCTAATTTAAGAGGCAAGTTTTTCTTGGACGGTTCTAACCCGCTAATTCTCTGGCTGGCACTATTCTTTCTGCTTATTTTATCCGCTTTCTTCTCAGGTTCAGAGACCAGCATGATGTCTCTCAATCCCTATCGACTGAGACATCAACGCAGGAAAAGTTCTGGGGCACGGCGCGCCGCAAAATTATTACACATGCCCGATCGCCTTATCGGGCTGATTCTGATTGGCAATAATGCAGTCAATATTCTCGCTGCCATCATTGCTAATATGCTGGCGATCTACTATATAGGTGAGGCCGCAGCACCCTGGGTGGCAACAGCATCACTGACCATAACCGTGTTGATATTCTCTGAGGTAACGCCGAAAACTATTGCCGCTCAGAACCCCGAATGGTTTGCCTTTAAAGCCAGTCATATCCTAAAACCCCTACTGCAATTGCTGAATCCTCTAGTTTGGTTAATTAACAAATTGACCAACACCTTTATTCTTATACTGGGTTTTGATCCGCGAAAAAACCGTGATGATAGTTTGGATAGTGAGGAGTTAAAATCACTGGTGGACATTTCTGGCCACAAGCTCTCTGACAGCAATCAGGGTATGTTAAGCGCAATACTCGATCTAGATAATATGACCGTGGAAGATATTATGATTCCTCGCAATGAGGTCACAGGTCTTAATTTAGACGATGATATTGAAGTGCTTATGACGCAAATACTGTCCTGCGAATATACCAGACAACCGGTTTTTAAGGGCGACATCAATAATATTATCGGCATCTTCCATGTTCGCAAAGCCAATCATTTGCTGCGTTCAGAAAAGGTCACACACAATGCTATTAAACGCTTTACTGACGAAGCCTATTTTATAGCTGAAACCACCAAGTTAACCACTCAGCTGGTAAACTTCAAAAAAATGCGCAGCCGTTTCGCGATGGTGGTTGATGAGTATGGCGAGGTCCAGGGATTAGTTACCCTCGAGGATATACTCGAGGAAATTGTCGGTGATTTCACCACCAACACAGCGGACAAAACTGAAGAAATCCATGCCAACAAAGATGGCAGTTATAGGATTGATGGCACCGCGACCATCAGGGAAATCAACAAGGCAACTGGATGGGATCTCCCTCTGGATGGCCCAAAGACGATGAACGGACTGGTTCTAGAACAGCTTGAAAGCATACCGGATGGGAATGTTAGCTTCGCAACTAACTACTACCGTTTTGAGACCGTGGAAATTAATGAAACTAAAATCAAAACTGTATCAGTGCACAACTTAAAACCGGTTGAGCCGGCTAGCGATTCATAACCTCGACAATCCTGCATAACTCAGCTAGAGATGCCTAACGCAGTCTCCCTATCAGTGCATCGTGAGAGCACCTGACTACGCTGCTCATCACTCAGATAAGACCAGAGCCTAATCTCCTCCGCAGTTCGATGGCAGCCCTCACAGACTGCAGCATCATTGAGTCGACAGATGGAAATGCAGGGAGACTTTACTGTGGAATCAGTCACCGCTCTACAGCCACCAGCTCAGCGGCCATCTTTTGGCTTTTGTGTGAGTAATGGGCTGCCGAGCCAAGTAACATGGCTTTGGCTTTCTCATCCAACCCACGTACCACTTTAGCGGGAGACCCGAGTACCAGAGAGCCACTGGGAATTACATCGCCGGCCTTCACTAGGCTATTGGCACCGATAATACAGTCACTGCCCACTACCGCCCCATCGAGAATAACCGTATTGATACCCACCAAGGTGCGATCGCCTATCTCGCGACAGTGAATCATTGCCTGATGACCAACGGTTACATCCTCACCAATTTTAAGTGGCTGTCCGGGGTCACAATGCAATACCGCACCATCTTGAATATTGCTGCGCGCGCCAATTTCAATCAGATCACAGTCTCCGCGAATAACCGCATTGAACCACACACTGGCATGCTCTTTGATAACCACCCGGCCTATAATATCTGCGCTTTTAGCAACAAAAACCGATTTATCTATTTGCGGGATATCACTTCCCAACTGGTAAATCATCACTTTCCTCTCTGTCGAAGCTTTTCTAGTTGTGCGCTATCTGGGTAACGCAATTGAATCTTAACCCCCAGTGTAGCATTGAGCATATCCACCAAAACCTTGAGGGTAAATCCCCAAATTCTATAGTCTTGGTAAGCAATAAATGGAAGACTTACGGCATCCCTACCCTTACCAAGTTCAAAATATTGGTACTGCTGCTGATCGACCAGTCGAGCTATGGGCAAGTTGAAAATTGAGGCAATTTCAGAGGGCTGTGGCGTAAAATCCAGCGCACCTTCAGCTATGCCAACAAAGGGTCTGACCATCAGATTTCGGGTTTTGGGTGAAGCACTGGGTAGCATCGCAATTGGTCTGATACGGTCCGCAGACAAGCCTATTTCCTCTTCAGTCTCACGCAGCGCGGTGATCAATAGGTCACCATCATCTGCGTCCCACATACCACCTGGGAAAGCCACCTCTCCCGGGTGACTGTTCATATGTGCCGCCCGTTCGGTGAGCACCAACAGTGGATTACTGCTGTCGCCATGCAAGATAAGCATTACAGCTGCGGCGGTTTCAAGATCGGGATTAGGAATAACCGGTGATATGGGAAATTTTTGCAGCTGTTCTTTGATTGTATCTAGCATTGATGCATTATACTCGGGTTTCAAGTCAATCAGAGTTAAAAAATGAAGTTCTGTTCCAAATGTGGCCATAAGGTTGTGAAAGCAATACCTGCCGGAGACAATAAAGAACGTTTCGTATGCGGTAACTGCGGCGAAATTCACTATCAAAACCCACGGGTTATTGTCGGTGTATTGCCGACTTACCAACAGCAAATATTACTGTGCAAACGGGCAATAGAACCCCGTCATGGCTATTGGACACTGCCTGCAGGGTTCCTTGAAAACGGTGAGTCAACCCTTGAGGGTGCGCTGCGCGAGTGTTACGAGGAAGCCAACGCTGCGGTTATAAATCCGTCACTCTATGCCCTCTACGATATTCCTCGTATCAATCAGGTCTATGTTTTCTACAGAGCCGAAATGGCCAAGCCAGAATTTGGCCCCAGCATCGAGTCCACTGAGGTTGAGCTATTTGACGAAGCGTACATACCCTGGGATCAACTGGCTTTTCCAGTCGTACAAATGGTTCTCGACCAATTCTTGCACCACCGCAAATCGGGGGAATACCAGATAATCCGGGAGGATATAAAGGGGCCGTGGCAGGGCCGGAGAGAGCAAGCCTGAAAAAATTATGCCCCACCTACCGGCAAGCAGGCGGGGCATAATTAATGTTTCAACAAGACCTATAGCTTGTCAGCATTTTCAGATAGATATGCAGCAACACCATCCGGTGTGTCTTTCATACCACTATCACCTTGATTCCAACCCGCAGGACAAACTTCACCATGGTCCTGATGGAAAGCCAATGCATCGATCATTCTCAACATCTCATCAATATTGCGCCCAAGGGGAAGATCATTGACAACTTGGTGCCTTACCAGACCATCTTCATCAATTAAAAATGAGCCTCTGAAGGCCACGCCGTCAGCTGGGTGCTCGACATCATAGGCCTGACAGATTTCATGCTTAACATCAGCTACCAAAGTGTATTTTACTGGACCGATACCACCATCATTGATTGCCGTATTTCGCCAAGCATTGTGGGAAAATTGTGAGTCAATCGATACGCCTATCACTTCTACACCACGACTTTGAAAGTCAGCATAGCGGTGATCAAAAGCGATAAGCTCGGAGGGACAAACAAATGTAAAGTCCAAGGGATAGAAGAACACTACGGCTTTCTTACCTTTGATCGCTTCACTTAAATTAAAATTATCTACAATCTCACCCGAACCAGTAACCGCTGCTGCAGTAAAATCCGGCGCTGATCTACCAACTAAGACTCCCATATGAATACTCCTATATACAGTAAATTATTTTTTGCGAGCAAATCTCGCGACAACAAAATCATAGTTCCACAGCAGCGGGTTTTCAACCAATTAAAAGTTTCTATGGTTGCCATAGGGTAACTTTAAATCACCGGCCGTCAGACTGGATGGTTGCCAAAAACACCCAACAAAAAGGGTGACATTGTCACCCTTTTTGTTAAATCGATACTAAACAAGCTGTGAATTAAAAACTTCTGCTAAGCGATAGAGTGACGTTTCTTCCCTCTCCAACAGAAACCTGATGGGTGCTGTGAGAGTGGGGGAAATATAGCTCATCAGAGAGGTTTTGGGCATTCAACTGAAGTTTAAAGTCATCTGAGATAGCATAGTAAATTGCCGCATCAAATCTGGTATAAGAAGGCAGAAGTAATGTGGGTGCATTGTCTCTAATAGCCGATTCACCCTGGTGCATAACGCCGATAGCCCAGCCTAATTGAGGATTAACCTGATAAGCTGCCCACATAGAAAAGGTTGATTCGGGAATCTCTCGGGGCAGACCACCGCTTGATGTCTCTCCATCCATATTGCTATAGCCTAGGGTTACATCTAAGTTATCGCTGATTTGACCCTTTAGCTCCAACTCAATGCCATCCACTGAAAGATTTCTCTCCTTGATAATTTCTGTGCTTGTGCCGTCAAAACTTGCTCTATCAGACTTGCTGTCGAAATAGGCTGCTGAAAAGCTGAGATCATCGCTGAAGTCAATTTTGAAACCCAGTTCGCTACTCTCAAAGTAGTCAGGTCGCAGGCTCGCCTCATCGCTAGTCATTTTTTTATATTGCTCACCTGATCTGGGCGAGAAACTTTCGCTGTAGCTGTAATAGACAGATGCGTTGCCAGTAGGTTTGTAGATCAATCCGAAGCGTGGAGAGAATTCGGTGTCTTTTCGCGATTTAGAGTACGGCTTAGAAGGGTTATCTTGTTTAAATTTAATATCATCAATCTTAACATCGAAGCTGTCATAACGACCTCCCAAAACAACAATTAAATTATCAGTTAGGTCAATCTGATCTTGGATATAAAATGATTGAACACTTATATCGGTCTCAGTGCTCGATTTGAGGGCGCATGGGTTTGTGTACTCAAGGGAAGTGGCAACACCAGCGGCATTGACGGCAAAGTTAATCGTATCTTCAACCTTAAAAACTTCACGATCATAATTACTTGCCGAGCAATCATTAGTCGTCCAATAGGTGTTGTATCTCAGGTTACTGTTATCTGTTTCAATACTTTCAAAACCTACGAGTAAGGTATGGGTTGTAGTTCCAAGCGTAGCCTCACCCACTAGATTTCCCGTGATGATAAGGTTATCTCTATCTGTGGGATCAAAGTAGCCATCCATTTGCACAGTATTGGAATCAGCATAATAGTTATTTGCATAAGTATTTTGATACATTTTTTCAAAACTATTTGAAGTTACTGACAAATTACCCTTCATAGAATCTGAAAACTCGTGGCTTACAGCGGCACGGAAAATTGACGCTTCCACCTTGTTAACATTGCCATTTGCATCACCAAAAACAATATCTGCCAGCGCCTCTACAGGTGCTCCATTTGTAGTTGGAATGCCTCTATCAATAAATCGCTCATGGTCTACATATTCATAAGATAGATCTAGGGCAGTATCTGGGCTTAGCTGTACTTTCAATGTTGGATTTATACCCAATCTGTCACCATCATAAAAATCCCGGTGATTTTCCAGCGCGTCACTGTGGACATTCAGACGAAATGCCACCGTATCACTGAGGTCAATATTTAGATCTGCAGCTAAGTTAAAAGCACCAAATGAATCAAACGCAGCATCAATTGTTGTGGAATCACTACCGATAATCGCCTTCTTAGTAACTCTGTTGATAGCCCCGCCAGTTCCCCCTCTTCCAAATAGCAGCGCATTGGGTCCTCTAAGAATCTCAACCTGATCCACGTTGTAAAGCGAGCGGTAATACTGGACATCATCTCGCACACCATCTTGGAAAAAGTCAGCGGTGGATCTAATACCCCTAAACACCACTGCATCGCGGTGCCCCTCGCCCTGGGATGTGTTCACACCGGGGGTATATCGAATGATATCGCCAATCTGCTTAATGCCCTGTTTGCGAATATCTTCGTCAGTAACAATCGATAGTGATTGAGGGACATTAAGAATAGGCGTTGGTACCTTTAGCGCATTGATTTGATCCGCTTGAAGTATCTTGCCCTTGACCACAATTTCTTCAATATCTGAATCTGAGACTGCTGCAAAAATAGATGTTGAAATTAAAAGGCCTGATATAACCATGCCATTAAGTAACAATTGCTTCATGGAATTTTCCTTGGGTAGAAGATAATGTAAATGCATATTTAAATAATAATGATTATCATTTATATTTGCAACTACTATTTAAAAAACATAACATAAATGGCGAACAGCTGGTCAAGAACCCAGATAAATTAATAGCTGAAGCGGCTCTTAAGCTGTTATCGCTAATGAGAATTATTTGCATTTATGTGCTATACTTGATTACAATCAACACCTGAAGTCATACAGCCTGAGACCTTTACAGGAATAGAGATTTTGTTATCAGACAAGGCAAAATCCCACGAAGTGAGGGTGTTTTTAGCCCAGAAATAACGCTTTATGGGGCAAAAGATCATTTGCGCAAAGGTCTCAGTCTTATTAGTTCAGCCCCTGCGCTACCACTAGATCAATTGAGAGAAGTTTTTGATATGAATGAATTTATTATTATGTTTCGCGAGAGCCTCGAGGCCTCACTAATTGTCGGGATTATTTTTACTCTATTGGTCAAACAGGGATTAAAAAGGGAAATTCGCCAATTATGGATGGGGGTGGCAAGTGCCATTATAGCCAGTATAGCGGCTGGCATAATGCTGGTGCAGGTTAAAAGCTCTATAGGCAATGCCTCGATCGAGGCACTGTTTGAAGGGGTTGCCATGATTGCAACCGCGGGTTTAATTTGGTACGTCATATTCTGGTTATCAAAACAGGTAGGCGCCACAGCCGCATTGAAGGAAGAAGCCAACCAAGCAGTAGAAAATGCTGGCTGGGGTATTTTCCTAATCGTGTTTTTCGCTATCTTTCGGGAAGGGTTTGAAACCGCTATTTTCTTGATGGGCAGTTTCTCCATGACCGATTCCTTCTCCTACACTGGATTTATTGCAGGATTAGTATTGGCAATCGCTATTGGTTATGCCATCGTTATCCAGGGCAAACGCATAGAACTCAAGTCCTTTTTTAGAGCCACTAGCCTGCTGTTAGTTATTTTTGCCGCTGGAATGATGACCTACGGCACCCATGAAATAGAGGAATTCCTGGTTAAGGGCGATCATTTGCAAGCAATAGGCTTGGAATCAAAACAGGATATAGCTCGGCCCTACAGTATCCTTGAACCCGTTAAAGAATTGCAGCCGTCGGATAATCCGGCTTTTTACTCCTACAATCTCAACAGCAAACAGCAGTACACGCATCTGCTGCATGACAAGGGCCATATTGGGGTCTTTCTAAAGGGCTTTTTGGGCTATAACAGCAATCCCAATTGGATAGAATTGTTTGTGTGGATTCTGTCTCTGGGATTTGGTCTAAGACTGTGGCGAAAGTTTTACTTCGCGGACACGGCGTCTGCCAAATAACCTGGGCGTTTACCGCGGCGATTTCCCTATAACTACTGCCTACAACTACTATAAGGGATCGCCGCTTATCCAGAGCTCTAGGGTAATAGGGTTAAATCACTTGTTGCAGTATGGAGCCTTTAAACAGATGGAAGCTTTAAATAGTTGAACCACTTATGAAGGCGACTGCCCCTCATCGCCAACAGCTTCGTCAATCATTTCCTTCAACTCTCCTTTTTCGTGCATCTCAGTGACAATATCGCAGCCGCCAATCAGCTCACCATTAATCCAGAGTTGCGGAAAGGTCGGCCAGTTGGCATAGGTGGGCAAGTTGGTGCGAATTTCCGGATTGGACAACACATCCACATAGGCAAAGCGATGCCCACAACCCATCAATGCCTGCACAGTGCGCGCGGAAAACCCACATTGAGGTTGATTAGGGGAGCCTTTCATATATAAAAGGACTGTATTATTTTCCACTTGATCGCGAATTGTTTCCATAATATCCATTAAATCTTACCTTTGAGTGCTAACAACTGTTAGCGGACATTTTAGCCTTTTTAACCTATTGTGGGTATCTGATTTAGTCGATAATACCTATTAAACCTATGGCTGAGACCAATCAACACTAGAGTCAAGGTATATTGCGATAGCTAACCATTGTACTTATAATATCTCTAAGTCAAGGGCAGCACCGCTGCCCTTTTTCTATTGCAGATAAAAGTGGACGGCATGACAACTAATGCACTAATGAATACCTATGGCGAAAAAGCCATGACTCTGGTCAAGGGGGAAGGCGCGTGGTTGTGGGATAACCAGGGAAATAAATACTTGGATGTGCTATCCGGTATTGCCGTATGTGGATTAGGGCATTCTCATCCGGCAGTAGCAGCGGCAATTGCCGGTCAAGCTGATCAATTATTACACTGTTCTAATTTTTTCAACATCCCATATCAACAGCAGTTGGCTGACCAGCTCTGTGCCATTTCCGGCATGACCAATGTATTTTTTGGCAATTCTGGGGCCGAGGCCAATGAGGCGGCGATCAAAATAGCCAGACTGCATGGGCATAAAAAAGGTATCAAATTACCCACTGTCCTAGTGATGGACAATGCTTTCCACGGCCGCACCCTGGCCACCCTGAGCGCCTCTGGCAGTCGCAAGGTACAGGCCGGTTTTGAACCTCTAGTGGGGGGGTTTGTCCGCGGCCCATTTAATGATATTCAAGGTCTAGAGGTTATTGCTGAGAATAATCTCAATATCTGCGCCGTGCTAGTAGAACCCCTACAGGGAGAGGGTGGCATTCGCGTCGCTGATCCGGATTATTTGAAACAACTGCGTGAATTTTGTGACCAACGGGGCTGGCTGTTAATGCTCGATGAAGTTCAGACTGGCAATGGCCGCACCGGAAAATATTTTTACTATCAGCACAGCGATATCCAGCCCGATGTAGTGACCACGGCAAAGGGGCTGGGTAACGGCGTGCCCATTGGTGCCTGCCTAGCCCATGGCGAGGCCGCCCAGTTAATGCAACCGGGCAATCACGGCTCTACCTTTGGTGGCAATCCCCTAGTCTGTGCTGCAGCTCTTGCAGTGGTGACTTCAATAGAGACGGAGAATCTCTATCAACGGGCTACCACAGTGGGTAACATTATTATGCAGGGCTTGCACAGCAGAGTGGGCTCCCTACCCCATGTTAAAGAGATACGCGGCCGTGGCTGTATGATCGGCGTGGAGTTGTCAGTGCCCTGCAAACCGCTATTTAAAGCGGCACTGGACAAGGGGCTGATTATCAATGTCACCGCGGATTCAGTGATTAGATTACTGCCACCCATGATTATGACGGATAAAGAGGCTCAACAGGTGGTGGATATTTTGAGTCCGTTGATCAGTGACTTTAAATAGGAGCGATTCACTATGGCAGTCAGGCATTTTCTTACCTTAAAAGATTTATCTCCAACTGAGCTTCATCAGGTGGTTGAATCTGCCATCGCCCTCAAAAAAGCCCATAGAGAGGGTTCGCAGCAAGCGGTGCTTGCCGGCAAAGTGCTAGCCATGATATTCGAAAAATCATCCACGCGAACCCGAGTCTCCTTTGAAGCTGGGATGGCACAGCTGGGTGGCAGTGCACTGTTTCTATCCCCCAACGACACCCAACTGGGGCGCGGCGAGCCAATTGAGGACTCAGCCAGAGTAATCTCGCGCATGGCCGATATTATTATGATTAGAACCTTTGGTCATAACAAAATCGAGCGCTTTGCCCAATACTCCGATGTGCCGGTGATCAATGCATTAACAGATAGCTTCCACCCCTGCCAACTGCTGGCGGATATCCAAACCTTTGTCGAACATCGAGGTGCTATTCAGGGCAAGACGGTAGCCTGGATAGGTGATGGCAACAATATGTGTCACTCGTGGATCAATGCCGCAGTGCAGTTTGATTTCCAGCTGCGTATTGCCTGCCCCGCAGACTACAAGCCAGATGCCCAATTGGTCAAAGATGCCGGCACGCGCATTGCTATCAGCGATGATCCAGCGGTCGCGGTCGCTGGTGCCGATCTGGTTACTACCGATGTGTTTGCTTCAATGGGCCAGGAAGCTGAGCAACAGACCAGACTTGAACATTTTGCCAACTTTCAGGTCAATCACCAGTTGATGTCCGGCACAGCAGATAATGCACTATTTATGCATTGCCTGCCTGCCCATAGAGGTGAGGAGGTTTCAGCCGAGCTACTAGAGGACAAGAATATCTCTGTGGTCTGGGACGAGGCAGAGAATCGTTTGCATGCGCAAAAGGCACTGATGCTATTTCTCTTAGAAGCCAGCCACTAAACCACTCAGTTTAAAACCCGTTCAGTAACTTAGCTCGGCTTGTAGGCCACATCGTCAATTTCATATTCGATGTTACCACTGGGAGTCTGAACATTGACTATCTCCCCCAACTCTTTACCAATTAGAGCCCTGGCGATAGGCGACTGGTAGGAGATCTTGCCATCATTCACATCGGCTTCATCATCACCGACAATACGGTAGGTCTTTTGCTCATCGGTATCGGTGTTAATGATGGTCACGGTAGCACCAAAAATTACCCGGTCGGCCGCAGGCATCTTAGCAATATCGATAATCTGGGCATTGGAGAGTTTCGCTTCAATATCCTGGATACGGCCTTCGATAAACCCCTGCTGCTCTCGGGCCGCATGATATTCGGCGTTCTCTTTTAGATCGCCGTGTTCGCGGGCCTCAGCAATGGCCTGTATCACACTGGGACGATCGTGCTTTTTGAGCTTGTCGAGCTCAATGCGCAGACTGCTCTCGCCCTCAACTGTCATCGGATTTTTTTGCATTAACTGTCTATTCCATGGAGTGTTTGCAAGTTTCTAACCTGAATATCACCGGCGAATTTAAGTGCTTCACACACCGCACTGCCACCGGCCATAGTCGTAGTATAGTAAACTCTGTGCTGTTCTGCACTTGAGCGAATAGTGGATGAATCAGAGATAGCTTGCCGACCCTCGGTGGTATTGACAATTAAATCGATTTTATCGCTTTTGATCATATCCACGATATGGGGCCTGCCCTCCTGGACCTTGTTAACTGTCTGCACCGCAATACCAGCCTCGCTAATGATCTTAGCACTGCCTTGGGTAGCCACCAATTTAAAACCCAATTCGGCAAGGTTGGTGGCCAGTGTGGGCAACTGGTCTTTGTCTCTTTCTCTCACACTAATAAATGCAGTGCCGCCTGTGGGTATTCGATCACTGGCACCCAGTTCCGCTTTGCCATAGGCCTCGGCAAAGGTGGTTCCAACGCCCATCACCTCGCCTGTGGATTTCATTTCTGGCCCAAGAATCGGGTCTATACCAGGGAATTTATTAAATGGGAACACCGCCTCTTTGACACTGAAATAGTTGGGTATAATTTCCTCGGTAAAGCCCTGGTATTCAAGGCTCTGGCCCACCATACAGCGAGCGGCAATTTTTGCCAGCGAAGTGCCTATACACTTGGAGACAAAGGGCACGGTTCTGGAAGCCCGGGGATTTACCTCGATCACATAGATCTCACCGTCCTGAAGCGCCAACTGCACATTCATCAAGCCGCGGACACCAAGTTCGCGAGCCATCTTCTTACACACCTCGCGCATTTGATCTTGAATCTCGGCGCTGAGGCTGTAGGGCGGCAGCGAGCAGGCTGAATCACCAGAGTGAATACCGGCCTGTTCGATATGCTGCATGATGGCACCAATAACTACTTGCTTACCATCACTGACCGCATCCACATCCACTTCAATTGCATTGGGCAAGAAAAAGTCCAACAACACCGGGGAGTCCTCAGACACCTCGACAGCGGTCGCCATATAGTGGCGCAACTCATCCTCTTTGTAGACGATCTCCATCGCACGGCCACCCAGCACATAGGAGGGCCGCACCACCAGCGGATAACCGATCTGTTTGGCCAATGCCACTGCGTCCTCAGTGCTGCGCGCAGTTGAATTAGCTGGCTGCAACAAGCACAGCTTGCCAATCATCTGCTGGAAGCGTTCGCGATCCTCAGCTCTGTCGATCGCATCTGGGGTGGTGCCCACGATGGGTACACCCTCGGCCTCAAGGGCCCGCGCTAATTTCAACGGTGTTTGACCACCGAACTGTACAATCACCCCTTTGGGCTTCTCCAGGCGCACAATCTCCAGCACATCCTCGAGGGTCACTGGCTCAAAAAATAGGCGATCAGAGGTATCGTAATCGGTGGATACCGTCTCAGGGTTGCAGTTGACCATAATGGTTTCATAGCCATCCTCGCGCATCGCCAGAGCAGCGTGTACACAGCAGTAGTCAAATTCTATACCCTGACCAATGCGGTTGGGACCGCCACCCAGCACCAAAATCTTATCTCGATCACTGGGGCGCGCCTCGCACTCCTGCTCATAGGTGGAGTACATATAGGCAGTATCGGTCGCAAATTCCGCAGCGCAGGTGTCGACACGCTTGTAGACTGGGTGCAATTGGAGTTTATAACGCAGTTCGCGCACTGCCCGCTCACCACAGCCGAGAATATCTCCCAGTCGTTTGTCGGAGAAGCCTTTTCTCTTTAACCTGTACAATAGGTTCTGGTCGAGATCCTTGAGATCAGCTCCCTGTAGCGCCAGCTCCTCTCGAACTAAGTCCTCAATCTGCACCAAAAACCAGGGATCTATTTTGGTGATAGCAAACATCTCCTCCAGACTGATACCACTTCTAAAGCCATCAGCCAAGTACCAGATGCGGTCCGGACCGGCTTCCGCTAACTGATTGCTGAGCACCGCCATTGAAGAGGCATTGCTCAAATCCAGCAGAGGATCAAAACCCGAAGCACCTACTTCAAGGCCCCGCAGTGCCTTTTGCACCGACTCCTGGAAGGTGCGGCCGATGGCCATCACCTCACCCACAGACTTCATCTGGGTTGTGAGTTTCTGATCCGCCTGATTAAATTTTTCAAAGGCAAAGCGCGGTATTTTGGTGACTACATAATCAATACTGGGTTCGAAAGAGGCCGGTGTGGCTCCACCAGTGATTTCATTCTGCAGTTCATTGAGGGTATAGCCCACCGCCAACTTAGCGGCCACCTTGGCGATCGGGAAACCGGTGGCTTTCGAGGCCAGCGCCGAAGATCGAGACACCCTGGGGTTCATCTCAATAACAATCAAGCGTCCATTTTCGGGATTGACGGCAAACTGCACATTGGAGCCGCCGGTTTCAACACCGATCTCACGCAAGACCATCAGCGAGGCATTGCGCATAATCTGATATTCTTTATCGGTCAGGGTCTGAGCCGGGGCTACTGTGATCGAGTCACCGGTGTGAATCCCCATAGGATCCAGGTTTTCAATCGAGCAGACGATAATGCAGTTGTCGCTGCGATCACGCACCACTTCCATCTCATATTCTTTCCAACCGATCAGGGATTCATCGATCAGCAGCTCGTTGGTGGGCGACAGATCGAGGCCACGGCGGCAAATTTGCTCAAACTCTTCGCGGTTGTAGGCAATACCACCACCGGAGCCCCCCATGGTAAAGGACGGGCGAATAATACAGGGAAATCCGAAGCGATCGGCGACCTGATAGGCCTCCTCCATACTGTGGGCAATACCGGAGTTAGGGGTCTCCAAACCTATGGCACGCATCGCCTTATCAAACCGCTCGCGGTCCTCGGCTTTATCGATAGCATCGGCATTGGCGCCAATCATCTCCACACCAAACTGGTCGAGCACCCCATGTTTTGCCAGATCCAGGGCACAGTTGAGGGCTGTTTGCCCACCCATGGTGGGCAACAGCGCATCGGGGCGCTCAGTCTCTATAATTTTCGCCACCGTATTCCATTCAACTGGCTCGATGTAGGTGGCATCCGCCATCGCCGGATCGGTCATAATCGTAGCCGGATTGGAATTGACCAAGATTACTCGGTATCCCTCCTCCCTGAGCGCTTTACAAGCCTGAGCGCCGGAGTAATCAAATTCACAGGCTTGACCGATAATAATCGGGCCGGCACCAAGAATCAGAATGCTGTTTATATCGGTTCTTTTCGGCATGGGGTCTCCACTGTGACAGACGCCTAACGTCTGGCCTCCATCAATTCAATAAAGTGGTCAAATAGCGGGGCCGCATCATGGGGTCCCGGACTGGCCTCTGGGTGGCCCTGAAAGCTAAACGCCGGTTTATCGGTGCGATGAATTCCCTGTAATGAACCATCGAAAAGCGAGCGGTGGGTGGCTCGCAGACAACTGGGAAGCCCCTGCTCCACCACGGCAAAACCATGGTTTTGGCTGGTAATCATCACTCGGCTGTTGTCAATATCCTCCACCGGATGATTGGCGCCGTGATGACCAAATTTCATTTTTTCGGTCTTCGCACCTGAGGCCAGCGCCAACAATTGATGACCCAGACAGATACCAAACAGCGGAATACCGATTTCGAGAAGTTCTTTGATGGCAGCAATGGCATAATCACAGGGTTCTGGATCACCCGGGCCATTGGAAAGGAAAATGCCATCTGGCTGCATGGCCAGAACCTCACTAGCAGGTGTTTGGGCGGGCACCACGGTCAATTCACAACCGCGGTCTACCAGCATGCGCAGTATATTGCGCTTCACCCCATAGTCGTAGGCCACCACTTTGTATTTCTGCTCGCCGGCTGTTTTAAACCCACTGCCAAGGGTCCAACTGTGCTCTCGCCATCCATAGGACTCCGAAGTAGTAACTTGCTTAGCCAGATCCATACCTTTGAGACCGGGAAATTGCCTGGCCAATTCAAGGGCCTTTTTCTCATCCACATCACCGGCCATCATGCAACCATTCTGCGCGCCGCTCTGGCGCAGAATTCTGGTCAACTTGCGGGTGTCTATATCGGCGATACCAAGAATACCACTATCACTCAGATACTGATCTAGGGATTGCTCACTGCGAAAATTTGAGGCCAACAGCGCCAGGTCGCGAATCACTAGACCGGCGGCCCAGATTCGATCTGATTCCCGATCCTCGTCATTGACGCCCACATTGCCAATATGGGGATAGGTTAGGGTTACTATCTGTTGCGCATAGGAGGGATCGGTGAGAATTTCCTGATATCCGGTGAATGCAGTATTAAATACAACCTCGCCTACCGATTGACCCGCGGCACCGATAGCCGTCCCTCTAAATAGGGTGCCATCTGCAAGTGCGAGCACGGCTTCCCGAGTAGCTTGGGATTTCACATAACCTCCAAAACGCTTACTGACCTAATTAATAGATCGCTGCCGCGATAAGTTTTACTCTGGGAGGTAGGTGGCCACAGTTCACAATGGCGCACTCAACCTCGGCTGGAAAAATCCCTATCCGTGCAGTGATCTCAAGATAAATACGAAAAACCTGTGGGGCATTTGCGAAAAAACGAGATGAAACTAGCTGTCTCATCTCGTTCTTTTAGAAATATTTTGTATTGCAATTACTCCAATCAGGGCTGCTCGCAGCGAGCAATTCTGAGAACTTATTTTAGGGTAAGCTTAGCTGTTTTGTCTATGCTTAGATAGCATTAAATTTCGGTAAATTTAAATTCAATACGTCCTGCATGCTATAGCGGCCAGTCTGCTTGTCATGCAACCAGCGTGCAGCGCGCACTGCACCACGGGCGAAGGCCATACGACTAGAGGCCTTGTGGGTAATCTCTACCCGCTCGCCCTCTGCAGCGAACAGTACCGTGTGATCTCCCACTACATCGCCGGCCCTCTGGGTGGCAAAACCAATAGTCTGTCGGTCCCTAGCACCGGTCTGACCCTCGCGGCCATAGACTGCAACTTCGCGCAAGTCGCGGCCGAGAGCATCGGCTACTGCATCACCAAGGGACAGAGCTGTTCCTGAGGGCGCATCAACCTTGTGCCGGTGGTGGGTCTCGGAGATCTCAATATCCACCTCATCGCCGAACACCGAGGCTGCAAGCTCCGCCAGTTTGAAACACAGGTTTACGCCTGTGGCATAGTTTGATGCCATGCACAGCGCCGTATCTCGACTGGCTTGATCAATCTGCTGAAGCTGGGCTTTATCCAGCCCAGTGGTACCAATGACCAATTGCTTTTGCGATTGCGCACAGAGCAAGGCATTTTCCACAGTGGCTGCCGGTGCACTGAAGTCAATCAGCACATCGAATTGATCAGCAATATCAGCCAGTGATGGGGATACCTTAATACCATTGCGCCCAATACCGGCCAATTCACCAGTATCAGTTCCAATCAGGGAGCTATCAGGGCGCTCAACGGCCGCCGTGAGCTGAGCCCCTTCAGCAACATGCACTGCTTCGATTAGCGCCCGGCCCATTCGACCGCCGGCGCCAGTGATGGCAATATTTATCATTTTATTTCCCACCTTTTAACAGGCTATAAAAGATTTCGTAACTCTACCTTTAATTGGTGAGATTATCGAAGAATTTTTTCACGCCATCAAACCAGTTAGTGGTTCTCGGGGAATGCTTACCCTTGCCACCCAGACTTTGATCAAAATCTTCTAGCAGTTCCCGCTGTTTGGCACTGAGGTTGATCGGCGTCTCCAGTACCACTCGGCACAGCAAATCACCGGTGCTACCACCGCGAACTGGAGCTACACCCTTGCCCCGCAGACGAAACATCTTGCCACTCTGGGTCTCGGGGGGGACTTTTAATTTTACCTTACCCGATAGGGTTGGCACTTCCAATTCACCCCCCAGAGCCGACTGAGCAAAACTAATCGGCACTTCACAGTGCAAGTGACTGCCATCGCGCACGAAGATGGCGTGATCGCGCACATGCATCTGAACATAGAGGTCACCAGCAGGGCCCCCATTTGGACCCGCCTCACCTTTGCCTGCCAGACGAATACGATCACCGGTATCCACACCGGGGGGAATTTTTACTGACAGGGTTTTGCGCTCTTCAACCATACCCTGACCGTGACAATCACCGCAGGGATCCGAAATCACCTGACCAGTACCACGGCAATGGGGGCAAGTTTGTTGCACCGAAAAGAACCCCTGGGACATACGGATCTGACCCGAACCACCACAGTGGTTGCAAGTTGTAGGGGATGTGCCGGGACGAGCACCAGAGCCATCACAGGTTTCACAATGCACCATAACTGGAATCTCAATCTGCACTGTTTTGCCTTTGACTGCATCTTCCAGATCCAACTGCAGGTCATAGCGCAGATCTGATCCCCTCGCCGGACCGGAGCGCCCGCGGCCACCACCGCCAAATATATCGCCAAATACATCGCCGAATACATCACTAAAGCCAGCGCCGCCAAAACCTCCAGCACCGGCATTACCATCTACCCCAGCGTGACCAAAGCGATCATAGGCGGCTTTCTTCTCGTTATCGCCGAGAATTTCGTAGGCCTCCTGAGCCTCTTTGAATTTATCACCGGCATCCTCATTGTCCGGATTGCGGTCCGGATGGTATTTCATTGCCACACGGCGAAACGCCTTTTTGATCTCCTGATCAGAGGCACCTTTGTCCACTCCCAGCACTTCGTAATAGTCGCGTTTTGCCATATTTTAGCTTTTGATCTATCTGGTGAAATTAAAAAAAATGGGGCGCGAACCCCTGTCCGC
>JACLAD010011512.1_pt1 | contig 18910 bp, 11 predicted proteins | sample 8027901 | NCBI WGS metagenome assembly JACLAD01 (sample SAMN15725071, study PRJNA655200) | protist metagenome | isolation source: fluorescence activated cell sorting (FACS) single amplified genomes of... | place: Spain: Blaines Bay Microbial Observatory, Mediterranean Sea | collected 2016-07-05 | reverse complement strand
TGGTACTTTGTTGAAAAATAATGGAATTGTATACGAAAACAACCTATCAAAGTTTCTACGCTCGAATGGATTTGTGATTGAAAACGGCATAGTAACTCAAACACCAGCTATTAATTAAACATCCCTTTAAATTAAGGTCATTTACTGTAGCTACATCATCCTGAAAATGTTTATGGAGCTCCATTGCCTTGCAAAGAATTTGCAAAGCTAGGCAACTAACGACAAAACACAAAATATTCGTATAATTTTCAACGAATTAAGAAGAAGCTTTTAGACACTGACTTTTCAAAATCCGTTGCTAGAAATAGCGTGCCGGTTCAAGTCCGGCCTCTGGTACCATTCTTTTTTTATTTACTAAGAAGAGAAACAATAAACCGACCTTGAGTCGGTTTTTTTGTGCCTGAACGAAATTGAATCGGCACGCCTAAAGCGCGCCGTCCGAGTGTCGGTCCAATCAAAGCCCGGCCTCTGGTACCATTCTCTTTTTATTTACTAAGAAGAGAAACAATAAACCGACCTTGAGTCGGTTTTTTTGTGCCTGTGGTTCTAACTTTCTCGTTAAACCACTCCCACAATAAACACCAGGCAAACCTTAACTATTTTTGGGTAGGTACGTTCTAGCTCGGTCATCACTCAAACGCTATAAGTACATCCATGCGCTGGTGCAATATTCTAGCGACCTCTATTCCAGCTTCGGTTTGCCAATAATATACAATGTGCTTTTGCGCGGGAAAGCTTCTAGCCGTTTCAAACAGTTCAGGTCTGTTTCTTCCCAAAGTTGGAGTAGTCGCAATCTGAATCATAGTTTCATGTAGCAGCGACACGTATTTTTTCGCCTGAGACAGACCCCATTTTTCGATGGTCTTGGCGGATATGAGTCGCAAGTCTTCCTCAGCAAGCTCAGATAATTTATACCTTGCCATCGATTTCTTTGCTCACTTCAGCAAAAATATCCAGCGCAGACTTATCGGAAGTTTGCCCATCAGACAACTGTTTAAAGCCCTTGCCAACCTCTTCTCTTAGTATCTCAAGTTGCTGTTGTTTCGAAACATCTTTTTCAAACAACAACCGTAAACCATCTCTGATCACCTCGCTTGCAGATGTGTAAAGTCCTGATGCAACTTTTTCATTGATGCGTTTTTCAAATTCAGAGCCAAGAGTAACGTTCATAAACACCTCCACATGTTATGCTTATATTATGCGCATGTTATGATCATTTTGCTAATCTAAAGGTAGACTTTTTACAAAGTAGTACTAATTGCGCAAATTGGCTGGAATCTTGGTTGAGAATCAAAGTAGTTATGCAAAAAATTTGCAAAGTTTCTTTTTTGTCTGATAGGTAATTGATTTTTTAAAACTAAAATAGCCACCGTCTTTTCAAAATTCGTTGCTAGCGATAGCGTGGCGTCCGCGTGTCGGTCCATCGCGTGGCGACCAATCATAGTCCGGCCTCTGGTACCGTAAAGCAAGATAGGCCCGTAACACATTAATTAGACAGGCATATATAGAAATAAAAGATGAACGATGACATACACCTGGTTTACTCATCGTCATTAGTGCATGTAAATTTGTCTATTGGGAGAAGGGTATGGCTAAGAAATAAGGATGTATGAAAACCTTATTTTCAGTTAGTAGTAGTTATTCCTTCACTCGCGTGAAGCGTCAGTACATTTAGCTATTCAGGCCCAACACTACCCCAGTAGCCGCTTGGCATTTAGTCGTCCCTGAACCCATTGCTGTTGTTGATTAAATGCATATTTTTCAAGGTGTATTACTTTACCAGCAGCATGTTTAAAGCAGCTTTCAAATTGCGTGGTTAAAGTTAGCCACTGTTCGTGTTCAATATTGAGGCGTTCCAAAATAGTAGGATGGAGATGCTCAACCTTTCCTCGCTTGTTTGGGTGAATATATCGACCGGTTGTATCTATAAGCTGAAGGTATTCTGGGAGGGTAAAAGGTAACCCCTTGGGCATATTTTGTGTTGGGTTACCCGCAAAAGGCATGAGCCGTTTGGGTGTTTTTCCTACCCTCGCGGCATTTATACGGTATTTAATACTGGTATGGTCTGAGGCTTCCGGCGTTTTCGCTATTTTTGCACGGACGGGGTTCAAATCTACATAGACCATACAAGCTGCAAGGGCCGATTCATCTAATAGCGCTTGAGACTTAAACCTCCCCTCCCAGAAGTGCCCTGTGCAGTCATCTTCTTTGTTGGCTGCTCTGGCAATATACTCGTTTAATGCTCGCATAAACCAGCTGATATCGAATAGCCGTTTGCGCCACACCTCTGCTGTCGCTTCTACCGTTTTCAGCTGTGTTTCGTTTAAGCCACTACGTAGTTTTGAAGATGTGTAGCTCCGCGTGAGCAAGGTGCCTTTATACAGCCTATGCCAACGTTGAATTACTTCTTCTGTGGTAAGTGCATCGGCTTTATCTTTAGCTACGTGTAGCACCACGTGCGTATGGTTGCTCATCACCGCATAAGCGCATATATCAATCGCAAACACTTCACTTAAGATATGAATGCGGTCTTCCACCCATTGGCGACGATGCTCAAAGCTTTTGCCGTTTTCCTCACCACATAAAAATGCGCGGCGAACACAACGAGAAATACAGTGGTAATAAGACGTATCCGTTAAACTAATTTGCGACTTTCTGGCTTTAGGCATCAGGGCTTTCTACCGTTGGTTTACATACTTTACCAGTGTGGGGGCCGTGCAAATTAAAGAAAGTGTACTGAGGTACAGTTTTTGAACTTTTGTTTTTTGTCTGTCTAGTTAAAACTTTGTCTCAGGGGTACCCTTATTTTATGCCTGTCAAGTTAAGCCCAAGTTAAGCCTTCAGTTATATGCCTGTCTTAAGAAGTTATTAGGAACGTTTAGTCTGTTGCGTGCGTTGAGTTTTTTGAATCGCCAACCTTTTTTAACAAGCGTAATTCGTTCATAACGATATTGTGATTCGTCCGCATATAAATCCAAAGCTTAACCGTTACTTGTGCATTAACGCTCACCACAAAACATACTCCCCAAAAGAGTTCGCTGTTTTTGTCTGCGGTAAAAAACTGATACCCGCAAAAAAAGAGTAAAACACTAAATATGATAGCCATGGCGTAGCCCAGCTTCATGATTGTAGGGTAGTCAGAAGCAAACCCCATACGTAAATAACTGAAGATACCTTTGATAGGTTGGCCCTGCAGATTGTTTTCCTCCAACCCCCGCCCTTCTTTACCGCGATAGTTTCGCTTTGTCATCTTTCTGTCCCTCATTTTGATCTTTGAAATACCCAGCTATCGACGAATGTATTGCTTTACTAACTTTTCTGTTTCCAGAAATAACCATAACAGTGTGCCTGCTATTAAAATTACTATATGGTCGGTAAAGGATGGGGAAACAGTGCCAAAAATGGTTTGCAAAAACGGTAAATAGCAAATCATAATCTGCGCGGTTATTACCAATAAAATGGCTATCCACACCGCTTTGTTCGCATTCCCTTCTTTTACTCTAAATGCCTGAGTCTGAATGCGACGTGTAAACAGTAAATAGGAGATTTCCAGCCCAACTAGCATATTCATCGATTGTGTACGTGCCAGCGCTACCGGTAAATTTTGGGAGATAGCAAATTGATAAACACCAAACACCGCAATAAAGAAAAGTACACCCACCATCACAATGTGCCATAGTAAGTCGCCTTGAATAAGCGATTGATTTCGTGGCCTAGGTGGCTTTCCCATAATATCTTTATCAGGCGGCTCGAAGGCAAGTGCAATACCCAAAGAAATGGCAGTAATCATGTTCACCCATAATATTTGAACCGGTGTGATGGGGTAAGGCATACCCGCGAGCAGTGCTACCATTATCGTCAATGCTTCGCCGGCATTAGTCGGCAGCGTCCAACTCACCACTTTTTTTATGTTGTTGTAAACCGTTCTCCCCTGCTCTACTGCAGCAACTATAGACGTAAAATTATCGTCGGCCAGTACAACATCAGCTGCGTCTTTGGCGGCCTCACAGCCTTTAAGGCCCATAGCAACACCAGCGTCTGCACGTTTTAATGATGGGGCGTCGTTTACTCCATCTCCGGTCATCACTACCACCAAATCCATAGCTTGTAAGGCCATGACCAAGCGTAATTTGTGTTCTGGTGTTGTTCTAGCAAATATGTCTGTCTTATTTAGCTGAGCTTTTAATTCGTGCTCGCTTAAGGTGTCTATCTGTTCACCGGTAAGTACGTTATCGGCATACTTTAAACCCACCTGCTTTCCAATTGACTGCGCGGTAACGGCGTGATCACCCGTTATCATTTTCACCTGAATATATGCACGCTGACATTCAGCGATGGCCTCTTTTACTCCCGGGCGAAGTGGGTCGACTAAGCCCACAAGTCCAAGCAAGCACAAGTGTCCGTCGATGTCTTCATCTGTTAACTGATAACCCAGCTCTTTTTCACTGTTATTGCAGGTTAACTCTCCTGTTGCGATGGCGAGTACTCTTAACCCTTGTGCTGCCATTTCATTGGCTTTTTGTAGCCAAAATGATGGCTGGATTGCCGTCATTTCACCATTTTTATCATGCCCATTTTCATTTTTATCATGCCTGTCACGTTTATGGTCACGTTTATCATTTTTATCTTGCCTGTCACATTTATGGTCTTCTTGCCTGTCAAGTTTATGTTTATGGTCCCAAAAGGTGGTGTTTTTATATTGCCTGTCACAAAACGCGATAAGCCTTTCAGGCGCCCCTTTGACAAACACCCGGCTTCCTTCATCTGCGCTTTCGTTTAATGTTGCCATATACTGACGGCTCGCATCGAAAGGCAAAACACTTTTGCGCTGCCAACCTTCCCGAATATTGGCTTTACCGTTACCTAAAACTTTTAAAGAAAAACTTAATAACGCCGCTTCCATTGGATCGCCAAGCGCCAACCAGTGCCCGTTTTCTTCATAAATCTCTGCGTCGTTACACAGGTTACACGCCAGTGCCAACGCCGTTAGCACTTCTTCCTTTTGAGGAGCTGCCGTTAAGCCGTTGCTGTATATTTCGCCCTTAGGCTCGTAGCTTTCCCCGCTAACTGTAAACGCGTTACACGCCATCTGCACAGCAGCAACCTGCATTTCATTACGCGTTAGCGTACCGGTTTTGTCTGAGCATATAACAGATACCGCGCCCAAAGTTTCAATAGCGGGAAGCACTCTAATGATGGCGTTTCGTCTGGCCATTGTCTGCACGCCGACAGCCAACGTGATGGTGAGTACAGCCGGTAAGCCCTCGGGGGTTGCTGCAACAGATAGCCCAATAACCGCCATAAAAACGTCTAAAAAAGGGCGCTGCAATCCAAAAATACCAATAATAAGTAACACACCGCCTATCCCAAGGACCAACGCTGTAACCCACTTAGCCAGTATGTTCATTTTTGCGGTAAGCGGTGTAGTTAGCTTTTCTACCTTTGAAAGAAGCCCACCTATCTTCCCTATCTCAGTACGCGCTCCGGTATCTACCACAACCCCCACGCCTTGCCCACCCACAACCGTCGTGCCGCTGAAAGCCATGCAGCTTCGATGACCAAGCGCCACCTCTTTATAAAGGGCGTCGATTGATTTTGGTACTGCTAGCGCCTCGCCAGTCAGTATGCTTTCTTGAATCTGCAAACTCTCAGCCGTGATAAGGCGAAGATCTGCAGGTACCTTATCACCAGACTCTAATATGACGATATCGCCAGGAACAACGTCTGCACCATCAATAGTCGTTCTGGCGTTACCTCTGATAACCGAGGCCTTTGCGGCCAAAAGGTGGCGAATAGAGGCCAGTGCCTTCTCGGCTTTCCCCTCTTGAACAACACCAATAACGGCATTAATAAGAATTACGGCGAAAATGACGCCGGCATCAAGCCAATGCTGCAGCAATGCGGTAAGCACAACGGCAGCCACAAGAACTAATACTAAAAGGTTTTTGAACTGATAAAAAAAGCGAAAGAGTATGTTCGGTGATGCAGTTTGCGCAACACCATTTCGCCCAAACTTAGCCAAACGGGCTGCCACTTGCTCTTGGTTTAACCCCTCTTTTGATGCACCTACTTCGCTTAGCACGTCACTCACGGTTTTTTGATACCAGGATGTTTGGCTTGCTTTTTCCACAATGCAGTCCGTTTCATTTTAGCGGTAGTTAGACTATTAATGCGCCAGATCAATATAAATGTCTACCGCCCTTCTATACTTGCCTAAATTCGATACGTTCTTTGTTCGCTAGCGCACAGAAGCGAAAATAAACAACGTTTACATTGCCATAAAAAATTCGTTTTCCTGCGAAACACACAGGTCCCAAACGAAATCAGCAAGTTAGCAAAGGAACGTACACATGATTAATTCTAGCAACACGCTTTTATCTGCTCTTTTATCAGTGCTCCCTGCCCAATGTGAAAGTAAGCTCGAACTCGTGCCGCTAGAGCTTGGCCAGGTGCTTTATGAGTCTGGTGAAGACTTGCAGTATGTTTATTTCCCCGTCGATGCCATTGTTTCATTGCTATTTGAAATGTCCGATGGGGCATCTGCGGAAATTTCTGTCGTGGGTAATGAAGGGGTTGTCGGCATTGCGGTTTTTTTAGGGGGCGGGAGTACGCCCAGCCGCGCTATTGTGCAAAGTGAAGGAAAAGCCTATCGCACCTCTGCAACCTCAATAAAGCAAGCGTTTAATCACGAACCTGCGGCTCGTGTACTTTTACTGCGCTACACACTTTCGTTGATAGTGCAGATGTCGCAAACTGCGGTGTGCAACCGTCACCACACCATAGTACAACAACTCTGTCGATGGATTTTGCTATCGTTAGACCGGCTGCCCAATAACGATTTAGTGATGACCCAAGAGCTTATAGCTAACATGCTGGGCGTGCGCCGAGAAGGGGTAACCGAAGCGGCGGGTAAGCTTCAAAAAGCAGGCGTTATTGCTTATAAGCGAGGCCATATCAAAGTGATAGACCGCCCCAAACTCGAAAGCATGTGCTGCGAGTGCTATCAAGTGGTCAAAGAGGAATCTGACAGATTAGAAGCCTTTCCATTGCAATAATGAATACCGGCTGCCGGTTAATTTTTTCCAGTGTATGTGCTAAAGCGCACAGATAAACCTTCCAACCATAGGCTAAATAATTAGGCAATACAGTATGTGCCTAATGCATTAAGCGACGTGAAAAAACAGAATGACAATGCGATTTTTAGGTAACCGTGAAACTGCCTAAAAAGGATATTTTGTTATGCTTTCCACGCTTTTTTCAACCTCGGCATCGCGTATCTTCTGGGAAAACATCCCCATTCGCAAAAAAAATTTATAGCACTGAGCGATTGGGTAATTACGCCGAAACACTTGCCAAGCATCATAGAATAACGGCAAAACGCCTTCGGGTTCCTTCACTTTGCAAGCGTTTTGACGACAACGCCCAAGCTCTTGATAACATTGTTTCCCAAACCCATTCGCACAAACGTTACCACAAGGACAGCCCTAGAGGGCTTGAATGGCTGCTCGATAATTATCATGTGGTTGATACTCAAATTTGGCAAACTTCATTAGACCTACCTCAGCGCAATTATTATCAGCTTCCACGTCTAGCCATTGGAAAATTTGCAGGCTACGCCAGGATCTTAGCTATCGCTTGGTACTACATAGAGCACACAGACAGCCACTTTACTACTCAAAACTTTTGTCATTTTATTTCCCATTATCAGCACGCTGAAATATTAAGTATATCGGAGCTGTGGGCTCTGCCTTCCGTAATCAAAATAGTACTTATTGAAAACTTGCGCCGTTTATCTCAAGCGCAAATGGATAAGCACCATGCGCATAACCAAGCCAATAGCCTGGCAGATAAGGCGCTAGAGAAAAAAGATAAATCGGACAGAATCTCCCCCTTTCTATCACCCGATGTGAGCAAGTACTCACCAAGTGCGCTCGTTGCATTTACGGCGCAATTAGCTCAGCGCTTACGGGGTAAAGACCCTGAAAAATACCCACTTCTCAGCTGGCTTAATGGCCAACTTGCAAACAACAACACAACCGTGGACGACATAGTTCAACAGGTTTCCCTAGATCACAGTGTAGCCAGTGAAACCATGAGCAATATTATCAATAGCTTAAGGCTGTTAGGAGAAATTGATTGGAAAGTTCCTTTCGAGCAGTTGAGCTACGTTGATACCACGCTTCGCACCTACCGCCCTTATACCGACACGGATTTTAGTACCCGAAACTTATATCGCAGTAATGTAGAAAGACTCGCGTCGGGGTCTGGTTTAACCGAATGCGAAATTGTTGAAGCAGCTCTAGCGCGCGCTGATAGATTGCGCACTGGTGAATCGTTAGCATCTGAAAAGCGTCGAATTGGCGATCCCGGCTACTACCTATTTGGCGAGGGTAAACGGCAGTTCGAGTGCGACATTGGCTACAAGCCATCACTTAATGAGCGGATACATTACGCCTTAGGCGAATGCGGCACCCGAGTTTACGTAGGCCTTATCATTTCATTGAGCGTGTTATTGCTCGCCCTTTTTGTTCTTGCTTTGTTTGCCCTTAATTTCTCGGTTATGTTGCAGGTCGTGCTCTCACTACTCGCACTTATCCCCATCGGCGAAGTGTCGGTGCTATTCGTCAACCAAATTATTTTACGTTTTGTACAAACCCACACCTTGCCATGCCTGTCTCTTAAAGCCGGCGTACCTAACGACAGTCGAACGTTTGTCGTCATCCCTTCTTTGCTCTCTAGTAAAGCGGGCGCAGATAAACTTACTCACCAGCTTGAAATGCACTATTTGACCTGTATTGACGACAACGTAAGTTTTGGCCTTTTATTAGATGGCGTGGATGCACAAAGCCAGGCGCTTTCGAGTGACAAAGTGCATCTGCAGCACATAAATACAAAGATTGCGGCACTAAATAAAAAATACCCGGGGTGCCGCAATCGTAAACGTTTTTACCTGTTATACCGCAAACGTATGTTTAATCGCCATGAGCATACGTGGATGGCGTGGGAAAGAAAAAGAGGAAAGCTGCATGAGCTTAACCGCCTTTTACGGGGTGCAATCGATACCACTTTCACGCCAGTAGACGCCGACAAGATAGATGTACCCGAGTACATCAAATTTGTGGTAACGCTTGATGAAGATACCCAATTAACACGGGGGGCCATTAGAAAGCTAATTGGCAAAATGGCCCACCCGCTAAACACCCCATTGCTCGACAGAATTAAACGTCGGATTGTGAAAGGGCACGGCATTTTGCAGCCCAAAGTAACGTCTTTAATGCCAAGTAACGGTAATGGCTCGTGGTATCAATTTATTTTCTCAAGCCCTGGAGGAATCGACCCTTATGTTTCCAGTAGTTCTGACGTCTATCAAGATTTGTACGATGAAGGGTCTTACACCGGAAAAGGGATTTACGATATCGATGCATTTGAAAGTGCGCTTAAGTCTCGTGTACCTGCTAACAAACTGTTAAGTCATGACCTCTTTGAAGGAATATTTGCGCGGGCGGGCTTTGCCTGTGACATCGAGGTGTTAGAAAGCTACCCACGCAGCTATCATGCCGATATCAACCGTCTTCACCGATGGACTCGTGGCGATTGGCAACTGCTTCCTTGGCTGCTGGGTATAGTAAACGGCACGGGTAAAATTCCCACGCTCGGGCGGTGGAAAATTATCGACAATTTACGCCGTTCGCTGGTACAGCCCTGTCTTTTTGTAACGCTAATTTTATCGTTTTTCCTCCCGTTGCCTCAAGCAGCCCTGTTATGGGCAATGGTGTTTAGCATACTGGCTGCGCCTTTTATTATTCACCTTTGGCTACTTTTTATTTCGTATCGCAAAAGCCAAGGAAGACTCATTACCCATTTAAAAATGTGGCTGTCAGACGGACTGCTATCGTTACTTAATGGCTTTTTCATTCTCGCTTTTTTACCCGATAAAAGCGTAAAGATACTCGATGCATTAGTAAGAACGCTCTTAAGAATGACACTCACACAAAGCCACCTTCTACAGTGGGTGTCTTCAGATCACATTGAACGCACCCATAAACCTACACTGGTAAACTATTACTTACTAATGAGCACAAGCGCTGTCGTGATTTTACTCGTTGCCATAGCAGCGCTTTTATATTCCACCAATCAATTTTTCACAACCTTACCTTTTGTGCTGTTTTGGCTTCTAGCCCCTGCGATGGCGTGGCGGTTAAGCCAACCTAATGTCCGCCCCTATTTACACCTTAGCCAAAAAAGGCAAACTACACTTCGCCTTATTGCAAGAAGAACATGGCGCTTTTTCGACGAGTTTGTTACCCCAGAAAACAATATGCTGCCGCCGGATAACTTTCAGCAGCTGCCAGAAGCCAAGATAGCCCACCGTACATCTCCCACCAATATCGGTTTGTATTTGCTCTCTATAGCAAGTGCAAAAGACTTTGGCTGGATAGGGCTTATTGATGCTATAGAAAAGCTTGAAAAAACGATGCATACCCTCGATAAGCTAGAAAAATACGAGGGGCATTTACTAAACTGGTATCACACGCAAACGCTTCAGCCACTTACCCCTAAATACGTCTCTTCTGTTGATAGTGGTAACCTGGCGGGCCACCTTGTTGCACTAGCCAATACCCTTGAAGCATGGCGAGAACAGGTTGAGCAACACGTTCAGCCAAACATTAAGCAGGCGCTTCATGATAATTTGCTGCTGTTAGACGCCGCAATTCTAAGCTCGGGCTCATCACAAAGGCACTATTCGCGCTGCCGAGTAGAAATACTTAATTTGCTGAGTTTATTGGAAGATCAAGACAGCAATGCGGCTTATGATTTTGTAACCGTTGAGAAAACCCTTCTCGCACTTTTACCGCAGCTAACTCACGATGAAACGCCAATCGACGTAAACATCAATTACTGGCTACAAAGCACGATTAGTCGGATAGAAGCGGAGAAACAAGATAAACATGCGTTATCTGTTACTCAGCACAATGTGAAGTCGCGGCTGGTTCATATTGCCGCTGAAGCACGCGCATTTGCCATGAACATGAACTTTCACTTTCTGTTTAACCAAGAGAAAATGCTACTGAGTATTGGTTACTCCGTTGATAAAGACGAGCTAGATACGGGCTGCTACGACTTACTAGGGTCTGAGGCGCGCTTGGCGAGTTTGTTTGCGATTGCCAAAAACGATATACCATCAAAGCACTGGTTTCATCTAGGTCGCACGGCGTCACCTGTGGGGTTTAGCGCCGCGCTTCTGTCGTGGTCTGGCTCAATGTTTGAATACCTCATGCCCTCCTTAGTTATGCGCGCGCCTTTTGGCAGCCTTATTGCCAATACCAACGACATGGCAGTGCATCAACAACGGCATTACGGCAAGCACCTTCACGTGCCGTGGGGAATTTCAGAGTCGGCGTTTAACGCACGAGACTTAGAATTTAGCTACCAGTATTCAAATTTTGGCGTTCCCAGTTTAGGCCTTGAACGGGGGCTTGCCGATAATATTGTCATATCCCCCTATTCAAGCGGGCTTGCCGCTATGGTTGACCCAAACAGCGCTGTCAAAAACTTCAATACGCTGGAATCGTTAGGTTGCTTAGGCGCGTATGGTTTCTACGAAGCTATCGATTTCACCCCATCCAGGCAACCCAAAAACGCCAAACACACCGTGATTGAAAGCTATATGGCCCACCATCAGGGCATGACTATTGTGGCTATCAATAATGCCCTTAACAACGGCGTTATGCGCAACCGCTTTCACAACGAACCTATGATTGGTGCCTGTGAATCGTTACTTCAAGAACGTATACCACGCAATGTTTCACTGAAACGCCCCTTATCCCAGTGGGAACACATTGTGCCGGCCACTCTGGCTTCAAAACCCGTATCACGCACCTTTAACCCCAGTGAGAAAGATTTAAAACAAACGAACATGCTCTCAAATGGCAGGTATACCACCATGCTCAGTGCCGCGGGAAGCGGCTACAGCTTATGGAAAAATATAGCCATTACTCGCTGGCAAGGCGATACCACCACCGACGATGACGGCATGTTTTTCTTTGTGCACGACGTAAAAACGCAGCATACATACTCACCCTCCCTTCAATCTTTAGCGGCGCAAGAAGGCCAAGTTAAAAGCGAATACACGACCGAATTTGCCGAGGATTACGTTCGCTTTGAGGCAACTCACAATAAAATGAAAAGCAGTATTGATGTGGTTGTTACCAGTGAAAGCGATGGTGAGGCCCGCCAGCTTAAAATCAGCAATACGTCACTGACCACCAAACGCGTTGTGGTGACGTCATTTAATGCGCTGGCCCTTGCCCCGAGGGAAACAGATAACGCCCACCCGGCTTTTTCCAAAATGTTTATTCAAACCAGCGTACTGAAAGAGCGTAACGCTCTTATTGCAACAAGACGAAAGCGGGCGCCCGATGAAGGTGAAATATGGGTTGCTAATTTTGCTGTGGTTAGCGAGCAAACGGTCACTGCGTTCGAGTTCGACACTAGTAGGCTAACCTTTATAGGTAGAGGAAAATCAATACACAATGCTAAGGGAAACGAAGTATTGCCTGATGGCCTGACTCGGCTTCACAGTTCAGTGGGAGCCGTTATCGACCCTGTATTTGTATTACGCCATCATATGGATATACCCGCGGGCAAACAGGTAAGCTTAACCTATTGGCTATTAGTGGCCCCCTCATATAAAGAGTTACTTTCACTTATCGACCAACACGCTGATAGCTATGCATTTGAGCGCGCCAAAACCATGGCGTGGACCCAAGCACAACTGTTACTTAGGCACCTTGGCGTAGATAACGATGAAACCGCAACCTTCCAACAACTTGCGTCACCACTTATTTATTTAGATACCAGAGAGGTCCACCGAAAAGCTCTGCCTCATACGGTAAAAAGTATAAAACACGTACTGTGGCAAGAAGGTATATCTGGCGATCTCCCCATTGTGGCGATGCAAGTATCTACAATTGGTGACATTAAGCATGTGGAGCAGCTGTTGCGCGCGCATGAGTACTGGAAGCTGAAAATGCTGTATGTGGATATTGTGATCATTAATGAGCAGCGTTCAACTTACTTCCATAGCTTGCAAGATGCCATTGAAACCGCCGTGCGTTGTAGTCAATCACCTGTTTATCATTCCGATGAACACACCCACCCCGCACATTGCTATGTGCACGTATTGCGGCATGACCAAATTTCAACAGAACTACTCGATACCATAATGCATGCAGCCAGATTGTCGATAAATGCCAGCAACGGCGACTTAGCCACGCAATGTCATCAGCTTCTTCACACTCACGTAAGCGCTGCATTGCCCACCCGCGCTAAAAAAGCGAGACAGTCACAATATATGACACCTTCTGCGTTGAAAAAAACGAACCCAGCTGCGCTTTCTTTTTTCAATGGCACTGGTGGTTTTAATACCCAAACGAACGAATACGTAATTCAATTAAACAACAACCTCACTACTCCAGCGCCGTGGGTAAATATCATTGCCAATGACGAGTTCGGATTTCAAATTGGTGAGGATGGAAACGGCTATACATGGGCCCAAAATAGCCGAGATAACCAGCTAAGCCCCTGGTACAACGACCCAATTTGTAACCCATGCGTCGACAATTGGTATGTGAGAGATGAGGATACCCTAGCGTTAAGCAGCGCATCAAGCCAGCCCATTCAAGATGGGGGGGAATACGAAGCACGCCATGGCTGGGGCTACAGCATATTTTCGCATTGTGCCCACGACCTACACATGGAATCAACTCACACCGTGGCGCAAAACGCCCCAGTTAAAATGGTGCGTTTATCCATTACAAACAAGGGGCAGCGTGAACGAAAGCTCTCGGTGACAAGTTATATCGAGTGGGTGCTGGGTAACGACAAATATGAGAGCGGCCCCTTTATCACCACTACATTGGACAGTCACTTTAATGCGGTTACACTTTCCAACCCCTTTTCCACAGAGTTTGCCAACAGCGTTGCGTTCGTGATGCTTCAAAACGAACTGCATGACTGGACCACAGACCGTACTGAATTTTTTGGGCAATATGGAGCTGCAAACCACCCAGGTGCGCTTTTGGTTAACACGCCAATGAAAAAGCGCGTGGGAAGCCGCTTTGATATATGTTCAGCACTACAAACTAAGCTAACCATTCAGCCTAACGCCTCATATGACGTGGTGCTTGTTGTTGGCTACGCGAGTAATTATGCATTGGCCCAAGATTTAATGAAGCGCTTCAAGCACGCTGAATTTGACCTTGTACTGCAGCAAACACAGGCCTATTGGCTAAGCCTACTTAGGCATGTTCAAGTAGATACGCCAGACAAGGCGACTAACTTAATGCTAAACGGCTGGCTCAACTATCAAACCATGAGCAGCCGAATATTAGCGCGTTGTGGCTTTTATCAGGCCAGCGGCGCCTTTGGGTTTCGCGACCAATTACAAGATGGCATGTCGATGTTATGGCACAGCCCTGAGCGCGTACGCGCTCACATTTTGCGTGCAGCGTCTCGGCAGTTTAAAGAGGGAGATGTTCAACATTGGTGGCTACCGCTTTCAGGGCAAGGGGTGAGAACTCATATTTCTGACGACAGAATATGGTTAGTGGTCGCCGCCACGCATTATGCTAAGAACATGCAAGACCAAGATATTTGGCAAGAGCAAATTCCTTTCTTAGAGGGCCCGCTGTTAGACCCATCAGCGCATGACGCTTTTTTCATGCCCAGTAGTAGCGATGACACAGCAAGCCTTCTTGACCATTGTATATTGTCAATCAATGCCTCGCTCGCTGCTAAAGGTAAACATGGCTTGCCGCTGATGGGTACCGGCGACTGGAACGACGGCATGAATGGAATAGGCAAGCAGGGAAAGGGAGAAAGCGTGTGGCTAGGATGGTTTATCCTTTTTGCCATCGATCAGCTACTTGCGCTTCCATCGCCCTATTGCAAGCAAAAGCTAAAGCTCTACAAAGCACAGTGGCAACAAGCCTCCCGAGAACTGGCTCAAGCTATCGAACAATATGCTTGGGATGGGGAATGGTACAGAAGGGCTGTTTTCGATAACGGTATCTGGCTAGGCTCTCAACTTAACGATGAATGCAAAATTGACGCTATTTGTCAGTCATGGGCTGTGCTGTCAAATCACGCACTCCCTAAACGCGCTAACAAAGCCATGAGAATGGCGTGGCAATACCTTGTAAGAAAAGAGCTAGGCTTGGCGCTGCTGTTTACCCCTCCTTTCGAAAAAACCATTTTAGAGCCGGGCTACATAAAAGGCTATCCAGCAGGCTTTCGAGAAAATGGGGGGCAATACACTCACGCGGCAGTCTGGTCAGTGATGGCGCTGTGTAAGCAAGAGAAAACAGACCAGGCATTCGAACTCTTTTCGATGCTTAACCCCATCAACCACGCGCTTAATGAAGCGCAATGCGCTCGCTATAAAGTAGAGCCTTATGTGATGCCAGCAGACATTTACTCTGTACCTCCTCATTGCGGTAGAGGCGGCTGGACCTGGTACACAGGGGCTGCGGGCTTGATGTATCAAGCAGGGCTTTCTTCTCTATTGGGAATTGAAAAGCGTGGTACATCCTTGGAAATAACACCACGACTACCTTCAAAGTGGGATCGCTATAGCGTAACGATAAACATAAATAACGCACATTACCTGATTGAGGTTACAAGAGATGTGGTAAAAAAATTCCCCTCGGCCACGTTAAAATGGGACGTTTATATTGATGATGAAAAGCACAACTTCAGCGGAAGTATCGCATTACCGATGTTCGCAGGTAAGCACTTTGTCAAAATTATAATAAAACAGTAAGCAATGTGGCGTAGCGCACAGAGGCGCTAAATACAGCGAGTATATTGGTGAACGTGTTTATACTAAAGGATATGTCTGATGGCACGTTTTCGCGTATTTTTCACCGTTGCTTTTTTAGCAATGCTCTTGTTCGGGTGCAATAAAAAAGCGAGCGAAGCCGATACCGCACCGGCTTTAGAATTAGATGATACGCCTGTCACGTTAACCGAACCTGCCGCTTATCAGAATGAAGATATAGCGCAAGATATCCGCGCTACTCTCAACACGCTGGGGATGAGTGTTGCCAACGACATATCAATAAAAGCTGAAGATAGCGACGTTATACTGTCGGGTTCAGTGGCATCAGAAGAACAAAAGCAATTAATTTTGGATGCAGTTAGAAAAATAGAAGGAATAAATACTATAACCGATGACATTGTTGTGCGCCTAGACTAGCCCGCTGAAGCGCCATTGTTTGGCCTATGTCACTTAGACAAACATACCAGTTCTTAACGAAAGCGCCATGAGTAGTAGAAACGCCTCCGACTCAAATAAGGACACACACGGTGAAGACAATTTTTAACGTTCTGGAAGTAAAACATCACGTGTGGACATGGGTAGCTTGTATTGCGTTTATAGGCGTGATCACTGTAGTAAACAATCGGTTTTTCACTACGGTTTCCCTAGAACCCCTTCTTTTATTACCCGTGGTAATCGCGAGTTGGTACGGTAACCTAACAACCGGCTTATCGGTGTCGTTTATCACGGCACTGGCCACGCTTGTTTCATACGACCACTCGTTACTCGCACTACCCGCCACAGACGCAATCTATACCGCACTGATCTACTTATCGTCGCTTTGCATTATGAGCATTTTAATTGATAACTTTAGTGCCGTATTTAAAGTGGAAGAAGCTGCGGCAGAACACGACCACCTTACGGGGCTGCTGAACCTGCGCGGGCTTTCCTCGATAGTGGAAGAAGAGATTGCTCGTACCAAGCGCTACCACCATCCTTTTACTATTGCCTATATTGATATCGATGACTTTAAAGCCATTAATGACACAAAAGGTCACTGCGAAGGCGATATGATATTGTGTAAATTAGCAAAAATTATAACCACATCTTTTAGAGAAAGTGATTACATTAGCCGTATTGGTGGTGATGAATTCGTGTGCTTATTACCCGAAACGAAACAGCCCGACGCCAAAGTTGTATTCGATAAGTTACAAAGAAATTTAGATGAAGAATTTAATGCCGAAGACGCTATTGTAACGTTTAGCATTGGTGTGGTTACTTTTGAATCGGCTCCGCCCAATACACAAACGGCCCTGGCTTTAGTAGACAAAGTCATGTACCGCGTTAAGAAACTTCACAAAAACGATGCCGCATTTCAGGTTTACTCTTCAACACAATAAGTCAACTCCCCGCCTAAACATGTGATAGAACTTCGTTTTTTCTGAGCATACATGATATGACTGTCTCACTAAGCTCTATCTAATTAGATAGCTGCCCCCTCGAATAAACCCAACAAACTTCGATACTCACCTTTAAACTTTGATGCATAGATTTATTTAAAGTTAACGGTTAGATATCGTGACCTAAGCGTTGTTAGTCAAAACAAATTTTATTGATTTTTAGAATGTAAACATTATATTAACGCTCGTCGAAAATTCGACATTCAAAATCAGAAAGGGAAATATAATGAAAAAAATAATTGGACTAGCTGCTGCAAGCCTTATTCTTACCTCAGGTTGTGCCACCATTCTTACCGAAGAAACACACAAAATAAACGTTACAACAACTAGCGGTGAAACGACTACAGTTACTGTTGACGGCATGTCTCAAACAGTGCCTGGCGTGGTTACTGTTAAGAAAGAGAACAAAGATAAAGTGCTAGTTGCTGACGATGCAAAATGTACCGACGTTAACTTGAACAAAGAAGTTGAATCTGCGTTTTTCATCAACATTATTAGTGGCGGTGTATTCGGTTCGTCTACCGATTACGGCTCAGACAAAATGTGGAAATATCAAGATTCAGTAAGCGTACCTTGTAAATAAGATATGTTTACACGAATTCTAAAAGGAAGCATTCTTGCTTCCTTTTTTTTGATTTTCGCAGCTAATTCCACGGCCAGTGACGTTACTCGAACTAGCTACTCAAAAGTTGATAACGCAACGTTACAGCAAATAGTTGACGATCCTTTGTGGCACTTATTGTTACAACTTAAAAATGGGAAGCCAATAACTAACGACACCTCTATTTATATTTCAAATTCGTTCGTCAGTCCGTTAGCCGAAGCGCATGCTACTGTAGACCTTTTTCAGCGTAATACCCAAAATATTTGCAACTACCCTGCTCGTTTACGACTGCTCAAGCGCTACATACCCAAATTTAAATCTATTTCCCTTGCCGAGCACTGCGCAGAATATCGCAATTTTGTAGAAAGTGTTCCGGCTGATAGTATCAAGCTAATTTACGCCTCAGAAAATGTTACATCTGCTAGCTCTATGATGGGGCATATTATGCTTCGTCTAGATGGAACTAACGATAAAGGCGTTCCCGTTAAGCACGGTATTACGTTTTTTACAGAACTAGACTCTTTAAACGTTCCTCACATCATGTACGAAACATTGATGACAGGAAAAGAAGGCGTATTTAAGGTTGCTCCTTACCAAGAGTTTGAGCAATTTTATCTTTATGAAGAGCAAAGAAACATTTGGCGATATACGCTAGATTTCAGCGAGCAGCAGCGCCGCTTTGTACAAGACTACATATGGGAGTTGGGACAGCAGAGCCCCGCTTATTTTTTTCATATTTTCAACTGCGCCACCGTAACTCAGTTATTGGTGAATATTGCTCGTCCTGCTCATCTAAATCAGGTTGCAAGCTGGCTGACCCCTCTTGATGTCGTTAAGTTTGCTCAAGCAAACTCTCTCGTTGCATCAACCCAATTCGTACCTTCTAATAAGTGGGAAATATCGACATTAGAAGAAAGCATAGGGAGTAAACGCGCGTCTGCTATATCTTCGCATTTAGCTCATGCTCAGCTAGATTCACTATCACTTTCGTTTGTTGAAACTAAATACGCACTAGCGCTTAATCAA
>JACLAD010010875.1_pt1 | contig 18929 bp, 17 predicted proteins | sample 8027901 | NCBI WGS metagenome assembly JACLAD01 (sample SAMN15725071, study PRJNA655200) | protist metagenome | isolation source: fluorescence activated cell sorting (FACS) single amplified genomes of... | place: Spain: Blaines Bay Microbial Observatory, Mediterranean Sea | collected 2016-07-05 | reverse complement strand
GGAAGTTCCTTGCCAATTGAACTTTGGGCGCGCGTGTATGATCAACTGAAAGGTTGATGCAATCCCTTGATTCCTGGATTACGACATCCAGTGATTGCAGCATAATAAATTCAGCATCGTTTGATGGTTGTCACTTAATTGATCTAACTACATTTCAGTTTACCCTCATCAATTCATTGCGAAAGTGTGTGTCAAGAGTTGTACCACGTTAGTTTCTAGGTAATTAATTAGTTTTTTGATTTGCCGCAGAAATACAGCGCGTGATGTCATTTTATTGAATCACTGCCGTAGCGGATGTCGTTTTACATTTGATATTTACGTTTTACCACACATGATCTTTTTACAATTTACAGGCTCAAATCACAACAAAAACGAGTCGAATCATGATTTCGAAAGTGTTGTTTTATTTCCTAGCCGCAAATGTCGGCGCATTGCAGTTAAAAAGTAATGATGAAGTCGAAGAGTTGGATACACCCCTCATTGAAGAGGTTGTCGATGTATCCAGCAGTAGGGTTCAGTACAACAAGCTTGATTCCAAACCAAAAGCAAAACAAGAGACATGGGGAGAACTAGCTTGTAATAGTGAGGTAAAATATGTATTGCCGGTATTGCTTGGGTCATTGCTGTTTGGCACTACCATTGGATATACCGGAAATACTGAAAATGCGTTCAAGCAAAATCAGGAGATGTCTGATGAGCAATTTAGCTGGTTTGGTACGATTATGAACGTCGGCGCCATGATTGGAGCGTTTGCCGCTGGCCCGCTAGCAAATTCTCTTGGCAGACGCACCTGCTTGCAGATCACCGCGTTAGTTTTTATCGCTGGATACATCTTACTCGGTTTATCCCCGCACCAGCATTATTGCTGCTTGATGGGTGGTCGCACTTTGACTGGCATCGGCAGCGGGATGGTCAGCACGGCGGTTCCTACATACATCACTGAAGTATCAAAAACTCATCGAAAAGGTAATTATTGAAAAAATGTGGAAAAATAAAAAAGTCCAGCATGGAGGTCGATTTTTGCATAATTTTTCAGATTTTTCAATTTGATTTTTGAAAAGGTAATTTATGTAGTACGAATCAGCTTATGATTACGGTTGGAATTCTACTGGCTTATCTCATCGGGCAGGTTGCAACCACCAATAGTTTGGATGGCAGCGTAATTGTTTGCGATTGGCGGTTGGTGTCGTATCTATTTACCATCATTAGTGGGGTGTTTTTTGTGAGTTTGTTTATGATTCCAGAGACGCGGAGATATCTATTTGAGAAGGGACAGGTTGATGCTGGTACGACAGCGTTGAGGTGTGTTCGTGGCGGGGGTGATGGGGATGTTTTGCCAAATGGAAAAAGTGAGTTGCAGGCATTACTTGATGATGCAGATAGCGATGATCAAGAAATTCAAACCGCATCCCTGAGCAGTGAGTTGTGGCAGTACAAGAAGCCTCTGATTATTGGCTGCATGTTGTCAATCTTCCAACAATGCTCGGGCGTCAATAATGTTATGATGTACCTTACCAAAATCCTGCAAAACGCGGACGTCACCAACCCTCAAATGTATTCCACCATCGCGATGGTCACCCAAACCGTGGTTACCATGTGTGCCGTACCACTGATGGACCACCCGAAATTTGGTAGGAAACCGTTATTAATCATACCTTTTCTAGGGTTGGTGTTATCTCTTGGTATGTTCAGCACGTATTTTTACCTTGATGATAAATCTTTGACCCCTCTTGCAATAGCTGCTGCATTGTCCTTCATGACATTCTTCAGTCTCGGCGTGGGCCCGATCCCAGGGTACGTGACCGGGGAGCTTGGATTTCCAAGCAGTGTGAGGAGTGTTGCACAAAGCGTTTTAGAAGGGATTACAGCGAGTAATTTACTCAATTTTTGATGTTTTTATGATTTTTTGCAGGTTGCCATGGGTGTGAATTGGAGCACTGCATTTATAGTGACGAAGACTTTTGACACAATGATCGATGGCTTAGGAAGTGGGGTTACATTCAGTGTATACGCAGGCTTTTGCCTGATCGCCGCGTTATTCGCTGGGAATATGTTTTCGTGTGTTGGGTTAAGCTTTCCAGAGACCAAGGGAAGGAGTCTTGAGGCGATGGAGAAGTACTGGCAAAATGGGGAGGTGTTTGACGAACAGGAGGAGGAAGCAGCTGCAGCAGCTGAGCCCGGGAGCGATCTGGTCTGGTAATATGAGTCAGATTTTTTGATTGATTTTATGAAGGCTATCATAAGTGTATATTGACTGTCGAGGTTCTTTCAATCATTCTATTGTGGTGGAATGTTTAGTTTTGGTATTTTAGTACTTTTTAGATTGATAGTCAATTTACATCACCGCACAACTGAAGAGGTGTAAATTAAAACAGGTTTACCCTTAAGGCGGGTCAATAAATAATTCGAGGATTGGTTGAATTACGTCGATATTAATGTTCAATTGTAGCGTGAAATCAAGCAAATCAAATGATTACAAATTTCTCACTTTTGGTCGTAGCTTGTGCTGGTTTGCAGCTACAGAGCAACGAGGAAAACCAACATCCCCTCTTGCATTCCGAGGATGAAACAAGAGATAGTTATCCCGAAATTCCAGTTATTCCAGAGATTGTGAAACAAGAAAGTAGTATCAAGCTCGAGAGGGACAGCACATTTACATCTGAAATTTCTTGCGGGAGAAGTTTATGCCATCGTGTCTCACGTGTGCTATGTTATTTTGATCCTTCTCTTACAGTTTGCTCATGTATCTTCGCGTCGATTGTGATCTGGATTATCGTCATGATGGCCGTCGACTGCCCTATCTGGAGCTACTCCTGCAAATCTTGGCAGATCACATCTTGCCACTGCCCGATCAAATATGTTCAAACTACTTTTGATTATCCTGATCATAACATAACAAAATCAATTCACAACGATGGAAATAATGGTTCAAGTTTTGTCCAAAGTGATGGTGAAAAGCAGGAACCATTACTTGATCAACAGGAAAATGCGGTTAGAAGCGTGAAATATTGGATTTTGATGTTTATTGGGGTGAGTATGTGTTTGGCGGCTACCGCGCTGGGTGGTTATCTGATGTGGATACTCGCAGGGCATTTGATTGGAAATGGCCTTTGAGGGTTTTGAAATTGATGGGTGATTGTTGAATTCATTGTTGGATTATTGAATTTGGATTTGTTCCTTGCGAACATGCTCTATGTAAAGGTTGTGCGCGTGGAAGAACAAGCAATTTTGCACATTATTTGAATGTGTGTTGTGGTGGTTTGGTAGTAAGTTGTAGTTCTAGAAAACTGTCATATTGTATTGCAGCGACGTCGGATTATCACACAAGTATTGCAAGAGGAACGGTATTCATTTCGTTGTTTTCTTGGCAAGTTTTGAAACACATTTCAATTTTATTGTAAAGTTTTATATTCGTATGTCGAAGTTCTCAAATTCTATTAACATTCCTTATCAACAATTCCATTACAAATCAAATTAAACATGAAGATTGGTATTTGGTCGTCTTGGGTGCTCGCTGTTTATGGTGTGAAAACGAGTTCTCAAGATGAGGTGGTGGAAACCACAAATGATGATTTGCCGGGGAGCCCGCAGGAGATGGATGATGCCATGGCGGCATACGTGAAGAATCTCTTGAAGGATTTTGAAGGAGAAGAACCGTTATTCTTACGAGCGGCTAAGATTCTCGATGAAGCTCGCAAGGAAAGTGAACAGAATGAAATTGCAAACGCGCAGCAATCAGGTTTGGTCAAAATGAAAACCCTTGATGATATGACGCCTCAACCTCATCAAGAAAGTGAGAAGAATGAACTCACAAAAGCGGACCAAAAATTGATTGATGAATATTTTCCGCAGTCCTGGGGTCGCAATTTGCCGCCGTGGCAACGCCTGTTTTTTGCGCAAAGAAATAGATCCAGCGCGAAGAAAGAGAGAGCAAAGAAGGAGAGGGCCAAGCGAGAGTCCGGCTTCTTGCAAATTCAAGCTTGCGATTCCCCCTTAGAGGATGTTGAACCTCAGACAGAGCAGGAAAATGCTTTTTTCGACATCTTGGATTTGCTCCTCCAACAAAATGAGCATGCGGAAGGCCCAATCTTTGCAAACGACAGCCAAAACAACGAATCTGAATTTGTTCAAATTCAAGATGGCGATGATGTTACTCCTCTGGATGAGCAGGAACCTCGGGAATCGGAGCAAGATATCTTCAATTTTTTGGATTTGCTCCTCCAACAAAACGGTGCTGCGATAGACGAGCCAACCTCATTTGTTCAGCCTTCACAAGCTAAAGGTAGGCTCGCGTACAACCCAGAGCACATCTTCGATCTCATTTGCTCAACCTTCACAAACCAAAATTGTGGAAAAAGCAAGCTTCCGTACACCCCGGAGCAATTTGATTTCATGTGGAACCTCGACCGACACCAGGAGCAAGATCCCCAGCCCCTCATTCCCGTGCAGCAGACGCAAGCCCCACCCAAATTGCATTACGACGAAACCGGCATGAGCATTTGAATTGAAACCAGTAATTTCAAGTTAATTATTTTAATTAATCACGAACCTTTTGCATATATTACATTGCTCTCCATCGTATGTGTATGCAGACGTTTGTAGATCAGATATGTTTGGTAAATTTGTTGCACATCAAATTGTGTTCTTGCAATTACAATGTTTAAGTGTCATGAATCAATCATAGTATCTGAGTCGGAGAGAGTTCATGAACAAATCAGGCAATGATTTCTGTTTGAACGATAGGTTAGTCATTAGCTATAGGTACTACACGTCATGAGTTACGAACATTGTCGTATTTCCATATATTAGGTACCGCGAGTTGCCGTTTTTGATGTCAGATATAAGATTATTCAGAGGCACAATTTCATGCGGGTAAATTCGGATTCAACGGATAATAAATATTACATACATGTAAAATATAATGTTTTCACACGGTCTGGCATTAGTATTATGCTATTAGATTGCATCAAAATGAAATATCTTTATTCTGGTCTATTATCAATTTTGACCCCGTGTCTTGGGATCAAAACGGACGTTCACTCGGGTTTATCTCTCGTTTCTGTGGGCACTCAGTCAAGTGCTGATAATGTGTTGGCCTATCCAGTTGCATTGATGAAGCAGGATAAAACGGTAATCACATCCAACGACAGCGATCAACATCAGAATTCGTCGGACAAACATACATCAGTTGAAGATGAACACACCATCCCATCATCTGACAATGAAGAAATTCAAATTCCGCAACAAGACAAAGAGACCCTTCAACACGCAGTGAAAAGTATGACTGATGAAGTGAACGAATTGATTTCTCTGACGGACCAGTTTCATCACGTCGCAGCAATGTACCATCAAAAAGATGCCGAATTAAAGAAAGAATTCACGGAGGCAAGTGAGGAATATACCACCGCAAAACAATCTCTCAACCAGAACTTCGCTTTCATCCAAGGAATACAACAGCGATATCATGCAAAGCAGCAATTCCTAAAATCGCAAGTCCACTCCTGGCAACAATTGAATCTTGAGCTTGCTGCCCCGCTTGAGCGAAATCAAAACTTTTGGAATTTGGGAGGATTCTGTGAGGGTCCAAGAAAGAGATTTTTTCTTGTAGATGCACACAAGTTTTGAAAGTTGAATTCAAATCGAACTTTTTTTTGATCGAGGCGTGGAAGATTTTTACCAGGAACAGCTTGTGGCGGTTGAAAGTGAGGAACAGAAGATGGTCTTGGCCGGCAGATTTGCTAACCTTCTGTACAGAAGATATTTCCTAAAACAGAATGTGGGAAAGTATTTCTCCGACTTTGAAATGCATACCGGTCGTTTTACCCACCATGAGTTCATGATGCTAGATGAGTATTATAAAGATGCACTCCTCTTCCAAGTACGAATCTTAATATGCAAGTTGATGATTGAAGACAAATATTTTTACAGGGCTTACAGTCCGTATTGGAAAGCTGAATCGGAAAAAGAGAAAGATGGTATAATCCAAGAAGAGTGGGAAGTTTTCAATAAGTTTGAATTCTCGGCGTTAATCCAAGAGATCGCAGCATTACCCAACACAGACGCCCGCGCATCGGATGGAAAACGTGCCGAACTGAGAGAGGATCTCGAAGCACATTGGGTGGAGTACCGGGACAAGCGAGCAGAAGCAATGGATACACTTGATGATTATGAAGCGTTTTCAGTATTAGATGAAGAAGTTGATGATCTGATTACCCTCACCGACACCATGTTCAAAACTATGGATTTGGCACGGCGCGGCAGTTTTCTTGTAGCAGAATACGGCCCAAGGTGTTGGTCCTATCTTGCTGACCATCTAAATAAAAGATACATTCAAATGAATGGCGATAATTTCAAGTTCTTCCAAATAATGTTAAGATTGAATCAAAAATACCAATTATTGCAACCACCAAAACGAACTCACGTACATAACGATGAACAGAATTCTGGATTGGAACCCGTTAAGAGTGAGGTTGAACGTTTCGTAAAGGTAGGCGAATCCTCACGCCGACCAATCCAACTATCTTGTGAATTACGATATTTATTGATGTCTGGGACGCGGTTGACAATCGCCAATTATCTTTTGAATGGGTCAGAGCAGAAATTGGATTACATAAGGGAGTATTTTGATGACGCAGAGCAAGAGCGGATTTGGACGGAACATGAAAGAGCTACACCCGAGCATGATTATACAAATCCATACCTCTGCAATGCATGCTTAAAACTATTCCCATCCTCAACACCAATCGCCACATCACATCCAGTTACCACCGAACCAGACATCCCCGGCACTTTTATCGACGAGCTAGAGGGTAAGATACTTATGATGAACCCAAAAACAAGACAGTATGAGTACCGTGACCCGCAAGACGTCATGCAACAGCAGTCAGATGATTGGGAAAATGATGATGTTTCCTCCCGTACCGTATCCATCGATTGGGGTAGCTCATCGAGCGACGAACAACCATCCTCTCCACCCACCAAAAAGGAACCCATTAAACAGGAAGCAATTACTATTCCAATCTCTCATGAGGAAAGATGCAATGGATGCCACCTCATGTAAAGCCGAATTCACAACAATTAATCACCACTAATTAACACGTCTCAATTTCATTAGATTTTTTTATATCATTCATTGTTTGAAGAGTGATATTCACTAGAGAGAAAGTAGAACATTAGTTTTCGCGCGACGTAACCTGCGCCATCATCGTCTTCATTAGATTACAATCGGCACACGTTGACATACCGTTTGAAAGGAGATTATTATTTGTATCTTTACCTCTTTTACGGAAGAATTATATAATACGATCAGTTGTTTCGTTTTCATCTTTTGCGAAGATTAATAACATTTTAACTATCAATCAATTTTTAGAATGGTGGGCAAAGCAATCATTTTTATTTGCATTGGTTTGTGCGATGCAATCCACATGGACAGTCCAACTGAAGTTCAGAGACTACCTACATATGTAAGCCCCTTAGAATTGAAAGTACAAGCAAATCCCGTTTCACCAAAAAGGGAGAAAATGGATAAGAAGAAGGCTGGCGAATGCTTTTCTCATGGAAATTTCAAGGGAAATGGAAAGCGCACAATCAAACGCAAGGCAGCGGCTTACAAATCCAATGACCTCGACCCAATCAAATTCAAGCACGCCGTGTACACAGTTCGACACCACGCTAGGACCGGCAAAATCAAAGGTTTCAGAATGAATAAAGGTGTACCTTCCTATTTCGTGAGGTTTGAAGAGTGCGAATTGGGCCAGTGTGCGACGTGCTCAAAGGGAAATGCATCGGCAAAAAGGGGGCATACCATCCCCATGAAGAATTTAACTTTTGATCCAGCCATCCCCGCACAGAAGCTTCAACAGCAGGAAGAAGCACTGCTGAATTACCAACTCCAGCAAAACAATTTAAATTTGAATTCTGAAATTAAACCAGTTCAGCCAGCACGAATTCTAGCAAAAAAACAAAAGAAAGAAAGCAAGGCGGAATGTAACCCATTGCTTCAATGTGTGTGTGACCCAACTAAAATCTGCCCGGCTGCTCTATCGGATGCCTGTAGGTGTCATCCACAGAATGCAAATTTACGATCCATTGATCAAGACGATACTGTTTGTAAAAGACAGCGTCTGGATGACAGTGTCTATTTGGATATTGTCAATACCTCTCTTTCGTCATTGGAATCACCGCCATCCACCTCACCGGAAACCTTTTTTGATATGGCTCTCCACGACGAAGTTGGTTCATTTGATGAGGATTTGCTTCTTGATCAAAAACATTGTGCGGATGTTGTTACATCTTCTCAGCCTCCAAACCAGGCGGCGTTGTTTGCATCTGATGATATTCTAATGGAAGGCACAGTAGCCGATACTAATGATAGTTTGGATGTTCTGTGTGAAAATAGTCCTTCTGATGATGTAGCACATTTCTTCAATTCAGACGACGTATTTGGTCCGTTTTTGCAAGAAACTAATAGTGATGACAGCTTGAGCTTTCCGTCCGAAAAAAATGATTTGGCACACGCCTTCAATTCAGACGAGGCATTTGACAGGCTTTTACAAGAGCAACCTGATTTCATGGTGAGCGATTGATCAAAACATACCAGTAATTAACAACACGAACTTCAATTCATCGGCCCGTCATGATATGATCATCTTCTGAAATCGTTGTTTTATCTAGGTTAGATTTTAGTTATATACTGTAAGGGTGGGAGCCATAGCGCTTAGCTCACCGGCAGTTTTAGAAGGCTCACGATTATTTACACGTGTTGAATATTAATGTCATGTGATTTACGTTTGCGATACGTGTGAAGTCAACAAATTCAAATTTCAACAATTATTATTTCTTTTGCGAAGATATCAATTCAAATATCATTATCAATTAATATCAGTAAAATAATATACTACATTTGAAATATTAAGTACAACAAATTCAATAAAATGGCAAGCGGCAGAATTTATTTTTCTTTATTGGCGTGTTGCCATGGATTGGAAATCAAGATGCCGGGTGGATCTTCCACGAGATCATCAACGTATCGCGGTAAAGTGGCAGTACAAGAAATGGATTCAACAAAAGTAGTTTGCATATTTTGAAACTGGTGCCGTTCGTTCTGCCAAACGTTATTGTTTGAATATGTTTCAGGTTGGGGAGCAGTTTACGCATCCAAATTTTAGAGGGTTCAAAGAGAGCATCGTACTGAAACGAAGGAAGAACGCTTACAATAAAGCTCTTGATCCTATCAAACAGGCGGGGAAAACGTACAGTGATTATACCGTCACGAGCAAACAAACTGGCAAGAAGGGAAAAGTTCACGGTTTTAGAATGAGCCCGAAGGAAGAGGAAGCATATTTTGTGAAGTGGGACGACTGCACGAATGGTTTATGTAGCATTTGTAATCAGGGTGGCTTTTCGGCACGCCGGGGGCATACTTCTTTGATTAGAAATCTATTGTTCTGTCCACCTCTCCCAACAGGTCAATCAATCGCAGTGAACATAGAGGATGAAGCAGATTGTATAGGACCAGAACCAAAAGCATCAATCAAATTAGAAGAGGAAAGTGAGCAGAGTAAAATCAGACCAGTCCTCCCAGTCCAAGTCAACCCCGAAGCGGAAGCCGCGGAGATCATATCCCAAAACCCTAGTGTAAAGTCTGAAATTGAACTAGCATTAGAATCAGCAAAACATGTCGTACAAGAAAAAACAAAGGCAAAAAGATCTAGAACAAGAACTGTTGCTGATCAAAAGAAATTACCCTTCAAAAAGAGAAAGCTTAAAGATAGCAAAACATTCAATGAGCTCACCGCGTTGCCAACCTCCCCTACCCAAAGTGCATCTTCCCACTCGCCAAATTACGAGTTCACCCTCGACACCACAATCGATTCCCCCGAAGTCGCCGTCCTAAACCACTGGGAGAACCACCACATCGACACAAGCTCTTCCTCCTCCCACTACTCAACCCCAAGACTCGTACCAGAGGAAAACCATCCACCGACAGTGCAAGACGTGAGTAGCCTGTATTTAAAAGACAATTTGGATGGTGAATTGAAGAGAATTACTGGTTGGGTTGAGCCGATTGAAAATCCGGCGTACATGGACTCAAGTTCAGATCTTGCTTTTACAAGTTCGGAGGTGTGGGTATAATAGTTAAATTCATTTTGCTATTTTGCATTGTAAGATTTTATGACTCACTCAAGTTTGGTTTGATATTGCTGTAGTTTGTAGTCAGTTGGGTTTACGTACTTTTGAATTCAATCACGCTCCACGTGCGTGTGTAATTTCTTGTCGGCGTTCAATGATTCAGTTTCAAATAACCGGTTTAGTAGGGTACAACGTACAATTTTAGTATGCATGTCTTTGTCAGTAAAGATGTATTTTTGTCGGGTTCAATTTTATAATGCGGGACAACATTTCAAATGATGCGAATCTTTCGCCGTCAGGAAAGTTACCAATTGATTACCATGATTTTAAGTTCAATTTATGCATGATATATTCGTGAAAGTCGATTTCTGTACACCTAAAACGTTGATTAAAACGATCTCAATCTACCAACATTTCAATTCGAATATGAAGATTTTCATTGCGTTACTTACAGCCAGTGTAACTGGTTTGAAGTTGCATACTGTGGATGATTATCCTATTCCCATCAATAGCAATCATAGAAATGTGATTGCTGAAAGTAACAATTGGCGCGAATTAGAGACTGAAGATGGCCTACATTTCTATTACAATGTCGTTACGGAAGAAGTAGTCTGGAAGCCAGGCGAAATGCGTGCGCCAGCGCCAGAGATCATCCCCGACGTGCAGCAACCAAAAGAAGTGAAAGATGTGGACAAGAAAAAGCAGATTGAGAAGCATATGTTTTGGAATATCTGCTCAACGACCCCTAACCATCTCCTCTTCTTTGCGTGGTTCATTAATTATTTCGCCAAATTCCTGACCATCGATAACACCATCTCCCTCGCTTTGGGCGGGGCCAACGCAGTGTTAGTCCTCGCGACAGTTGTACAGTATATCGGCAGGGCCAGTTTTCTACCGTGTAATAACCCAGGGGACACGTTGTGGAATTATCCTGTCATTTATTTCAATGTGATCTTTTGGTTAGAGGCTGCATTCTTTGCTGTGATTGGTATGAATGCTATTGATGACAGTCTGGTCCCAGAGTCTGGTGATATTATTGAGTATGGAACGTATACGCTGGCTGGAGTATGGGGGGTCAGTATCTGCTTGATCATGGTTCTCTATCAACTTGCCGCTCTCGATGGTCAGAGGATGAGTGCTGATGAGGATATGACGTGTCCTAGGTTTTGGAAAGGTTTATTGGTGATTTTTTTTCATCCAAGCGAAAACACGAGTTTTCGATATTGTTTTCGTTGATTGTCAGGTTTTTATGCGAGAATTGGTGCTTATGCTGGTGTGTTGGTAAGGACGCATGTTGCTGCTCTGTCTGCAGCTTGTGTTATGAGCATTGCTGCTGCAAACAGGAAGGTGGTGAATTGGACCCTCAGGGAAAGCATGAAAGATTAGTCCCGCCTGGTCGTCATGTCTGATGACTGATGTGAGTTTGTAAAGATTTTTTGATATTGCGTGCGTCGTTCTACATTTACAGAATTAATCCTTTTGATTTGCGTTTTCACGTCGCGCCTGTACCGTTTATAATTCTTCTCTCAAAGAATGAACGCAGCCAAGGCAAACGCTTTCGATTTGGTATTGGTTTTTCATATCTTTCTTTACCATTGTTTGTGTGCGTGGGCGTTGTCCAGTCGCTTGTTTGCTTTTTGGACAGATGTCGTCACACTTGTAAGTTCATTGTCTTCGCAGTATTTGATGTCGAGTTAGAATATGCCGTGATTGATGTTTGCGTTTGTATCTCTTCATTTGGGATTGCGAGACATCGGGCGGTTCAATTTTGGTTACGTATTTGAATAGCATAAACATATTCAGTGCAAACACCTGTCGTATTCACGTATTTATTTGTTTAATTAGAGTATTTTGAAGTTAAAGATCGAGTTCAAGGTAGTCTAGCCATCACGCCGATGAAATTGTGTTTCCCATTTTCAACGGAATGCGAAACATTCAATTTGCGGTTAATCATTATATTTCATCAAATTATTATACTCTTTTCACATGTTTTTTTCACGTTGCGGTTCATTTGGTAGGAACAAAATATTCAATTATTGTCGTATTCACACACATAATCGTTATAGGACACTATGATGAAATATTCTTTGGTTTTATTATTGTCGGATGACGTTCATGGGATGTTGACAAATGGATTGCGTTCGGCCTCCCGTGCGGTCAAGAATATTGCACCGCGCCCCGGGTGCTTTGGCGCTGGGTGGTTCGCCATTGCTCCATTACGCTCGGGATTCGGTGTTAATGACTTGCGCAGAGCAAGTTCTCAACCACACCGCAGTATGGACGGATTGCGATTGTTGACTCGGGAGGAAATATTGGCCCGGCCACGCCTACCCAAACCGGAGAGAATCTTCGACACCGAACCTTTATACAAATTTAAAATCGTTGCAGCTCAAATTCAGCAAGGTGTCACGCCGGATACATTTCAACAAATGGTCATGACAGCGCAGCAAACGGATCATCAAAATCTTCTTGAGAAGTTTCCGCCGATTCCGGATTTCGAGGAAGGGCTGCCGGTTGCTTTGGAGCTGATTGCTGAAGGCTTTGACAAGGACCAAATGGCCCCATATTATTCCAAATTAAGGGCACATCTTAACATCATCGAGGAAAAGTTTCCGCAATTTGCAGTTTTTCGTTCTGCCGGATTGTATTCTACGGACGCCATCCTTCGCGGTCTTCATGATGGTCTAAACCACCATTCCAGCCCACCTGTGTTGACAAATTTTGACGACGCGTCGACGAAATCCAAAATCATCACGGCGATGGACAAGCATGATATTTCTGTTGAAGATTTGCTAAAGTTCAGTCAGTCCGAGGAATTGAAGGTCTGGCGTAATCAGCTGCACGACGTATGTTACGAAATTGCTTGTGTTCTCGATCACAAGCTGTCATATCATCTTGTCAGTAACACCGCCAATCCCAAAGTTTTTGCTCTTGATTACAAATATTTTCGTGAATCAGATATGCATATGCATCCGCTTGGCTTTGTCTTGGATGAAGAGCATATGAGAAAATCGGGGCTGTTTGTAAAGGTTGTTGATTTCTGGAGAATGGATAAGCATTCTAGACTCACCACGGCTTTGGTGTCCGACGTTTGGTTTTGGAATTTGATCGATCAGATTTCGGGTAACCCAGAACCGTTATTGACCAAGCCACTACGCGATGATCCAGTCCTTGCTCCAGTCCTTTCTCCTCATAGGCAGGAACGACCTCCTCTTGAATTTCATGGCGTGAACACGCATCAAGGTTGGTCAAATTTCTGGTTGGATATTTCAAAAATGTATGAATCTAAACCGGCATCCCACACGACTGACGGAAAGTGGAAAACAGTAGTTGAAAACATGAAATACGCCCCTATCCAGTCGTACACAGAAGATCTTCTGCACCAGTTGCAGTTCGAATTCCAAGGTTTCGCAGATTTGAAGAAGCAGCACCCTGACAAGGATATTTTTTTTCAGATTCGTGCCACCGGCACAAGTTGGAGACGGGGATTATCATTCTTCAAAAAATGTTTTTTGTTTTTTGAATTAATTTCCTGTACTGTTTGACCAGGTAATTATCACTACGCAAATGTCATCGATTCAAAAGAGAAGAGAATCGCACAAATCATTATGTTGAAGGAGGCATTATTCAAATTCAGCAGAAAATCAAAATATATTGGCAACATTTTCGAGTTTGATGATACTGGGGTGCTCTTTCGCCTGTGCACATTCGATCAATCATTCGACGAAAATGACAAGGAGCTTCTGAAGCGTAATATGATTGCTGTCGAATCGGATCACGAATGGTTGACCAACCATTATGTAAACTATTTAAGTTTCAATTTGGATTGGGATATCAATAAAATTTCCATTTGGGCCGACGGACCGGGAAAAGGTTCGGCAATTGAGGGCGCTACGAGACAACATAAATGCTTTTAATTAATACGAAATTTTGGATACTTAATTAATTTTGACAGATATGCCGAATGCGCTTGTTTTGTTGTTCAAAGTCGAGTTATTAGGAGTTTTTAGAAGCTAGTGGGTACCGTCGAGATAATGCTACATCGTTTATCTCTTTCATGGGATGCGAAGCATTTTGCGGTTCACATGGAATTGCAAACTACTTACACATTATTTGTGCGCGCGTGTCGGTTCATTTTTCCAGAAAACAAAATCATATTCAAATAAAGTTGTCATAGGACACTATGATGAAATATTCTTCAATATTTTTTCTACTATATGAAGTTGGTGGAATGATGACTCGCAGCTTGCAGTCTGCTCCTCGTTCGTTGAAGATCTTCAGAGCTGCTTCAAAATGGTCAGATATGAGCGCCAACAGCAAGCGTCTAATGAGTTCCAGGCCGCGTCTACGTTTTGCATTTCCACATGGTTTAAAAAGGCCGATCGTTGTTGTCGGTCCACGCGCAAGACCAGGAGAGGAAGATGGGAATTTCGATTACAAACATTTATTCAACAGCATTACACCCTGGCAAAGCGATACTATGGTAATTCGCCATGCTAAATCCCAAGCGAATTATGGATTTAAAGATATTGTTGACGCCCCCCTCGCTACAGAGCCGTGGGTCGAGGAGAATTTCGAGGCCATTCAATCTAAAGGCCAGGAACGCGGGGATAAATGGTATTACCTCGAGACAGCTCCGGGCAAGCGAGATGATCAGCCTGGGTTTTTACAAGCAAGTGTTGCATTACGACGTAACGTCAACAAGCTTGCCCCTCCCGACGTAATCATTATCAGCCCAATGCGCAGAACGATTCAAAGCGCTTTCGCAGCGTTTCATCATCACATCAGAAATGGTGACGTGAAAATCATCTTGGACCCAACTCTACGCGAAACCAGCAATGATGGCGCAGTTTTGAAATCAAATTTTGGAACGCACACAGATGAATGGGGTGATGCATTTTTTGATCCCGACGGATCCTATTCGGAGATTCAAATATTCAATCATTTATCCAAACTGGACAATTACGGGTTCAAATCGAAAGAAGATATGGACTTTTGGAATCGCGTGTTCGCTGACCAGGAAGACATTCAGACGCCAAAAGAATGGAGCGTGCCGCAAGAATTTTCAAACCAGCGAGTCGCCGTTGTGTCGCATTGCGCAACCATGCAACATTTATGGAATGATAAGTTTTTATGCAATCCTCAAAACGCCGAAATCAATTGGCTGTAATTGATTTGATTTTCATTGTTACAATTGTGTGATGTTTGAAATCGAGTGCAGATGGTTGATAGAAAATTAATTAGATGATTATTACCGATTTTACAATGCAGTATCGTTTGTCCTCGGATGCGAGCATTTCGCGGTTTACATTTTCACATTTTCATACGATGCAATTACTCTGAATATTTGTGTATTCGTCTGCTCATTCCATTAGGAAATTAAAACAACATTATTGTCGTATTCACACGATTGTCATAGGAAAGTATGATGAAATATTCTTTGTTCTTATTGTTGCATGAACCCGTTGAGGGGATGATGACTCGCGGTTTGCGTTCAGCTCAGCGTGTATTGAGAAGTGTTGGAGGGCGTCACCAATCTTCTGCTGCTGCTGGCGTTGGCGGCGGTTGGTTTTCCAACGTTGCCAAGCGATTTGGATTCGATTCTACAAGCAAGCGAATGATGTCGTCCAAGCCACATCACCCTGCTTCTATTAGCAATTTGAACCCCGGACCTGTTGACCTGCCGCATACACCGAAAGATCACATCAAGTCCAGGCCCAACTTTATGTTTCAATTTATTTCAGCAAAAATTCAAGAAGGCATAACTGAGGAAAGTCTTCAAACTTTTACTGACGGGATGCATACGCTTGATCGTACTCAAACTGGTCTTGAATACCAACATATTCCGTCACCACATTTTGAACAAATAATCAAATCGGGTGCTCGCTTGATCGATGAAAGATTTGACAAATTGGGCGCCATTGCCGAAAATTACAAGGTGCTAAACAGGCAACTTGGGCAAATGGAGAAAACATTTCCCGCTCTCGCAGTTCTCAGCTCTGCTGGGTTATATACAGCGGATTCCATGCTTCGGTGTTTGAATGTCGGTCCAAATTACATCAAACGAAATCCAGCTGTGCCGCCGTTTACCGTTACAAAAGAACAAATCATCGATGCGATGAAAAAACACGGAATTACAATGGAAGAATTGCGAGAAATCAGCCAGTCACAGGAATTGAAGGCTTGGCGGGATGCTGTGCACTTGGGTTGCAACGCCATTGCGGGAGAGATCGATCCCAAACGATATTTTCATCTTGTTGATGGCACACTTAGTCACGTGCAGGAAGAATCCATTTTCAATGGTATGGTGGTCAAATTGGCAGCACTGATGCCGGAGATAAACTTTAGAGATTTGGATTACGCTAGAAGTTGTATTTACGGTTTGGACGAAATGATTTCATTTTGGAAAGAAGACAAGCATACCCGACTCTTCGGTGCATTACTCGCCGATGCTCATTTTTGGAACGTCGTTGACGAAGTCTTGGGTAGTACACAACCGCTTCTTGAACAGCCGCTTCGTGACGTAGTCAAACAACCTATGCCGCCGCATAGACAGGAGCGCCCATCATTCGTTTTTGGTGATGTGAATACACATGAGCAGTGGCACGACATCTGGGCCGATGTACACAAAACACTTGATTCATCACCACTCAAAATTCCAATTCAGGACAAGGCGCTTCTAGGATCAGTTCAAGACGCCGCTCGTAAAGTACACGTCGCCTGCAATAATTTCAAGGTTCAGATGTACACCGAAGAATCATTATTTCGCGCGCACCAAATTTTTGCCTATGCACAACACCTCAAGAAGAACGGCCGTTTTGATCAAGGTGTACTTCAAATTCGTGCTACAGGAAGCAGTGCCGGGAAAGGATGATTTTGTAATTTGTGGTATTGCATTCAATTTTCATTTCAATTTTTGTGAATGTGTGAGATACTTACGAAAACAACATTATCGACGACAAGTACAAAAAAATGGCATCAATGATCATGGCGAAGCAAGCCATTTCAAAATTAAACAAGTTTCAAGAAAATTCTCCAGAAGTTGAAAACGCAATCGTGTACGATGGCGTTATCACTTATTTCAGCGTTTGGGATGAATCATTTGATAAAAGCGACGAGCTTCTTCTGCAAAGTTTTGAAATTTACGTTGAATCCGACAAGCGATTCAACAACGGAGATTGCTCCTCATCACCAGCCCTAATCTGGAGCTGGGACAACAACGACATCATCATATGCTCAGGTGGTCCATCTCACGGAGATCAGTACAAATTGGAAAGAACTTTAGAATTGCCATAGATGAAGTTACCCATATGTAATTAATGTAATACGGATAATTGATTGAGTAATTAATTGATTGAAAATATTATCTGATTTTTAAGATCATATCTAATGTGATGTATGGTGGTCGCTGTGTTCAGATTGAGTCGAGTTAGAATTTTGTGCCGGTTGAATGATGTTTGCGCTGATATCCCACTGGTCAAGGGATGCGCTATATCTTGCGGCTTCTCACATTTACAATCATTTTATCCACATGTGTCAGTTCATCTCATTGGAACATTTATGCAAAAATAAAATAAGTTTTTACTGTATTGACACAAATCAAGCATACAGCATTATGATGAAATCGTGTGTTATCTTCACACTTGTTAGCCCTGCTTTGGGTATGTTTCGCGCGCTGCGCGCAGCATCCAAGGCGGTTCAATCCACCCCGATCCGTGCGGCTCCGCGCGCGTTGAAGAACCTTGTTTCGCGTCCTCAGTCATTGGCCGCCGCGAACGGTGGACGGTTTCTGAACGCGGTCGGGCGTTCACAATTTGAACCCATTGGTAAACGATGGATGTCCTCACAACCACCAAGCACACATATCTTTATCGATACACATGCTGCTGACAATTCATTTCCACCGTCCCGGTTTCCCAAATTCAAGGAGGCACACGAGTGGTGGTCGGATACGTGGTACAACACCGCTCGAGTGTTCGCGGCAAAGCCAAGTCATGTGAAGGTTGGACGGACGGTGTACACAGCGACACCTGGCGATCCTGATTTCAAAAAATGCCGCGATGCTATTATCGACGCCATTCTCGACAAAGAAGTGCAAATTACAACCGAGGATTATATGAAGCACGGGGAGCGGACACTGTACCATGCGATGGAATTGCATGAGAATGATCCTTTGGTTTTTGAAGTGCGCGTCACTGGCGACGGTACATTTTTTCACTTTAATTTCAGTATGGTTCTTTTTTAAAAGTGTTTTATGCATGATCTTGAAGGTTTTGATGGCACGGAAAAGATGACGAATGCTAGGCGGGTCGCGTCGATCATCATGTTCAAAGAGATGATGGAAGCCAAATACCCGGAAGTAATGTTTCATTTTAGTGTGTGGGATGATGCTCTTGAGCAGTTAGATTTGCTACACTTGCTCATCCACGAGATCGACATCGAACCAAGGGAAGACTTCACGAAAAGAATTGCAACCAGCAAGAATCCATCTTTCCGATGGGATTGGCGCACCAAGGTCATGGCAGGCATCTTTTAGAGGGCCCATACAAAAGAATGCGTGTTTCCCCCTGAGAAGGTAATTGATGATGGATCGACAGCAATTAATTAACATTACGTTTCTGTGATCTTGATATTCACGGTTTCTGTTGCCGTTTGTTTTGTGACGGGGAGTTTTAGTCGAGTTAGATTCATTGACGCTCAAAAGATGTCATCGCTCGTTTCTATTTTCAGGATGCGATACATTTTGCGGTATACATTGTCACAATTTCACTTGTTTTGCTATAAATGCATTATATTTA
>JACLAD010001445.1_pt1 | contig 18934 bp, 16 predicted proteins | sample 8027901 | NCBI WGS metagenome assembly JACLAD01 (sample SAMN15725071, study PRJNA655200) | protist metagenome | isolation source: fluorescence activated cell sorting (FACS) single amplified genomes of... | place: Spain: Blaines Bay Microbial Observatory, Mediterranean Sea | collected 2016-07-05 | reverse complement strand
TTTACTAGGAAATTAAACCTGTGTATGAAATTGAGTCGAAAACTGGATAAGCACAAACACTTGTCGTAAAGAAGGGTAGTAATACCTTTTGGAAGCACGTATATGAAAATTTACATTTTTCTTATCCTTTTATAATCACGTATCTCTTAAATATAGATAAACCATTAAAATTGGGCCTATAGCACACTTTAATCAGTGGAAACCGGTAATAGAGCAGTAAGCCCTACGGGAGAGTTTTGACCCCAATTGAAGAAATTTAAAATAAAACACATATGAAAAAAGGCTCCATTGCGTTGGAGTCTTTTTGTTTCCGGAATGATGCACAAAGCTTATTCTTGAAAAAAGATCCGTCTGTTCATCACGATCATTCCATCTGGATGGTATTTCTTCAGCTTAAAAAGAATTCCGGAAACTTATGTTCATTAATCCTGTTTCAATAAAGTTATCAGTTTTATTACAAATGCGCAACCTGCGCTTTTAATTCTGAATATTTGATTAGTCTTTTGTGAAAATGCTAAAAGTATCCTGTTCGAGAAGAATATCTTCAGAAATGTAGTCTAGAGAGAAAGTTCATTATACCCAGAAGATGTCTTTCCATGCATTTTCAGAAAAGTCAATGCTGTCGTGATGTTGGTTAATGCGGGAAAGTTCTTCGACACTGGCCGCCATTCTTATCTCCTTGTAAAGCGTCCTTTCTTCAAAACGAATGTAAGTAGCCAGTTCTTCCTCCAGCAGGTTCAATACCTTCTCATCGGTACAACTGCAGCTAAGCAGGCGCCGTATGCGCCGGTGATTGGCAAGCGCTTTTTTCACCCTTGCATTGTTCCCCAGCACCGGAAAAATATACTGCTCTTCGAGTTCAAAATGAGGTTCCAGATAATTTTTTTCAAACCAGTCGATATATTTCCTTATCCGGACGGTTTCAATGTTTCGGTGAAGACCTTTACGGATTCGTGCACAAAATTCCAGGGTATGCTTGTGTTCGTTCGTCAGGGATTTCAGCGGTTCCTGGATTTTTGCAAAAGGGATCATGATTTTTCAGAATTTGAATTATGACAAAAAATCTTTTTTTAATTAGCATTCCAGAAATGGTCTTTCCAGTCATCATCTGAAAATTCAATGCTCTGGTGATGCTTTTCAATTTCGGCGTATTCTTTTGGGGTAGCCACCTCCTGGATCTTGTTAAAAAGGGTTCTTTCTTCAAACCTAATGTGCAGGTCTAGCTCTTCTTCAATAGCATGAATGGCCTTGAATACTTCCTCCTCCTGATTAAATAACCGCCTGAGCCTTCTGTGCTCTGCAAGTGCCCGCTGCACAAGGGCATTTTCATTGCCCAGCACCGGAAAAATATACTGCTCCTCTGCCTCGAAATGCGGATCAAGGTATTTTGTCTCAAACCAGTCAATATAATCTTTTATACGTCCCATTTCCACATTGCGTTTTACTCCTTCCCTTATCTTCCAGCAAAGCAACAATCCGTGATGGTGTTCTCTGCTCAATGGTTTTAAGGCTTCATGACGTTTTACAGGCTTCTTCATCTATTTTTATTTTTTTCTTCTGAATGATTCTGAAAGTTGTGGTGCAGGAGCTCCCGTGGGAGTCAAAATTTCTCCCTTTAATTTATACTGTTAAGCCCCCGGCTGTACAAGGGCAGGCAAGGCTTTCAGGAAATTTTATTTTATACTACAGAAAATTTTTTCTCCAGTTTCAGGGCCTTTGGAAACAGGATATTATTTTCCAGGTGCACATGTTGATGCAGGTCCTGCTCAAATTGCTCCAGCTTGGCATAAAAAGCCCTGAAGGTGTTGCAGGCCTCCTTTGGAGGTGTATAATTATTGCTAAGTGCAGAGATCTGCCGAAGGATTCCGCCGGCTTCTTCATGCTCTGTTTCCATCATTTTAATGGGGTTATCTACACTCCCGAAATCTGGCGGCGAAAAATCGGTTCCTTCTGTTTGCGCCCTTACCATCTTTTTAATGAACGGAAACAGGATTTCTTCTTCCTTCTTTAAATGTGCCCGCAGTTCCCTGGAAATTTCAGAAAACAATCGCTGAATTTGTACCAGTTCGGGGTAATTACTTCCATGCACCCGCACTACCCGTAAAGCATACTGATAGATAAGAGGAATATTTTCCTGTACATAGGCATGATGAAAATTGATAATATGATCTGTAAGAAAATCCAGTTTCCAGTTGTTGTAGTTATTGGTACGGCCGGTAGTATTCTCTACTCCCATCAGCTCTTTTTCAAGATCTTCATACTTGATTGCTGCTTTTTCGGCTGCCCGTTTCACGCTAATTCCTCCTCCGCAGCAAAAATCAATTCCGTATTTTTTAAATATTTGTGCAGTCTGAATGTTCTCCGTAACCAGGTCGGCTACCGTTTTTGATTCCAGCGTGTTCATAAAGCAGTTTTTTTGATGATTGAACTACAAAAATGGAAAAACATATCTGCCTGAATTATGACATGAATCATATTTACCTGATTCTCCGCCTGTTCAGTTAAATTTTCTTCCTTTTTTTACTGAAACTCCTCTTATGTACCTGTTTAGTTACAGCCTTCTTCTTCGGAAAACATCTTTCCACAGCTTCCTGAGCCTGATAATTTATCTAAATTGCGCCCGAAAGTACAGAAGCAGCCGTGAAAATCAAGACCCGCAGAAAATTAATTACCTACCTGGATGTCCTGGACCAGCCGTTAAAATTCAATCCTTTCCTTTTTAGCAGGACCTTTCTGCTATGGGCAGTTTTAGGAATTGCCGGAGGAGTCATTTCGGGAGTGTATTGGATCACTCTCGAAATGATCATGCATGCCCTTGCCATTTTTGAAGGCTGGCAGGTAATTCCCACGATGGCCATTGCGGGGCTCCTGGCAGGCCTTGTGATTCATTTTATAGGAGATCCCGGGGAGATCCATCTTATCGTTAACAACATAAGATTTAATAAAGGTGAGCTGGAGCCAAAGAACAATCCGTCGATGATATTGTCGTCCCTGCTTTGTGTAGGATCTGGTGGCAGTCTGGGTCCCGAAGCTCCGTTGGTACAGGTCACGGGATCTACGGGAACCTGGCTGGGGAAAATGCTGAGGTTAAAAGGTGAGGAACTCCGGTCGGTTAGTATTGCCGGGATGGCTTCAGGATTTACAGCCCTTTTTGGTGCACCGCTGGGAGGAAGTCTCTTTTCCCTGGAGATCTTACATCACAAACATGCTGCGGAATACTACCAGGCCATCATCCCGGCTTTGGTAGCGAGCTGTTTCAGCTATCTCATCTTTGCACTTATCATGCACCTGCGACTTGGCCCAATCTGGGACCTGCCGGCCTATGTCATGGAAGATAAATTTGATTTTGCCTACGCTGTTCTCTTTGGCATTGTGGCAACCTTGTTTGGCTGGATCTTTATTTACTGCACCAAATTCCTGAAATCCCTCTTCGGTAAATTACTGCTCCCTATTTATTATAAGACCTTTATAGGAGGTGTTATTCTTGGAATCATAGCTTTTTATTATCCGTTAACCCGGTATTTTGGGCATCACGAGATCAATGAACTTTTACTGAATGAATCTTCCCTGGAATTCCTGGGAGCCATTCTTATTTTTAAAATAATCGCAATCGCCGTCACGGTAACATCGGGCTGGAGGGGTGGTTTTATTATTCCGCTGTTCTTTGTGGGAGCCACCCTGGGACTCATCATTCACCAGATTTTTCCATCCACTAATTTGCCGCTGGCGATCGTGACATCCATGGCTGCGATCAATGCCTGTGTCACCAGGACTCCTATAAGCACCACGATCCTGTTGTCAACCCTCACCGGATTCACCTATTTCATTCCTATATTGTTCGCCAGTTTAACCGGCTATTTCCTGGCGCCCAGGATTCCTTTTATCAGCTCCCAAATGGACAAATCTTAAATTATCATGATGGAATATATCACAGCAGCAAGAATCATTCACATCGTCGCGATCGTACTATGGATTGGCGGAGTATCAATGGTAACCACCGTGATTATTCCGGCGGTTAAAAGAATGAAATCAAAAGAAGAACAAATAGAAACTTTTGAGAAAATAGAAGGAAGATTCTCTCTGCAGGCAAAGATTACCACTGTTTTAACCGGATTGAGCGGACTTTACATGATCGAGGTAATGAACGGCTGGGGACGATTTCTTGATATACAGTTCTGGTGGATGCATGCCATGGTCCTGGTATGGTTCATTTTTACAGTCATACTTTTTATCCTCGAGCCTTTTGTGCTTCATAAATTATTCAGGAAGTATGCAGAAAAAAATCCGGGGAGAACGTTCGATATTTTGCACAAAGCCCACTGGGTTTTGCTCATCCTTAGCATCATCACCATCATAGGTGCCCTGGCGGGAAGTCATGGCCTGTACTTCTTCTAAATACGGGTTTCTTCGGAAAACCTGACCAAAATATTTCCTGAAATTCAGGCTCTTTCAGGTATCCTGCAGAATGTTGTTTTCAGTTCATGTTTCAGGTGGGTGACAGAAAAAAAAAACCACTTCAGAATTTCGCTGCAGCAACATCTTCAGAAGAAAAAAACCGGATCTTCCTCCTAACCTGAATATTAACTGATGTAACTTTTTCTTTCCTGTTTTCCGCACTTTTTTAAATATGCCTTGGTAACCCCTGATTTTATTGAAATTAATTTTCAAACTGGGTGTTGCAACGCTATTTTTGCATATGTTTTTGAGAAAATTAAAGAATCGGTCCGGCAGTACTTCTGTTCAAATTATCTCCAAAGAGCGGGGAAAATATAAAGTGGTAAAAACTATTGGCAGCAGTAGTGATGTTCAAAAGATAGAAAAGTTAGAATACCTGGGGAAACAGGAAATAGACCGGATACTTGCTCAAGGGAAATTATTTATCTCGGAGAATGATGCTTTTGTAGAACAGTTATTTGAACAGATGGGCAATGCCAGTATCAAAACACTAGGCCCTGAGATCATCTTTGGAAAGATCTATGACAGTATTGGTTTTAATGCGGTTAAAGAAGATTTATTCCGTCATTTAGTGATCGCTCGTTTAGCTTTTCCATTGAGCAAACTAAAAACTGCCGAATACCTGTATCGCTTCCAGGGAGTTCAGCTAAATATTGATACGATATACCGTTTTCTAGACAAGCTCAATAGCCGGATCAAGACTCAGGTGGAACAAATTGCATTTGAGCATACTCTCAGAGTTTTACAAGGGGATATCAGTATTGTTTTCTATGATATGACCACCTTGTATTTTGAAGCCAGTGACGAAGATGATCTGCGCAAGGCCGGGTTTAGTAAAGATGGAAAACACCAGAATCCTCAAATTTTTTTAGGCCTTCTTGTGGGTCTGGGAGGCTATGCTATCGGATATGACATTTTCGAAGGAAATACCTACGAAGGCCATACCCTGATTCCTTTTATAGAGAAGATTGCTTCTAAATTCAACCTGGATAAACCTGTGATTGTTGCAGATTCCGGGCTGCTCTCTAAATCCAACATTGCAGCTTTAGAAGCGAAGGGCTATGAATATATTTTGGGTGCCAGATTAAAAAACGAATCAGAGCAAATAAAGAAAAAGGTGCTCGCAAGAAAGCTCTCTGATGGAGAGATGATCAAGGTTCCAAAATCGGATGATACCCGCCTTCTGATCACTTATGCCAATAACAGAGCAGCCAAGGATGCACATAATCGGAAAAAAGGATTGCAGCGTCTGGAGAAGCGAATAAAATCAGGTAAGCTCACCAAATCTAATATCAATAACAAAGGCTACAACAAGTACCTTAAGATGGAAGGAGATGTTTCCATTGAAATCGATTATGAAAAATATTATCAAGATAATGTTTGGGATGGACTCAAAGGATATTTAACCAATACTAGGTTGCCAGATAAACAAGTGGTGGAGAATTATAAAAATTTATTCCACATCGAACGTGCCTTCCGCATGTCCAAAACAGATCTACGCATACGTCCCATCTACCATAGATTAAGGCACCGAATAGAAGCTCATATTTGTATTGCCTTTGCAGCATATAGTATTTACAAGGAGTTGGAACGCGTATTATATAAAGAGAAATCAAAAATATCCCTTAGAAAGGCAGCGGAACTCACTCAGAATATGTACAGTGTAACCTATACGCTTCCTGATTCAAAGCACACCAAAACGAAGCTACTGAAAATGGATGATGAGCAGGCAGAATTATATCAAATTATAGAGAAAAATTTTTAGGGTGTTGCAAAGCTGAAAACAGGAGAATGTTGTTTTCAGTTCATGTTTCAGGTGGGTGACAGAAAAAAAAAACCACTTCAGAATTTCGCTACAGCAACATCTTCAGAAGAAAAAAACCGGATCTTCCTCCTAACCTGAATATTAACTGATGTAACTTTTTCTTTCAGTCCGAAAATCAGCTTCCGGAAAGCATTTTTAAAAAGCTAACACATTTCACCTTCAGATCATTAAATAGATGAAAATCTGATTTTGATCATTTTTAACGGAAAAGCATAAAGGTACTTTCGCATTCTAATAACTACCATTATGAACGTACTAATTCTTTCCGATTTTTCAGCGGTTGCGATGAATGCGACGCACTATGCCATGGATCTTCTGCAAGAGGAAGAGGTACATTTAACGCTCCTGAACATCTACGTTTCAGAACCTGGCGCTACAAAAGAAGCCGCCATCGAAAAAAGAAATGCCACCAAAGCCATCCTGGAAGAAAGGGTACAGAAGCTACAGGCCCGCAGCGAAGGAAGGCCTCACAAGGTTTCCGGTTGTTATTTTGAAGGACAGCTGGTCAATGCCGCCCGGGATTTTGTTAATCAGCATGAAGTCGATCTTATCGTGATGGGTGCCGTTAGCAAAAGGTTCCATCATAAAACCATTTTAGGAGACCATACGTTTGAAATCATTTCCAAGATCAAATGCAATATTTTGGCAGTTCCTGAAGACAGCAATTTCACAGGGCTCAAACGAATGCTGATGCCGGTGGATTATTCCGCTTCTTTTGGAAACCGGAACCTTCAATTCCTTAACACCGGTAAGTTTTTCCATAAAACCCGGTTGAGTGTAAGGGAAATAATGAACACGCCCGACCGTAACGACGAAAAAAGCCAGAAACAGGAACTTTTCAAAGATCTGAACCAAATCCGCGCCGACTTTGCCACGCTGGAAGATCCTGCCGTCTATGACCAGGAAACCTGGACAGAAATCCAGAACAAATTTGACCTGATCGTCTTACTCGGAAAAAACATAAAAATCTGCGAACGACTTCTCCACAATCGCCACGGACTTTACACCTCAGCACCCAATCGTTTACCGATTTTGGTGTTGCATGATTGAGGGAGAGATTTGATAACTCTACCTGAACCTTGAATCCTCTACTGAAGAGGAAACCTATAACAATTATGGTGAAATTGTAATGTAGCCTTTAATGCTGTTGCATTTTGTGGCGTGCATCAGCATCAATTTTTACTGTTTTTAATTCACCGCCAGTGAACCAATGAATATCGAATATATTTCCATTATACTCCGAACCAACAGTAAACTTCTTGTTAAAGGGATTTAATTTCTCCGATTTTATCCAGATGTTCAAAATAAGTGCAACAACAGCCAGCACTGGCGCGAAGAAGGACTTATAGAGTATCCCCAGGTCAAAGGAAAGATCTATTACAGGTTAACAGATATCAAAGACTTTATAGACCGCCATAGAAAAAGTAGGTAGTAATCCATTTCTAAAATGAACCCAGAAATATCAGTTCCCATACAGTTATTTATAGATGCACAGCAGAAAGGCTATACTAAAAAGCTACAATTCTTATTGTCCCTGAAGCTTTTATACACAAGCGGAAAGGCAAGACTGAACTACCGGGAATTGCAATTTCTTGAACTGACAGAGGAGATCCGCTGTCGGAAAACAACCCTAAAGTACATCCAATTCCTGATGGTAAAGGGATGGCTGCGGTACAATGCAAAAACAGGATATTACATTATTAAATCCTTTGACAGGATTCGAAGAGAAAACAATTGGAGAGTAAGACTTTCCTTTCCGGTGGATTTCTATTCATACCGTAACATTAAAGCTATTACAGGGACTATTCTTTATGGATATCTTCATATGGACTTCTGGAGAAAAGTAAGGAGAAAGAAAAGCGTACAGATAAAAGGTAGTACCTATCATTTTCTTTTTCCTGCTTTCAACTACACAGAAGCACCAGCTCCACTTTCTGTTCTAGGGCTCTGTAAAATCTTTAAGATTTCCCCATCCACCGCTTCCAGGCTGAAAGATTGTGCCGTAAAGCACTGGCTGCTGGAGATTAAAAAGAACTACGGGACTCGTATTCCCGACTAAAAAGCCATGGAGCTGTGTTTAAACTACAATGATAAGAGGAACAATATCGTCTTTTGGAAGGGGAATTACCGCTTTCAGCTAATTCACACTATGTTACCTCTTTTTCTTTTTAAAAAGCGGCAAAAATTGAAAACATAAATGAACCGTTATATGGGAAAATTAAAAAAAGAAGCCAGCCTTTGTCGCGATAGCGCGTTTGTTTGTTTTTCGCGGCGAACAATCCCTTAGGTGGACCACTACCGGTAAAGTACTAGTCCATTTGTGGGATTGCTTTATTCTTAGGAAATTACTAATTCATTTACCCCTTATTAGAGTTGCCCTTGTTTTAATTGTGTAGTTCAAAAAATTATCACAAATCTGGAATTTTCATTTGATGGTTATTGGATAAAACAGGACACTTTAGATGTAGAAGCCTTTAAAATCAAAGAGTTCTTATTTGATATTTATTTGATTTCATGAAAAAGAAACAGCGATCAAAATGAGCGTTCCTTCATATTTTATATATAATATAGGCTTTTAAAATCTCGGAAGGCGGTGGAGATGGAAAAACATTCATTTTTTTGAACCTGAACAGGCTTTAATTCTAAAATATCTATTACCTGAACGTGGATTTCGGGAGCTACTTTTGGGAATATTAAAAAATTGTTCCAGATAAAGTCAATAATCTTGACGACAAGCAAAGTTAGGTTAAACAACTGTTAAGACCTTGGCTGCTCCTCAAGCAGTTTTTAACTTGCTGATAAGAACCAACTGTTACTTAGAATTTCTGTATCAGAAAGGATGGGAAAGTAAATTTATTAATGACCCTTCCAATTTATCCAGATCCTATTAATTACTAATTTTACTTAAAAAATTTCTAGTTAACAAAAATTGTAATAATGAAAACACTAAAAACAACGCTTACAGTTTTAATATTTGTCGCTTTTATCAGTTGCAAGGAGAATCAATCAGTAGAAGTAAACACACCAGCAGAAGTTAAAAGCGAAGCAAAAGAGACTCCTGATATTGCCGATCAGGAATTTAGTGATGGAATGACGGGTGCAATTTGGCACCATTATCTGGCAATGAAAATGGCATTGACTAATTCTGATGCAGATCAGGTGCAACAATCAGCCGGCAATATTTCAGAAATTTTTACTGAAGAAAGAGCTGAAATGAAAGCCCTTACACAACTCATTTCCGAAACTGATGATATTGAGGTTCAAAGGGAATTATTTGCGCAATTTACTCAGGAAGTGGGACCGTTGTTTGAAGATGCTCTCTCTGGCGGTACGATATATAAAAAGCTGTGCCCAATGGCTTTTGATAATAAAGGAGCATACTGGTATGCCGATGTAAAAGAGATCTCTAATCCTTATTTCGGTCAAAAAATGCCTAATTGCGGCTCAATAGAAAAAACTATTTCGAAGGAAGAATAGTGATCATTAAACAAATTATATTTTAGAACAATGAAGTCAGGAGAAAAAAAACACGATGGCATGAAAAAAGGTATGTATACCAAATTTATAATTACGCTTGCTCTTTCGTTCATAGCGATGTATATCACCATGTATATGAACACCTATGAGTGGGACCACGTTTGGTTTAGTCTAACAAGATTTTATATGGCTCTACTAGGAATTTGTGCCATGGCTGTGATTATGTTAACCATGATGATGGGAATGTATAAAAACAAGAAGAAAAATATTGCTATTTACGCAGGTAGCTTTTTGATTTTTATCAGTGCATTAGGTTTGGTAAGGGCTCAAATTCCAGTTGGTGATGTGTTGTGGATGAAGGCAATGATACCTCATCACTCAATAGCTATTCTAACCAGTAAAAGAGCTGATATTAGCGACCCGGAAGCAAAGAAACTGGCAGAGGAAATTATTGAGGCACAAATACGGGAGATTGCACAAATGAAAAAAATAATTTACCGACTTGAAAACCAAGTGGATTAATTCTTACTCATTCATAAATGAAATACTAGCAGGTTAATAAACCGGATATGGCTAGGGCAAAAATTTTAAACCGAAGCTTATGTATGAAAGAAATCTGATGACTTTTATCCTTTTTGGAGGTGTAAATATTGAAAGTAAAAAGGAAAGTAGGCCTAATAAATGGAACTAAATCCTGTTTTTATTGTCCGAGATACGCTACTTTACTCCTTACATGTTCAACCTTGATTTACGTCTCGATAGTCAGCTCCGGCCGAATTTAAGAACTAGTCGTGAGACTGTGATTTTCGCCCGAACCTTTAATTTTTGATGAGAACGAACACGAATTTAATTTTGGCTGGGCAGAGACCTTAAACCACAGCCCTCGAGCTATTTTTGAACAGAAAGCTACCTGGAGCGTAAGCTTAGAGAACAACTTGCTTAACCGAAATTTCTCTTTCCTGAGAGGCACAATAACCGATCCTTGGCCGGGGCTGGTTTGATCGTACGATTTTAATATAGCTAGTTTCTTATAATCATTATGAAGGAAGAAAAGACTGAAAAAGAAGATAGTGAAGCAGAGGAACGAGAATCCCCTTCTGCGAAAATCATACATGACGCAATTCACAAGGAGGGAATTTCAGAACTCTCCCGTTCGTCCCAGGCACTGTTTTGGTCAGGTCTTGCAGCTGGTCTTTCTATGGGGTTTTCCATGATTTCAGAAGGACTTTTAAAGGCATATTTACCTGATGCAGATTGGAGCTTCCTTATATCTAACCTCGGCTATAGCGTAGGTTTTATTATTGTTATACTGGGAAAACAACAGCTATTTACGGAAAATACTCTGACGCCGGTATTGCCGCTCCTCGAAGAAAAGAGCTTTAAAATACTTTTAAATGTTCTTCGTCTATGGGGAATCGTTCTGACAGCAAATTTAGCAGGAACTTTATTAATTGCCTTTGTAGCTGCCAGAACAGAAATTTTTGACCCCCACGTACAAAAAGCCTTTGCAGAAATTGGGCATGCCGCTATGAAGCCCTCCTTTAGTACAACCCTTTTAAGAGGTGTTTTTGCAGGTTGGATTATTGCTTTAATCGTATGGCTCTTACCCTATGCGGAAACCGCGCATTTATGGGTAATCTTAATTTTAACGTACATTATTGGAATTGGACACTTCAGTCATGTGATAGCGGGTTCTGTGGAAACTTTTGCGCTCGCGTTTAGGAGTCAGACGAGCTGGTGGTCGGTTCTTTATAAATTTACATTGCCTTCTCTTATAGGTAATATGGTTGGGGGAATAATGATCGTCGCAGTACTTAATCATGCCCAGGTAAAATCGAATAATTAAAATAAAGACTTAAACAAGATGGAAGAAGCTTTATATCTAATAGCAGGAATTGTTTTGCTACTGATAGTTTTTTACGATTTTTTCTATACCACCCTTTCTGCAAGTGGTGCAGCACTTTTAACCAAATACTTCTCAATGTTCCTGCATCGAGTTCTCTTGAGAACTGCAAAAATATTTGGGCGTAAAGCTTTTAGCCTGAGTGGTGTTTGGATTAATTTACCCATGTTGTTTCTGTGGTTATTACTTATCTGGATAGGATTGTTCCTGGTCTTTTCTTATAACCCGGCAGGAGTTGTAAGTAGCAGTGGTGTTATGGCCTCCGCCGTAGAGAGATTTTACTTTACAGGATACGTTATTTCTACTTTAGGTTTGGGAAATTTTAAACCCATTACTCCATTTTTCGAAATTTTAACCAGTAGCTTTTCTCTACTTGGATTTATAATAATTACAACTTCCATGACCTATTTCATCTCAGTTTCATCTGCTGTCATAGAAAAACGTTCTGTAAGCCTGCTCATAAGAAATCTTGGGAGGAGTCCTCAGGAGGTGCTTGAAAATCTTGTAAGTATGAAGGCTCCCTTACGAGGCCTGCAATTTTCTTCGCTTCAGCAAAAAATAGATAAGCATTCGAACAGCCACCAGTCCTATTCTGTCATCCACTTCTATAACACGCCCAAATTAGACAGCTCTTTCAGTGTGAACCTTGCAATAATGGATGAAGTTATTAGTATGATTCTTCAGAGTGATGAGCTTAAGGAAATGCATTCTGAAGTAAATTCTTTAAGGAATTCTATTACTAGTTTTCTCGAAAATGTTCAGGAAAAATACAGTATCAAAAATGATTTTGCACCGTACTTCCGCTGGAAAGATATGGAACTGCCGCCGAAGGTTCTGATAGATGGAAAATATGATCAAAAGGACCTGGCATATCGCAGAAAGATTCTTGGAGGATTGCTCCAGGGAGAAAATTGGGGGTGGAAAGAAGTGTATCCTGAAGCCGTCATTGAAGAGCAAAAAAATTAGCGCTCGTAACTTTATAAAATATTAAAAGCTGTTATTACCTACCAGGAAGGCAGAATGTCAATTTTTATTATGTAAAACACTGAAAAAATCAAATCCTTTATGAACAAGTTCTTTACCCTTACAATAATTCTGTTATTTTTTATTGTTCCTATGTATGGTCAGACAGACGCTGTCCTAAAGGGATCCCTAGTAGATACAGATGGAGCTGCTGTCGAAAATGCGCAGGTTGAACTATTAAATACTTCGTTTACTACAATAACAGATAATTTCGGAAGATTCCGGTTTCCGGAAGTTCCTTATGGCCAGTACATTATAACTGCTGAAAAACGGGGCTTCGCTACCACTTTCAAAAATATCAATTTTGATAATGATTTTGAAGAGATAAGATTAGTGCTGGAGTCGGAATTGAATCGCCTGGAGGCGGTCACTGTGACTGCTCAAAAAAGAGAGGAGATTATTCAGGAAATTCCTTTAAGTATAACCAGTTTATCCTATGAAGATATAAAAGAAAGTCAGATCCAGAATGTGAATGATTTAACGGCCATTTCTCCCAATCTTTACGCCAGCGACCCCGGAGACAGGCGCACTGTATCGTCTATTCGAGGAATTGTGTCCACTTCCTACGATCCTGCAGTTACCACTTATATTGATGGAGTGAATCAATTCAATCTGGACACCTACATCACCCAGCTTTTCGACATTGAAAGAATTGAAGTGCTTCGGGGACCCCAGGGAACGCTCTATGGAAGAAATGCCATGGGCGGAGTGATCAATGTAATTACCCGACAACCCGAAAGAGAGACCTCAGTCTTTGGAGAGGCCACTTTCGGAAATTACGGACGAAAACGGCTTTTAGGAGGTTTTAAAACTCCGCTAGGAGAAAAATTCTTCTTTGGAGCGGCGGCTCTATATGAAGAGCGGGACGGCTTCTACACCAATGATTTTACAGGATCAAGTTATGATGATCAACAAAATTTCTCAGGTAACTATTACCTAAAGTACCAAATGAGTTCTGCCTGGGATGCCACTCTTAATTTCAAACATTTTTCAGCAGAAAACGAGGGTGCTTTTCCTTTAAATTCTGGCATTGATGCAGCCTTTGAAAACCCTTACATACTTAACCAGAACCAGATCACCACCATGAAGGACAATACTTTCAACACCTCCCTGGTGATTGATCATAAAGGCACGCTTCTTAACTTCAGTTCACAAACTGCCTACCAACAGAATTATCGTTATTATGAAGATCCTATTGACGCCGATTTTTCTCCTTTGGATGCTATTTCTATTTTCAATAATTACGGAAACGATTGGAACAACGTCAATGTTTTTACACAGGAATTCCGGTTTTCTTCCCCTTCGGGAGGTGACCGTGACTTTGAATGGACTGCCGGTTCTTTCCTGTTCTATCAGGAAAGTCCCACCCGCCAGGCGACGCGATTTGGGGAAGATGCAGATCTTCTGGGTATGGAGGAAACAAATATTTCCTTAATCTCTACTACGGAAGCAATTGCCAGAGGCGCTGCAGTTTTTGGGCAACTGAATTATTCTTTGACGGATAAACTTGATCTCATCGCAGGTCTTCGGTATGATTACGAGGAAAAGGAACAAAGTGTGCTGGGGGAATATCAGAGTTTTTCAGATCCACAACCTGTCTTTGAATTTCAGGCAGATACTACCGGGCAGGCAAATTTCAATGCGCTTTCCCCGAAGTTGGGGCTATCATACTCCCTGGCAGGTGAAAATATTGTCTTCGCCACTTACAGCAGGGGCTTTAGAGCCGGAGGACTAACTCCACTTTCTTCAGATCCTTCGCTGCCTCCCCTCCACGTATTCGACCCTGAATTCAGCAGTAACTATGAAATAGGCTCCAAAAATACCTTTTTTGACGGGAAATTATTTTTGAATGCTACGCTTTTTTACATGGAGGTGACAGACGTCCAGGTGCCTACTTTAGTTCTGCCCGATGCTATTACTTTGACCCGAAATACAGGAAAATTAAATAGTAAAGGAGTAGAAGTTGAAATAAAAGCCCTGCTTCTTCCGGGGCTGGAATTTTCTTATGATTTTGGTTTTACAGATGCCGCTTATGAAGCCCTGGAGGTCGCAGGTGAAGGAGAACAGCAGGATCTCGAAGGAAATAAACAAATCTTTACTCCTGAAAATACTTCTATGCTGGCCTTGCAGTATGAACGAAAGTTTGGGGAAGCAGAGAAATTCAGCTTTCTCGCAAGAGGGGAATGGAAACATCTGGGACGACAATATTTTGATCTTGCGAATACTCTTGTCCAGGAGCCTTATGATATCTACAATAGTCAACTCGGTTTATCTTACCAGGACTGGAAGATCACCTTCTGGGGAAGAAACATATTTGACTCCAGGTATATAAGCTATGGCTACGATTTTGGTGCTGTTCGTCTGGGAAATCCTGCAACCTATGGAGTGACGCTTTCTGTAGATTTTTAGTGGTTAATTCTTTTCAGCAAAAGATAAGCTTACACTTTCCTGTTCAATAGGCTTGGATTGGCAGACAAATTTCAGTACTTAAAAGGGGATTATTTGTGCCTATACTTTCACAGATAATCCCCTTGTTCAGGAGTTTTAAAAAGTTTTAAAAGCTAATCCAAGCTTTTCTTATCAGAACTAAAAGTTGAATTTTTAAAGTCTAAACGTCTTTTTAATGAATACATGAAACGGAGACCAACTTTAAGACAATTTCCCCGTTTTATTTTATGATCCTTACTTTGCGGAAACTAATTTATAAACCTTCCCTGTGTTCCCAACAGGCCCATTTTCATCACTAGTAAGAAGGAAAACATCTCCATTAGCATTTTGTCCAAATCCTAGTAAGTAGTGGCTCAACCCCGTTGATTCACTTCTTTTAATCTGTAATTCCCGAAAGTCCCACATGCCTTCATCTTTCATGTCTGCAACAAATACGGCTCCGGATGGTTTTCCGTGGTGTTGCGCCCAGGTGCCAAAAATATAATTGCCATCCAGATCCTTAAGCTCATCTCCCCTGTAAACGTTTCCGCCAATGACGACAAGCCCTTTTCCTCCATGGTCAACTCCTCCTTGTTTAAATTCAAGAACAGGATCTATTAATGGATTTCCCATCTTGTCTTCTTGCGGGCATTCTTCTCTAACCTTGTCATTGTTGTAGGCGTTAAAACAATGAGTTCCCTCTTTCACATTCCAGCCATAATTGCCGCCTTTGGTTATAACATCGACCTCTTCCCACAGGGCCTGCCCCGCATCCCCGGCAATAAGTTTGTGGTCGCCTTCTGGATCAAAAGAAAATCGGTAAGGATTACGCAATCCGTAGGCATAAATTTCATCCATTCCTTCCTGCCCAACAAAAGGATTGTCTTCAGGAATACTATAGCGGTATCCCTTGTCAACATCTATACGCAGAATGCTTCCCAGAAGATTTTGTTCAACATCCTGGCCATTTCCTCCTCCATTTTTTTCATACCAATCGGGAACATGACCAAAGTCTATGTCATTGGCACCTCCACCATCTCCGACGGATATATACAGGTAATTATCAGGGCCAAATGCCAGGGTACCTCCATTATGGTTGTACTGCGGTTGGTTGATTTCCATAATAACATTTTCAGATCTTTTATCTGCCACAACGGGGCTGTCTTCTGAGACTTCAAATTCAGAAATATGGGCTGTGTGATCCCAGTGGTCTGGTGCTCCCGGTGCCAGTGGCGCACTGTAAAAGACATAGAACCGGCCGTTGTTCTCATAATCAGGATGAAACGCAAGACCAAGTAATCCTCTTTCTTCATGCGCATCTTTGAGAGCAATTATATGATCTCTTAAATCCAAAAAAGGTTCCGGCAGTAGCCCTTTCTCTGGTGTATGAACACGAATAACGCCTACCTGGTCAACAATAAAAAGTCTACCACTATCATCTGGAGATGCTACCAGGGTCACGGGTGAAACCAGATTTTCGGCTACTAAGTCCAGACCGGCTTCAGCCTGAGAAAATAATTTTAAAGGAATTAAGATAATTAAGAATAAGGAGATAGAGAAAATGATGGTTTTCATAACTGTAGTTTTACCTGAAAAGATAAGCAAAATCTATTTGCACCTGCTTAATTAGATGTTAAAATGCCATAGATGGTAAGGGATCTACTTTTCAGTAGTTCATTCCTAATAGACTCGATGATTGAAATTGGACGAGGATTCTGTCCCTGCAGGACGAGAATCAAAGGAAGTGTCCAGGATTCACACTATTTCCCGGTCTAGCCGGTAAATGTAATTATTCAAGCCAATTCACGATAGGGCCAACTTCATCCTGATCCAATTTAGGTCATATTCCGAAAATAAAATAAAGAGTATTTATTGGACAGATTAATTGGTGACACATAAATATTGTTTGGCCTCGATTACAGAAAGATATTTTATACTACCATCTGACTTCATTAAGGCATAAATTAATGTTAAAACCTCAATATGTGCAAATGAAAAAAAGCTTCAGAGAAGAAATCTCGTGAAGCCTTTATTTACTCGTGGTCCCATCGGGACTCGAACCAGGGACCACCTGATCATGAGTCATTGAAATTGGCTTTCTTTAAGTTGCATTCATTGTCTTATTAATTGATTTTAAATGATTTACAATTCTTGGGTTTCTATCAATTTTCATCTATTTCCCCTTAAAATGGCAATTTGTTGTACCTATGTTGTACCCGTTTTTTAGGTTTAAAAAATAAAAAGTTAGATTAAACCTTACGAAAATTAAGTTAGTGAATAAATATTTATAGGTCTTTCTTCGGCTTCCAAAATCCACCCAACTTTTTTTAATGAGCTTTGGTTATGAATTCAAAAACTACTGTAATTACCTGGTTTCCCATGAATAGATAAATTGCATCAATACAAAAATATAATTACCATGGGACCATATCTTAGACAACAAAATCCGCCTTTTGCCTATCCAGTTAAGAAAGAAATATTACAATCTTGAATCAGAGTATTAGGAATTTCTTTGACTTTTTATATGAATTTGTTGTACCCATTCAAGGTGCGTAATGGCATTATTGATCGTTTATTCCTTTTAGCAGTGCACTAAAAGTACTTTTTATTTCTTCTATGTCTTGATTTGTACCAGAAACCATTTCCCTTGCCATAGGACCCGTAATTGTTCGCAGTTCTCTTTCTAGTGTATCAATCACAAATAAAGTAAATTAATTTTTGAGTGGTTTTCCTGTGTAAGTCCATTGGAAAGGTTTTGCTCTGGTTGTATTGTATGTTTTGATATAATCCAGGATTTGGTTTTCCATTTGTTTTCGGGAACTCCATATTCCTCCTTTGACCACATCTTTGGATAGGATGTTGAACCATATTTCTATTTGATTGAGCCAGGAAGAATAAGTGGGTGTAAAATGCAATTGGATTTTTCTTTTTTTGCTAATCCATTGCTTACTTCCTTATTTTTATGGATGGATAAGTTATCCACTATGATATGCAACTTCTTATTTCTATAGGTGCGATCAAGCTTTTTAAGAAACTTCAAAAAGTTTACCGCATTGTTAGCACTAATAGTATTTCCGGTAATTTCACCACTATGTACTGCTAATGCAGCTATTAAGGAAACGGTGCCGTTGCGCTTGTAAGTAGCAGTCTGACGTTTGGGTAATCCCGGCTTTAGCGGAAGCTCTGGCTGAGATCTATCTAATGCCTGCATTTGTGTTTTTTCGTCCACACAGAGTACCATAGCATTTTCCGGGGGGTTCATATATAGCCCCACAATATTGATCATCTTTGCTTCGAATTCAGGATCCGGACTTTTTCCGCACCAGTATTCGGTTTTATGAGGTTTTAAAGAAGCTTCCTTTAATATTCTATTTACCATACCCTGACTAATGCCTATTTCCTTAGCGATTCTGGCTTGTGACCAATTGGTATAACCACCCGTGGGTTTCTCACAGGCTTTTTGTACTACCAATGCTCTGGTTTCTGGACTGATGGTTACCGGTTTACCCGAACGTGGAGCATCCTTTAAACCTTCAATTCCTTGTTCCCGGAATCGCGAACGCCACTTATTGACAACCTTTCTGGTCAACCCGGTCTGTTTCGAGATCTCATCTAAAGTCAAACCTTCTAGGCTTAACAAAATAACTTTTGCACGTTCTGCATAGCGTCTCTCCAGTTTTTGAGACCTATCCATCATCAACAGTTCGGCCCTTTGCTCCTCTGTTGATACTATTGGTTTCCCTATCCTTCCCATATGGTAAAGATAAGAAATTTCTAGTTTACTAACTTAATATTTATTACACTAGGTATAAGTGCTGGATATG
>JACLAD010015496.1_pt1 | contig 18957 bp, 21 predicted proteins | sample 8027901 | NCBI WGS metagenome assembly JACLAD01 (sample SAMN15725071, study PRJNA655200) | protist metagenome | isolation source: fluorescence activated cell sorting (FACS) single amplified genomes of... | place: Spain: Blaines Bay Microbial Observatory, Mediterranean Sea | collected 2016-07-05 | reverse complement strand
AACTCGCTACTAACCAAGAGTACACGCCTACAAAGCTTAAGTGGGTTACTGATGAAAACGGCAATCAACGAAAGGTTGAGGTCGCTAAACGTGTCAAGCCTTGGTGGACTGCAAGCGCTGATGGAAAGTTAAACCTTGTCGTTCGCTACGGTAGCAAACCGTTAGAGTTTTCTAAAGGTAAGAACGCGATCGAGATCGCAAGTGAAGCGAACGTTGCTGATGTTCTACTCAAGGTAAAAGAAGCCGTTACTCTTGGTGAGTTTGATGCGCTGATAGAGAAGCAAGCGCAGTTTGGCAGACGAGTGACACAAAAGAACAAGTGAACAGAAAGAACAGAAGAACGTGTGGTTTAAGCACGTTCTTCGTCTTACAATGTGCAACAAGGGATTGCGTAAACTATTGAATCGCAATAGTTCCAATAGCGTAGAAAAAACGTGCAAAGTGAATACTGTGTTACACATTAGTTGCACACTTACTATTAAAAGGTAGTAAATGTTTGATATTAAACAAGAAAATATTAACGTTACTACTGAGTGGGAGTGATCGACAGTCCAGCTTCGCTGACACATGATCCGGGGGATCATGTGTGTCGATCACGGGCCGAGCCCTAGGACCGGCGAATTGAAACACCTGATCCGCATCACTGCAGCCCTTGCCCTGCTTTACGCAGGCATGACGGCGGCCCTGTTGATCTGGACGTTCTCATGGCCCCCGCCCGACCCGGGCACCATGGCCCCTGCGGACGCGATTGTGTGTCTTGGCGGCGGCATGGCACCTGATGGCACCCTCGCCCCACCTGTTCTGACACGGATCGACACCTGCGTGCGTCTCTATCAGGCCGGTCTGGCCCCTGTTGTGATGTTCACCGGCGGCACGGCGGGCGTTGATGGCATCGCGGCTGGCGGTCAAATGGCGCGCTATGCTGCGACCCTCGGGCTGCCTGACGACGCCAGCCTGATCGAAGGCCGCGCGCAATCGACGCTGCAAAACGCGCTATTTTCCTATCCTTTGCTGCCCGCCACCGACCACCTGATCATCGTGACCGAAGGCTTCCATCTGCCGCGCAGCTATGCGTCGTTCAAATGGGCCGCATGGGAGGCTGGCCTGCCCAGTCCCCGCATCGCGCTGGCCATGTCCGAACAGGTCCGCCGCGATGGGGGTGACCGCCCGAACTGGCGCATTCTGGCGCGGGAAAGCCTTGCGATCTGGTTCAATCTGGGGCGCGCGGTGGTCTATTCTGCCCACCCTGACCCGGATGTGAATTGGCTTCACTGACCACCGGCGCTAACGTCGGGACATGAATAAAATGCCCCACATTCTGGCCCTTCTGGCCGCCCCGCTGCAGGCCCAAGCCGTTACCTATGACCTGATGTGTTCCGGCACAGATTAGCAGTTGGAGATCACCGGCGATGCGGCCGAATTCACCTTTCGCCGCACCTCTGATCTGAATTTGATGTTGGACACGCCTGCCCCGACAAGTGACTGTCCCCGCGCGTTGACCTTCATTAGGCGCGGCGACAGCGCGATTGTCATTCTTGAAGCCGCTGATACCTGCCGCTACGGCGACACGGGCCAGATCAGCGCGCAGGTTCTGACCCAGCGCGGTGAAACGCCGACCCTATTGACCGGCTGTTGCCTGTGACTTTTGGGCGGCGATCAGCAGGTCCGCCGCCATTTCACCCACCGAACAGGCCGCCACATCGCGCGCGCCATAGCCTACGTCGAACCACTCCTGCCGCGCGGCCACGCCGATAGACACGCGCGGGCCTTCGTTCACTGGGCTGCGGCCCCAATGGGACTGGGTGAAGGGTTCGTCTTCAAACAGCTGTGCCAGATCGACCGTTTCCAATTCGGCGCGGGCCACAAACACGCCCGCCACGCATTCCACTTGCCGCGTGACCATGCCGCGCAACGCCTCTTCCTCGTCCCGCCTGCGGATGATTTCGCGCAAGGCCACGTCGGCCACACCATGTTCCACTTGCATCGCGTGGCCCAACAGATGCGCCATTTCGTACCCCGCCTGCGGGGTGCTGGCAAAATCGGCCACATGGTAGATCGTTTTGTGTGAGGTGCAGTAAAACGCGGCCTCGTTCGTCTCATCCTCGGCACCGCAGGGGGGCTCCCCCTCGGGGTCGATCACCTGCACCAGCGGCACACGGTCGAACATCGCATGGGCGGCATCGACGACCGCAAAGGGGTCAGCGGCGGCGGGGCTGGCGATCACGGCCAAGGCAAGGGTCCATTTCATCCCCACACCAAGGCCCCTTGCGACGCGCGTGTCAACCTGCCAAGCCTGACCTCGACCAGTATGAGGCCCCAAGATGACAGACACCCTCCGCGCTGCCCTTTGGATGATTGGGGCAATTGTGTCCTTCAGCTCTATGGCGATCGCAGGCCGCGCGGTGAGTTTTGAACTGGATACGTTTGAAATCATGCTCTTCCGGTCACTCACCGGTATCGTGATCGTGCTGGGCGTTGCCCGTCTGGCAGGCACCTTGGGGCAAGTGAACCGCCAGCAGCTAGGTCTGCATGGCATCCGCAATCTGGCGCATTTCACGGGGCAGAACCTGTGGTTTTATGCGTTGACGGTGATCCCGCTGGCGCAGGTGTTCGCGTTGGAATTTACCACGCCCATCTGGGTCATCCTGCTGTCGCCGCTGCTGTTGGGGGAACGGATCACGGCCATCGGCGCGCTGGCCGCTGCATTGGGCTTTGCCGGTGTGATGATCGTCACCCAACCGGGCCAGACCGCGATTTCAACGGGCACGATCGCGGCTGCCACCGCAGCTATCGGCTTTGCCCTGACGGCGATTTTCACGCGTCGGCTGACACGGACACAGACAATCACCTGTATCCTGTTTTGGCTGACGATCATGCAGGCGGTCTTTGGGCTGGTGGCGGCGGGGTTTGACGGCGACATCGCCCTGCCCTCGGCGGCGTCGGTGCCATGGTTGATCCTGATCGGCTGCGCGGGGCTACTGGCGCATTTTTGCCTGACGACGGCGCTGTCGCTGGCACCGGCCAGCATCGTCATGCCCATCGATTTTATCCGCCTTCCCGTCATCGCAATCGTGGCGGCACAGGTCTATGGCGAACCGCTGCAGTGGGCGGTCTTTGCCGGCGCCGCCCTGATTTTCAGCGCCAACTACCTCAACATCCGGTTCGGCAACCGCTGAGAATGCTGCACCTGCATCCGTGGCGCAAAAGAGACTCCGCCCCTCAGCGCTGCCAAGTGACCTAGGGAAAGAATTGACCCAAAGAAACCCGCCTCCATAGGGTGCCCGCAGGAGACATCCACTCACTCATGGATTTTAGGGATAGGGACATGAACACATATATGACAGCAGGCGCAGCCCTGCTTTTGACAACGACAGCGGCAATGGCGGGCGGCATCGACCGGTCCGGCCAGTTCTTGGGGCCGCTGTTTGAAGAAGGCGGTGAGACCGGAAGCTACTTCCAGTTTTCCTTCGGCAACGTCAGCCCCGAGGCCAATGCAGCCCCTCTGCCTGGCCCACTTGCGGCACTGGTGCCAAGCGATCCACTGGATTCTTATTCTTCCTTGGGCTTTGCCTTCAAGATGGATCTGAACGATCAGCTTTCTGCGGCGATCATCGTGGATGAGCCTTTCGGCGTGAACGTTGAATACACCGACGGCGCCTTCGGCGGCAGCCCTCTGACAGAGCTCGACAATGGTCGTGCCCACATCGGGTCCACCGGCGTGACAGGTGTTCTGCGCTATGAGTTGAACAACGGCTTCTCCGTGCACGGTGGTGTTCGCGCCCAGCAGGTTGCAGGCGAAATCGTATCCACCCCCGGTTTCCTGCAAGCCGAGAGTGATTTTAACTACGGCTATGTCGTTGGTGCCGCCTATGAGCGCCCTGAAATCGCCTTGCGTGTCGCCCTGACATACAACAGCGAAATCGAAAACGAACTGTCCGGCACAGTGAACTTCGCCCCGATCGATGATTTCACCGTGACCTTCCCAGAAAGCTACAACCTGGAATTCCAGACCGGTGTGGCCGAAGATACATTGTTGTTCGGTTCGATCCGTCATGCCAAGTGGGATGGGTTCAACCTGACGGCCGGTGGTGCCGAATATGTGAACTTCTCAGGTGATACAACGACGTATTCTGTTGGTCTGGGCCGTCGCCTGTCCGACAGCCTGTCCGTCTTCGCCACCGTTGGCTACGAAGAAGCAGGCACGCGTCCGTCCACTACGGCATTGGCCCCCACAACGGGTACAACAAGCTACGGCGTTGGCGCGACCTACACCATGGACCAGATTGAGCTGACGGCGGGTATTTCCTACGTCGAACTGGGAGACCAGACAGTGAACGCCGCACCTGGCGTGGCCTTTGACTTTGACGACAACTCGGCCATCGGTGCCGGTTTCCGGATCGGCTACAACTTCTAAGTCGCTGTAAACACGCAACGGAAAAACCCCGCGCCTTTGGCTGCGGGGTTTTTTATTGCGCGGGGGGCCACGCGGCCTTAACCAAAGCCCATGTTGTATTCTTCCGCCTCCGATTGGGCCGCTGCGCCCCAGAAAAGCGTCCTCATCTTTGCGATGTCGGGCCTTGGCAAAACCCATGTGTCGAACATGTTGCGCGACACGGGCGATTGGTTTCACTACTCGATCGATTACCGCATCGGGACGCGGTACATGGGGGAATACATCACCGACAGCTGTCTGGCCGCCGCGATGGAACACCCCTACCTGCGGGAGATGTTGATCAAGGACGCCATCTATCTGGCGCCCAACGTCCACACCCATGATCTGTCCGCCGTGTCCACCTATCTGGGCAAACCCGGTGATCCGGCCAAGGGCGGGCTGCCCATTGACGAATACCGCGCGCGCCAAGCGCAATTCAAAGACGCCGAAGTCGCGGCCCTGCTGGACACTGCCAAATTCGCGGCCCGTGCGCAGTCTGTTTATGGCTATCCGCATTTTGTCTGCGACACCGGTGGGTCGGTCTGCGAATGGGTTGATCCCGACAACCGCGATGACCCCATTCTGACGGCCCTGTCCAACAGCTGCCTGATGGTCTGGATCGAAGGCAGCGATGCCCACACCGAAAGCCTGATCGCGCGCTTTGACAAAGCGCCCAAGCCTATGGCCTATCAGCCGGAATTTCTGGCACGTGTTTGGGGCGAATATCTGAACAAAAACAACGTGAAACAGGATGATGTTAATCCAGATGACTTCATCCGCTGGACCTATGCACAGGCGCTGGCGCACCGTCAGCCGCGCTATGCCGCGATGGCGCAAAACTGGGGCGTGACGGTCGCCGCTTCCGACATGGCCACCGTGCGCGATCAAGCGGACTTTACCAGCCTCATCGGACACGCCCTTGAGGCCCGCGCCTAAGCCCCCTACATCGGCAATCCCAACCCCTTAACTCAGGACCCATCCAATGCCCATCCGCCTGCCCCGATCCCTGCCCGCCTTTGACGTTTTGTCGAACGAAGGCGTTATGGTCATGGGCCAGACGGCGGCGGACAGTCAGGACATCCGCCCTCTGCGCATTGGCCTGTTGAACCTGATGCCCAAGAAAATCCAGACGGAGAACCAGTTTGCCCGTCTGATCGGCGCCACACCCTTGCAAATTGAACTGACGTTGATCCGTATGTCGGACCACGAAAGCCGCAACACCGCCGCCGATCACATGGCCGAATTCTACCGCACCTTCCAAGAGGTGAAGGATCAGAAATTCGACGGCCTGATCATCACCGGCGCGCCCATCGAACATCTGGACTTCGAGGACGTGACCTATTGGGATGAACTGCGTGAGGTCATGGATTGGACCCAGACCAACGTCCATTCCACCTTTGGTGTCTGCTGGGGCGGCATGGCGATGATCAACCATTTCCACAACGTGCCCAAACACGTGCTGGATCACAAGCTGTTCGGCTGCTTTCGTCACATGAACTTCGCCCCGCAAAGCCCTTATTTGCGTGGATTTTCTGACGAACTGGCCATGCCCGTCAGCCGCTGGACCGAAATGCGCAAAGATGAGATTGAGGCCGCAGGCCTGCCGATCCTGCTGTATTCGGATGACGTGGGCCCCGCCTTGGTCGAAGACCCCGACCACCGCGCGCTTTATGTGTTCAACCATTTTGAATACGACAGCGACACGCTGGCCCAAGAATACGAACGGGATCTTGCATCCAACCAGATCGAGGGCGCCGAGATCCAGCTGCCGGTCAATTATTTCCCCGATAATGATCCCAAACGCACGCCGCCCAACCGGTGGCGCAGTCATGCGCATCTGCTGTATGGCAACTGGATCAGCGAAATCTATCTGACGACGCCGTTTGACATCGACCAGATCGGCGTGACCTCCACCGATCTGAGAAAATCCAGTTCCGCCACGGAATAAAGCGAAACTTGGCAGCCGCCCTTTGCGTTCTTGTCCATGACCCTTATGTTAAAAGGCAACACATCATGCAGGTACGTCAATTGGCCCTTAAACTTATCGCTACCCTTTCCGTCGCCGCGATTGCGGGTTGTGCCGTCATCACTGACAGGCAGTCGTCGTCCCGCGTGACCGAGGCCGAAAGGGAGTTTCCGCCAGAGGGCCAGTTTATCGACGTGGGCGGCCGTCAGGTTCACGCGGTCGTCGAGGGCGCTGGACCGGACGTGATCCTGATCCATGGCGCGGGCGGCAACACGCGGGAATTTACCTTCAGCTTTATGGATCGCCTGACCGACCGCTACCGCGTTATCGTCTTTGACCGTCCCGGTCTGGGCTACACAGACCGCGTGTCAGACGCCTATGAAGGTGCCTTCAACACAGACGCCGAAAGCCCCGCAGAACAGGCGGCCATGCTGCATGCGGCCGCCGAAACCTTGGGCGTCGAAAAAGCGATTGTTCTGGGCCATTCCTATGGCGGGGCGGTTGCGCTGGCTTGGGCGTTGAACCATCCAGACAGTGTCGCTGGCGTGGTCGATGTCGCCGGTGTGTCGCACCCGTGGCCCGGCGATCTGGGCGCCTATTACACCGTCAACGGGTCCGCCATCGGCGGCGCTGTGATCCCGCCGCTGATTTCGGCCTTTGCGTCGGACAAACAGATCGAGGACGCCGTGTCGGGCATTTTTGCGCCCCAACCTGTGCCAGAGGGCTATATCGACCACATCGGTGCCACGCTGACGATCCGGCCTGCAAACTTCCGCGCCAACACGCGGCAGGTGAACACACTGCGCGCCCATATCGTGGACATGGCGGCGCGCTATCCTGACGAATTGACCATGCCGGTTGAGATTATCCACGGCGATGCGGACACGACTGTTCCTTTGTCGATCCACTCTATCCCGCTGTCTGAGCGCGCGCCCAACGCCAATCTGACGGTATTGCAGGGCGTCGGCCACATGCCGCATCACGCCAACCCGCAAGCCGTCGAAGACGCCATTGACCGCATCGCCGCCCAAACCGGCCTGCGCTAAGGAGAGCCCCATGACCAACCTGCCATTTGACGGTGAAATCAGCCGCTATTTCCGCGAAGACGCGCCCGAAGATGTGCGGCGCGAAATCGAAGACGCCAAAAAGGGTGAAATCCTTGCCGCCGCCGGATTTCCCTATGCCAAAAAGTGGAAACGGTCCGAGTATGAGGCCGCACTTGAAGCGTTGCAGATCGAATTGGTCAAAATGCAAAGATGGCTGCGCGAAAGCGGGCAGCGGGTCGCCATCGTCTTTGAAGGCCGCGATGCGGCGGGCAAAGGCGGCACGATCAAGCGGTTCCGCGAAAACCTGAACCCGCGCGGTGCCAAGGTTGTTGCCCTGTCCAAACCCACCGAGACCGAGGCAGGCCAGTGGTACTTTCAACGTTACATTCAACATCTGCCCACTGCCGGAGAAATCACTTTTTTCGATCGGTCATGGTACAATCGTGGCGTGGTGGAAAAGGTTTTTGGTTTTTGTGATGACGACCAACGGGCCAAATGGTTCGATCAGGTGAACCCGCTTGAAAAGATGCTGGCCGACGAAGGCATCAAACTGTTCAAGATCTGGCTGAACGTAGACCGTGCCGCCCAGCTGAGCCGGTTTCTGGACCGCGAAACGGACCCCCTGAAACAATGGAAGCTCAGTTGGATCGACGTGGAAGGCCTCAAGAAATGGGACGCCTATACCGCCGCCATCACCGAGACATTGGAAAAGACCCACACAGACGCCGCCCCGTGGCATGTGGTGCGCAGTGCCGACAAACGCCGTGCCCGCGTAAATGCGATCCGTCTGGTCCTGTCGCAACTGGATTACACAGGCAAGGACAGCGACGCCTTGGGCGCTGTTGATCCAGCCATCGTGGGCGGACCGGAGGTCGTGGGTGCCTAAACGCGGGTATCACCACGGCGATCTTAAGCGCGCGCTGGTCGATGGCGCCCTGCGTTTGATCGAGGAAAAGGGCCCGACCGGGTTTACCCTTTCAGAAGCCGCGCGGGAGGCCGGTGTCACGCCCGCCGCCGTCTATCGCCATTTCGATGGCCGCGACGACCTGATCGCGGAAGCCGCCCGTCAGGGGTATGAGATTTTCGCCGATCTGATGGAATATGCCTACGCCAAGGGCCAGCCGTCTGCTTTGGCTTCGTTCGAGGCCACCGGGCGCGCCTATCTGGCCTTTGCGCGCAAATACCCTGGGCATTACGTGGCGATGTTTGAGAGTGGTATTTCGATCCAGCGCACACCTGACTTGAATGATGCAGCCACCCGCGCGATGGGTGTTTTGGAACGCTCCGCCGTGGAGTTGTCCATGCATATCCCCGAAGAAAAGCGCCCGCCGCCGCAGATGTTCAGCGCCCATATCTGGGCCATGAGCCATGGTGTGGTCGAGCTGTTCGCCCGTGGGACGCCGGGGTCGCGGTCACCCTTTCCGCCCGAAGATTTGCTGGAAACAGGGATCGGGATTTACCTGCGGGGGCTGGGGCTGGTGACGCCGGACGCGTAGTTTCGAATTGGCTTTGCCAATCCGATCCGAGCGTCTGCGGCGCGCGAGGGGGGCCGCACAGGTTGGTTTGGTGACGCGCAGGCCGGATTTAGGTATTTTTGAACCAGAGAAAGACAGGTCAGCCTTCGGTCACGATCCGGTCCGACGAGACGCCCATATAGGTCAGATTTTCGCGCACGTTTTTAACCATGCCGTCCGGTCCACAGATGTAGAACATATGGTCGCCTTCGCCGTGGCCTGCGACGAATTCATTGGCGACCTCAAGGCAGATGCGGCCGTGATCGAACGGGGCCTTGTTTTCATTACTCAGGACATAGACGGTTTCCAGCCCGTCCATCTGGTCCCATTCGGATTTCAGGATCAGTTCGTCTTCGGTTGTGGCGGCCAGCACGAGAGTGCAGCCTGCGATTGATCCGATCCGCGCCCGTTGCCGCAAGATCGGAATGAAAGGTGTGATGCCGGTGCCGCCCGCGAAGAAGACGCCCCTGCCCTTATCCGCGATGGCCCCCCATGGATCGCCAATGCGCACCTTATCACCTGCCACCATTTGGCCGATCTGTTCGGTGACGCCGTCATGGTCGGGGTAGGACTTGATAACGAATTCAAGATGGGGATCATCTGGAAAAGACGTGAACGTGAAGGGGCGCTTTTCGTCCTCCCATCCGTCTTTCAGCACCGCCATATCCGTGGCCTGACCGGGGGTGAAGGTGAAGCCCTCGGGTTTGTCAAAAACCAGATGATGGGTGCTGGGGGTTACGGAACGGATGTCGCGCAGGGTGATGTCGTGGGTCATGAGAACTCCTTTCGCGCTCAACGCCGCAGCGGTCTGAGCGTTCCACGGCGGCCAACAAACACACCGTTGGGCGGGGTTGCGCTATCCGTTTGGGCAACCATATATCCGTTTTGGCATTGGTCCGATCCACCCGCGCGGTCGCTATTATTGCAAATACGGGTTTTCTAGGGCGCACGCCCCAGGGCGGTTGAAACGGCGCACGATAGATGATGTCATATGACATACCCCCGCGAGACGACGGGGGCACATCTGTCGAGCGTTCTCTTTTGGGGGCCCGTTTGGGGCAAAGATTACAGGTAGACGACATGAATAAAAATTGGGACGATCTGAAGTTTTGCCTCGCCCTTCATCGGCACAAATCGATGTTGGACGCGGCGAAAAGCATGAAAGAAAATGTTGCGACCGTGTCCCGACGGATCGAGAGATTGACGGAAGATATGGGCGAGACATTGTTCGTGCGACGCGGCCCAAGCTGGGAGCCAACCGGCATCGGCAAAGAGATCATTGATCTGGCACGCGAGGTCGAAAACCGGCTGGGCGAGATGACCAATTTCAGCCAATCGTCGCTGCCCGACGATTCCGTGATCCGCATGTCCGTGTCGATTGCCGTGCTACAAACCTACTTTTCCCATTGTCTGGAAAACCCGGATTTCAAAGCCTACGGCAGCATCGATATCAGCTACCACCCCCTGAGCCTTGCTTATGCGGAAACGGACCTTGCTGTTGGCTACACCCGACCCGAGAACGGACATTTCGTCTGTGCCAAGCTGGGGCACTTTGATGTGTACCCCTATATCGTGCCCGAGGCCTGTGGGGACGCCCCCAGCGAATGGATCGACATCATCTATGATGATCACAAAATCGCACCCGAGACCTTCGGGCTTGGAGACCACCTTCCCGCGTTGCCGCAGCTTCGGATCGATGGATTGAACCTGACCCTTGATATCCTGCGAAAACGGCCGGCGGTAGCGTTTTTGCCGGACAGTTTTGCGGCGGATCATCCTGATCTGCGAAAGCTGGATATGGACTGTTCGGCCTACACCCTGCCCATCTGGTTGAGCTATCACCAATCGCGCAAACTGGACCCCATCGTGCGCAAGGGGGTTGAATTTGTACGCGCGTGTTTCACCCAATGATCGAATTGACCGCAAACGGACCTTTGCATTTCTGTCCGTCGACACAGCCGCCATTTTATCCACAATGGAAGACAGAGCGGGACAAACCCGTCCACTGGATGAAAACGAGGCATATTATGAAACATATTACGGATGTGGCGCTGGGGGCATTACGCCTTTCTACAGGCGCAATGATGGTCCTGACCGGCATGCAGCCGCTTGGATTGTTAACCTCTGGGCCGATGTCAGAGGTCTTTCCGGTCATCTTGACCGATACGAATGTTTTGATGATCGACGTTCTGCTTCGGCTGCTTTTTGTGATCGCCGGACTTGGCATCATGTTCGGGATCCGCACGCGGCTGTTGTCGAGCTATATACTGTCGGTTCTGCTTCTCGAAGCGATCTACTGCATCCACACCAATCCGACGTGGACGACAGGACATGTGATGCTTGTGGGAAGCATCATGGGGCTGTCTTTGCTAATCGCCTTTGGCGGTGGCCACTACGCACTTATCCGCGGTGGTTGGAGGCGCATCCCCCTTTAGCGCCAATGACCACACACCTCGGCGGGCGGTCGAGGACGCAGGTTTGAAACCGCCCGTCTTTTTTACCCAAGTTTGCGCACTCTCAGACTCCACCACTCACAGCGCAAACGAGAAAGGGCGACCCAAACGGGTCGCCCTTTTTTTGTTCAATGGTCCAGCGATTAACGCTTGGAGAACTGGAAGCTCTTACGGGCTTTGGCTTTACCGTACTTCTTACGTTCAACCACACGGCTGTCGCGTGTCAGGAAGCCTGCAGCCTTCAGGGCCGCGCGCAAGGACGGATCAAACAGCTGCAGCGCCTTGGAGATGCCGTGCTTGACCGCACCAGCCTGACCAGACAGGCCGCCGCCTTTGACCGTGGCAACCACGTCAAACTGACCAGCAACACCGGCTACGTCGAACGGCTGGCGCAGGATCATCTGCAGAACGGGGCGTGCGAAATACACGTCCTGATCTTTGCCATTGACGGTGACTTTGCCGGAACCGGGCTTGATCCAGACACGGGCAACAGCGTCTTTACGCTTTCCTGTGGCATAGGACCGGCCGAGGTCGTCTTTGACGGGCTCACGGTTGATTTCGATCGCAACGGGCGCGTCTACGCCTTCAGCGACTGCACCCAATTCTTCGAGGGAGTTCACTTGATCGGCCATTATGCGGTCCTCGTGTTCTTTTTGTTCATCGCCTTGACGTCGAGAACTTCGGGCTTCTGGGCGTCCATGCCGTGCTCGGTGCCTGCGAAGACACGCAGGTGTGTCATTTGCTGGCGGGACAGGCGGTTGCCGGGCAGCATGCGCTTGACGGCCTGCATGACGACACGCTCGGGGTGGGCACCCTCAAGGATTTCGCCGGTGGTGCGGGATTTGATGCCGCCCACAGTGCCGGTGTGCCAGTAGTTTGGCTTTTCACGCTTGTTGCCTGTCAGCTGCACCTTGTCGGCGTTGATGACGATGACGTTGTCGCCCATGTCCATATGGGGAGTGAAAGTGGCTTTGTGCTTACCACGCAGCCGCATGGCGATGATCGAGGCAAGACGGCCCAGAACAACGCCCTCGGCGTCGATCAGGATCCACTTCTTTTCGATATCCGCCGGAGTAGCAGAGAAGGTTTTCATGTATCTGTCCTAATGGAGTAAGGACCCCGTGATGGGGCCCTGCATTCGATGGGTGGCTTTTACGGGGGTGTAGGGGCCCGGTCAACAGGCCTTATGTCGAAACAATCGTTCCAAAACAACGTGTTACAAAAACGGTATTATTTTACCCCATCAGCTTTCCATGGCATTGGACGGATTCCCCAACATCCGGTCCATTTCGCGCAAAGCCTCAAGGCAGCGGGCGTCCGACACGCAGGTTCCGATGGCCAATCGCACGGCATTGGGGGCCTTGTCATCGGGCAAGGCGAATTCGTCTGCGGGCTTGACCAAAATGCCCCGCGCTTCGCAAGCGGCCATGAACCGCGAAGACCGCCAGCCGGTGGGCAGGTTGAGCCAGATAAACGGCGCGTCCTCCCGCCAGCGGATATCCCAGCTGCCCAAGGTATTGACCGCCATGCGCACACGGTTGGCGATGGCATCAGTGACCTGTTGGCGGATACGCGCGGCGTCGCCCGTCTGGATCAGATGGGTGCACACGTCGGTGATCGGCTGCGACACGCCATAATGGGCCGATTGCGCGACCTGCCTTAAATCCGCGCCCTGCCCCGATGGCGCCACGGCAAACCCAAAGCGCAGCGCGCCGCTGACGGATTTGGTCAGCGACGACACATAATAGGTCTGTTCGGGCAAAATCGCGCGGTAGCTGGGCAGGTCAGACAGGATCGAAGCGTGGCAATCATCGTCGATGATTGTCAGGTTCAAGGACCGTGCGACCTCTGCGATCGCGACCTTGCGGTCCAGCGGGGTGGTGATCGTCGTGGGGCTGTGGACCGAAGGCGACGTAATCAACACCTGCCCGCCGTGTTCACGGTAGGCGGCGGCCAAAGCCTCTGGGATGATACCGTGATCGTCCATGGCCACGCCCACGACCTTCGCCCGCAACAAACGGCCTGCGTGGCGCACGCCGGGATAGGCCAGTTCTTCGGTCAGGAGGACGGGCGACGGCCCGCTGAGGACCGCAAGCAACGACAGCACCACCGCATTTTGCGCCCCGTTGGCCAGCACAATGTGATCGGTGTCGACCGCACCAATATCCGTGCCCGACATCCAGTCCATCACCGCACCGCGCGCCTCTAGGTCGGTTTCAGGTGTGGGGTAGTTGATATGACGACGCCGGTGGGATTGGCCCACATGCACCAAGGCTGCATCAATGGCACGCCCCTGCCCCACGTCCGGCACACGACTGGACCTGAAGTCCGCGATGGTTTCATCGACCGTGTTGATCAGGGGCACATCCTGCACGGGCGCACGTACCGGCCCATCCGCAACAAAGGTCCCGCGCCCCACGCCTGCGGTCAGACGGCCCTCGTCGGTCATCAACGTATAGGCCCGCGCGACCGTGCCCGGCGTGACGCCCACCTGATAGGCGAGGTCCCGCACGGGGGGCAGTTTCGATCCCGGCGGCAATTGTCCCGATACAATCCCTTCACGGATCGCTTCGGCCAAGGCTCTGTACTTCGACCGGCCTGCGCCATCCACCTTCGGCAGCCATTTTGTATCAGGTACAATCATTTCGTTTACCGACTCATTGCTGCTTTGTATCTATAACTTAGGCACAATGCCTTATTGTATCAATACAATCAACCCCGTGGCTGAAAAGGAGCATCCCCATGTCACACGCTCTCACCGATACCCGCCTGTCCGTCCTGTCCGATGCCGACCGCCTGCCCGCGGTCGCCTCCGTGGCTGTGATCGTCGCGGTTGCGGTGACGAAATGGGATGCCCGCCGGCGCACGCGCAAACATCTGACGAAACTGCCACCGCACCCTTTGTCTGACATTGGCCTTGATGCCATGACGGCACAGCAAGAGGCCGCAAAGCCGTTCTGGCGCGACTGAACGGGCGCAACAAGCGCTATACGATCTTCCTGACTGGGCCGGTGGAAACACCAGCCCTTTTTTATGCAGACTTAAGGTTGCCAAACGCCGCCCAACCCGTACGCTCCCCCTAAAGACTAAGACACGTCCAAGGGCAGATGAACCGATGTTTTTCGCAGGCCTCTCACCGGTTATTGCCGCCCTCGCCCTGATCGCGGGCTCTGCTGTTTTGGGCATTCTCCCCGTCAGGAAGCTCATCCAGGTGCGTGAAGCCAAGCATGAGCTGAAACACGGATCAGCCGGGTTCATCCGCACCACATCAGGCTGGATCGTCATCGCCATCTGGCTGGCGCTTACATGGTTTGTCGCCACGATCCTTGGGGATTGGTCGGTAACAGGTGATCTGTCCGGTGCCATTGACCGCGGTTGGCTGCGCTTGCAGATCCTTCTTGAAATCCTCGCGGCCTTGGGGGACGACTGATGTCTGATCTGCAATGCCCCAACTGCGCAGGCCAATGCCGCTATGCCCCGCTGAGCCAGTCGTTGGAATGCACCAGTTGCAGCACAGCACACCCCATTGCCGTTGATCCCAGCGTCGATCCGGCCGAGGAGTTTCACTACCACCCTGATCTGCCCCACACCGAACAGCGCAGCCACACCGGCGACACGCTGCGCCAATGTGAAACCTGCGGCGGGCAGGTCGTGTTCATTGGCCCTGCCCTGTCGGACCGCTGCGCCTATTGCGATGGGCCGATTGTGCTGGGGCCAGCAGATGTGTCCTATCAGACGGTGGGGATGATCCCCTTTGCATTGGGCGCAGGCGACGCCCAATCCCGCATTGAGGCTTGGGTGCAGGCCCGTCACGCGGCCCCGGATAATTTGCCCCAGATCGTGGCCCAAGGGCGCGTTGCGGGCATCTACGTGCCCTTCTGGACCTTCGACAGCCAAGAGGCCGTGAATTACATGGTCCGGTACAAAGTGCGGTCCAACAAGAAATGGCGCCACCGATCGGTCAAGGACAGCATGACCACAGGTTTCGACGATATGCTGGCGCCTGCCTCACCCCATGTGACCCCGTTGATCCGCGACGGTATTTTGCATGATTTCAACCCCGCAGACCTGCGCCCCTACACCCCCGCCTATATGGCCGGTTTCGCGGCGGAACGGCATTATGAAACCGTGACCGAAGGGCTGTCCTCCAATGCCGCAGACAAGGACCTGCTGCTGCGCAACCGGATCAAACGTCATTCGGGCAAACGCAACATCACGTCGGTCAGCTACAAAACCCACACCACCGGCATCAAATACCGGCGCATCCTGCTGCCGGTCTGGATTTTGCATTACACCTACGGCGGCAAACCGATGAAGGTGGTGACCTGCGGGCTCCATGGCCGCACCTTTGGCGAACGCCCGTTTTCGATGAAGAAACTGTTTGGCTATGCCGTGGCGATGTCTACCTCGGCCGTAGTGGCAGGCTGGCTCTGGGGGTCTATGGGCCTGCTTTAGCGCGGCGGGATCGAATAGGTCAGCGACGCGCGCGCCACCGGTTTGTCCGCCGCACCTTCGCTGAACAACCGCCCCTCACAGACTGCCAAAGCGCGGCCCAGTTTCAACAGCTCCATCCGGCACAAAAGCCGCCCCGGCGCAGGTTTGCGCATGAAGTCGATGGAACAGTTTGTCGTCACCGCCAACGCCACCGGCCCCAACGCGCTGAGAATACAGAAATACGCACAGACATCGGCCAGCCCGAACATCGACGGCCCCGACACGGTGCCCCCCGGACGCAGGTGTTTGTCAGAGGCGGACAGCCCCATCACCACCACAGGCGGGGCCACCTCGACAAAGTCGAAATCCCCCGCCACCTGCGGAAAGTCCCGTTCCAAAAACGCCTGCAGCTCTGCGGCATTCATCTTCATATCCATGGCGTTTCCCTTTGTGCTTGCCTAAGCTTGCGCAAGATATGCCAAAGGACAAGCCATGACCTTACTGACCCGCACCGATGCCGACCACATCGCCCATCTTGAACTGAACAGCCCCCAGAACCTCAACGCGCTCAGCGATGCGATGATCGCAGCTATCCAAAGTGAATTGGACGGGCTGCGGACGGACACGCAAGTCCGCGCCGTGATCCTGTCTGGGGCAGGCAAAGCCTTTTGTGCGGGCCATGACCTGAAAGAAATGCAAGCCGCGCGTCAGAACGAAGACGGCGGCACCGCAGCCTGGAGCGATCTTTTTGCGCGCTGTTCGGCGATGATGCAGACGATCCAATCCCTGCCCCAACCGGTCATCGCACAGGTACACGGAATTGCAACGGCGGCGGGATGTCAGTTGGTGGCCACCTGTGACATGGCCGTCGCAGCAGACACGACACGTTTTGGCGTCAACGGCGTGAACATCGGCCTGTTTTGCTCAACCCCCATGGTGGCGCTGACCCGCAACGTGCCGCGCAAACAGGCCTTTGAGATGCTGACCACGGGGCGGTTCCTCTTGGCGTCAGAAGCACGCGAGATTGGCCTGATCAACCATGCGGTCCCAGACGATGAATTGGCGGCCGAGACACGCAAACTTGCCCTCACCGTCGCCGAAAAACTGCCCCTCGCGGTCAAGATCGGCAAACAAGCCTTCTACAGCCAATCCCAGATGACCACCGCTGAGGCTTACGCCTACACCGGTCATGTCATGGCCGAAAATATGGATCACGCCCAAACCAACGAGGGCATCAGCGCCTTTTTGGAAAAACGCACCCCGAACTGGGACACCTGACGCGGACTGCTCCACCCGCGCGCCCTGCGTCCGTTGTCCGCGCCCTTGTCTTTGTCTCAAAAATATCCCGGGGGTTTGGGGGCTGGCCCCCAATAAAGCCCTCGTTTGGGGGCTGGCCCCCAATAAAGCCCTCGTTTGGGGGCTGGCCCCAACAAGGGTCCCGATCAAGATCGTGACAAAGTGCGACCGCGACAAAATCCACGTCGAGCAATCGCCAATCACCTCCCAACGCGCCGCGCAGCGGCGCGGGTCGGATGGGCGCAGCCCATTCGAAATTAAAGCCCGTAAATCCCGCGGAACTTCTCTTCGAGATATCCAAGCAACGGCGCCTCAGACGGGGCTTGCCCGCAGGCGCGTTCGATCACCTCACGTGGCGCATAAAGCCCCCCGTGCCGTTGCACGTTCTCGCGCAGCCAATCTGTCGCCGCTGTGGTGTCGCCTTGCGCCAACGCGCCATTCAAATCCGGCACCGCCGCGTGCATCGCCTCATTCAGACACCCCGCATAGACATTTCCCAAAGTGTAGGTGGGGAAATAACCAAACAGGCCAACCGACCAATGCACGTCCTGCAACACCCCGTTGCTGGCGCGATCCACAGGATAGCCAAAGTCAGCCTCGAACCTCTCGTTCCAAGCGGCCTCCAGATCATCGACTTCGATATCCCGCGCGATCAGGGCGCGCTCCAGATCAAAGCGCAGCAGCACATGCAGGTTGTATTGCACTTCATCGGCTTCGGTCCGGATAAATCCATTCTCGACCCGGTTCACGCAGGCGTAAAACGCCTCCTCATCGGCAATCCCGAAATCGCCGAAGGCATCGCGCATCTGACCATAAAGCCAGCCGGTGAAGGCGCGGCCCCGCCCGATCTGGTTTTCATAAATCCGGCTTTGGCTTTCGTGCACACCCATGGACACGCCCTGCCCCAAAGGCGTCAGCAAATACCGCCGGTCCACGCCCTGTTCGTAGGCCGCATGGCCGACCTCATGGATGGTCGAATAGATACAGTTGAACGGGTCATCTTCGGATGTGCGCGTGGTGATCCGCACGTCCAACCCCGACCCGCTTGAAAACGGATGCACGGCCTTATCGACGCGGCCCATGGACATGTCGTAGCCAAAGGCCTTGGCGATCTGGCGCGCCAATTTCATCTGCGCGCCCTCATCGAAGCGGCCTTGCAAGGCGGGCGGTGCAGGCGCATCCAGAACTGCGGCACGCAGTGCCACCAGGCGTGGACGCAGCGCGTCAAACATGGCCGACAGTTCTACGGCGGTGGCGCCTGGTTCGTAATCGTCCAGCATGGCGTCATAGACATCGCCACCGGCGGACAGGGCGGCTCCCTCTTCACGCTTCAGCGACACGACCTCACGCAGGACCGGTGCGAAGGCTGCGAAATCATCTGCCTCACGGGCCGCAGCCCAAGCGCCCTGCGCCTCAGACGTCACCCGCGCGATCTCAGAGGCGAGCTTGGCCGGCACCTTGCTGGCCCGCTCATAGGACCTGCGGATTTCACGCAATTGCGCGACTTCGACCTCGCCCGATGTTTCCGCGGCCGCCAGCCAGTCCGCCACCCGTGGGTCCGTGCGGCGCGCATGCAGCACGCCCTCCATGGCGGCCATTTCTGCGCCGCGCTGGGGGGCCGCATCGCGCGGCATCATCGTCTCCTGATCCCAGCCCAAACGGCCCGCCACCTGCGCCAAAGCCTGCGTTTCGCGCTGAAACGCCATCAAATCATCATAAGCCGCCATGTCTTATCCCCTTATGGATTGAGCCAGCGGATACCGCGCCAAATACCGCGCCCGCAAAATCGCGATCCAAAGCAGGACCGCCGTAAACT
>JACLAD010007056.1_pt1 | contig 18967 bp, 12 predicted proteins | sample 8027901 | NCBI WGS metagenome assembly JACLAD01 (sample SAMN15725071, study PRJNA655200) | protist metagenome | isolation source: fluorescence activated cell sorting (FACS) single amplified genomes of... | place: Spain: Blaines Bay Microbial Observatory, Mediterranean Sea | collected 2016-07-05 | reverse complement strand
CATTCAATTGGAACAAACAAATACACTTTTAACAATAAATACGATCTCTGACTCACATGCTATGGCAATGCAGTCCTACAAGCACCTAAAGCACTTCATCTTCGCTCATCACACTCAAGTCATCGTCATCATGGATGGTGTCGGTTCCCAGCTGGTCGAAGCCAATATAACTCTCTCTCCTCCCATCCTCTGGAGTGGGAACACCCCCTTTATTCGTCTCTGAATGCAGTACCCAGGCGCACATGTAAGACAAAAGACCTGCCATACCTCCGCACAGAGCCAAACACGCCATCTGTATGTTCCCTTCCTGGCTTACTAGTTGTATCTGTTCTCTTGCCCCGTTTTCCTCATTACTACCGAGATGCGATAATATGGGCAACATGATTGCTGGTAATAGATTCAAACTACCCGCAAGTAGACCACTCTGCACTTCCAAATACTCTGGAAGACACACATCATTGACCAATGTCCATATGAAGCTATTCGCACCGGCATAGCCGAAGCCTAGAAGTACCATTCCTATCCACGCCATACCTTGTGATGGTGTGGAACCACTACTACCGGCGATTAGAAGAATGTAAGCGAGAGGCACAATCAAATTAGCCACGGTGAGCATTCGAAACATTTGTTGAGAAGAAGGTTTCGTTTTGTCTATATATTGGCCTAGAATGGGTCCCACTAGTACGATACATCCTTCAGGTAGTACTAAGAATGCATCGGCACTTGACAAAGAAAAATCATACTGATTTTGGAGGTATTTGGAGCCGATATACCAGAAAGGAACCATGGCAGCATATGTGAAACCTGCCCCCAAGATGTATATCCAATATGAGGAGGCGTATTTATGGAGAGGCATCATTTCACAGAGAGACATTTCCCCGCCTTTATCATCTTTATGTAGATCCTTCTTATCAGAATCACCATCATTCTGTCGGCCGGTCTCTCCTTTCTGTTCGAGAGTAGTATAAAGGTTCATCGTCCACGTAGCCAATAGCAGTCCACAATACCCCATCAACATAGTAAACGCTACTGCTACTTTGAGACCATAAGTTATATACAAGTAGGGAGTCAATATGAAGTTGAGTATACTTCCACATCTTAGAAATGCATTCAGATAGCCTACAACGACACCCCATTGTCCTGTTGGTTTGAAGATGGGGCCCAGTATGTTGATAGGCACGCAATCAATCACCTCGTAGACGAATCCTGTCATCGTTCTTCCTATAAAGAACCATTCGATGCTTCCTGCGTAAAGACCGTAGGTGAACAAACATATTCCCATTGCACTGATGAATGTACAGATGATAAGGACATGCACTGCTCCAAGACGCATTGACAGTAAACCACCGACTAGAGGCATGAAGACATTGGGAATGAAGAACAGAGAGTTCAACAAATGGTATTCATGCACAGTAAGGAAAGAGTCCTCCAATTGTACTTCGAGTGCTCCCACCGAGTCGCGGCAGTAATGATTCACAAAGACGATACTGGCAATTGCAAAGGCAATTGTCCATTTAAGAATGGAGGAGGACTCTTTTGGTGTTACATCCGTGTCTTGGGATGCCATACTTAGATCTGGCGTCACTTCCTCCGAATAGCCTAGATTTCCTAGAGTTTCAGAATATCTGACTCAAAAAATTACTCGTATAGAATTTTATAATTCATTTCTTTCTGTTCTATCACCTTTTTAATGCAAATATTCTGTCAAGGAACGTAAGCGACGCATTTTGGTGGCGGCTCCCAAGAGAGCATCCCACCCCAAGGTGGCACTTCCGAACTTCTTGAACCTCCCCAAAAAAGGACAATCGACGAGACAAGATTAGCGCGTTTTGAATTGAAGTTGTGTGACTTGGTAGAAATTTAATTGCTCGAATTATTCCTAACTATGTCTTACCATGAGTAAGATCGACCTTGGCAATTCTTACGACCAATTTGTGTTTCTTCAAACTTTCAGAAATAACCCGATGGATCAATCATCAACCAGCATGGGCAACTTGAACAAGTCTCTAAATAATGCAGACAGCGATACCTTCGATGATTTGCGCATGGAAGAGGAGTGCGAAGTAGTAGTCGCGGGTACTGAGAACAATGGTTTACATCGTGTGAAAGCATCGACGCCATTGTCAACTCAAGATAGTGATTCGCAAGGGTATGCTACGAATAGATTTAATGTGGCATTCAGTCCTACAATGAATGGGGCCGCATTCAGTCCGACAAACAATGGTACTACGAGCCATAGCCATGATACTAATGGGGAAGTTGTCATGTGTAGCAAATGTGCTCAGAAGGAGGCAACGATGATGAATGATTGTGAACACATGCTCGTCTGCAACAAGTGTGCCATGAAAATGGCCACTGGAGGCAAATGCAAAGTGTGCAAGCAGTTCTTTGGGAGCTTCCGAGCCATGAGAGGATCACGCACAAAGGCTTGTGAAAAGATGATGGATAGCGATAGCGATTAAGAGTGAAATGAAAGGAAAGGAGGCAGGAAGATAAGGATTTACTCTTTCCATTTCGATGTCCCTAATGTAAGAGGAGAAGTACCTTGTTATGGAGAGTAGTCGTTGCAATTATTTGAGCATGTTGTACAGAGAAAATATTGTATCGAAAGCAATGGCAGTAGAAGTGAGAAAGCGTATATATAAAGGAGCCGAACCTAAGGCGATAAGTCACAAATTAATACTTTAATTTTAACGAGAATCGAGCGATGTTTCTAATTATCTTGGACTCCACAATCACAATGCTAATTCTAAGATGGTTTCTTATAATATTCCTTGAATCTCTTTGTCGCTTCAATACATGATTCTCTAGGTGCGAATGCAGACATTCTCAAAAACCCTTCTCCGCCAGGACCGAATCCAGCACCTGGGATAGTAACTACTTGTGTTGATTCTAACAATTCGCTAAATGTATCCCAAGAAGATTTACCATCCAACTCTACAAAAATATAAGGTGCATCTGTGCCACCATGCACCTTGAACCCCAACTCTAACATACACTCTCTCAAGATCTTCGCGTTTTCCAAGTAATAATCGATCAAAGTCTCTACTTCTTTCTGTCCTTCATCGTCCAAAATGGCAAGACCTCCAGATTGCACAATGTTCGAAGCACCATTGAAAGTTGTGGTCATGACACGATTCCAATCTTGTCTCACAGGAGTTCCATCACTGAATTTAAGATCATTGGGTACAATAGTCCATCCAAGTCTCACACCAGTGAATCCTGCATATTTACTGAAAGAGTTGACTTCAATGGCTACTTCTTTAGAACCTTCGATTTCATATATAGATTTGGGTACACCAGGTGTACGGATGAAAGGAGCATAAGCTGCATCAAACACTACAATGGAACCTTGCTTTTTACAGAAAGAAACTAATTTAGTCAATTGATCTCTGGTGGCTACAGCGCCTGTGGGGTTGTTAGGACTACAAATGTAGTACACATCTGCTCTTGGTAAAGATTCGAAGTCAGGCCAAAAGCCATTACTTGGGTTACATGGCATGTATACGATGTTCTCAAACTGTTTAGTATTGTCGTTGATTAGACCCGTTTGTCCCACCATGACACTGGTGTCTACATATACAGGATAGGAAGGATCTTGTACACCAGAAGTGACTTCGCTACCAAACATCATTTGTAATCGTGAAATGTCACATTTAGCCCCATCACTGCAAAAGACTTCATCAGGACCAATCAAATCGTTGTATAGAGTGCTAGCAATTTTCTCTCTCAGCATCCTGTTACCTTGTTCAGCTCCATAACCACTATAACCTTCTTTAGTACCGAGCTGACTAGCACCTTTCACTAAACCAGATAAAATGTGAGGAGGAATGGGTTGCGTGGTGTCACCGATGCCTAAGGAGACAATCTCAGCATTTGGGTTCTTCGCTAAGTACTCGTTACGACGACGACCGATCTCAGGAAACAGATACCCAGCTTGGAGTTTGCCGAAATTTGCATTCCTTTTGACGCTACTCGACATCGATAGAGCAGAAGTGCGCACATAACGAGCAGCTCCAAGAGTGAAGGCTGAGCTGATGTGGACCAGGAAGCTCACCGTTATGCAAATGAGTAAAAATCTCATCGTCACCTGCCCTTGTTTTGAAAGTATGATGCGTCACTTGCCCGTCAGTGAAGTACATAAAATTCGGCCAGGGTGGAGCCCTTAAATTACCAGGAAACACACCAAGAAGAGACGGTCACTGAGAGATCCCGTATAGTAAGTGATGATGTGTGTAGTTGTTATTTATTGGAAAATTACAATCATTTGTTTATGTCGTCATTATATCAATCATTATCGACAGATACTTCTTCTTTATCATCTCCACTGCCCTTTTTACCTTTCTTGTTCTTCTTATTTTTCTTACCGCCCTGCTTTTCTAAAGGCACTTCGTCATCTTGATTATGTATATTAGTGTCACTCTTCTGTACATTGACCACTTTTTCTTCTTCTTCTTCTTGGTCCTCTATTGCGATTTTCGAATTCGTAGTTTGGAAAGGAACCGCATCTTTATCTGCTGAAACCTTTTCCACAGCACCTCCATTGTTCGCATTGTCACCGGTATCGTTTTTGTCTAGTTCGGTCATATTGCGATAATCTGTTTCTCCATCTCCAGCGGCGGAAATAAGAGGCTGTTTAGTTTTTCGATTTTCAATATGCTCTTCAAATTTGTTATATCCAGCTTCATAATAACATGGGATTGTGTTTGTCACCTTCTCCGTGTTTTTTACCAATATTCGGCTCGCATCTGTCGTTAGTGTCACGACTGTGTCTGTTGCTTTGTCCACCATAGGAGCAGCTGCTTTGCCTACTGCCCGAAAGGGCATTCCAAAATCAGGAGTCTTTTCTGCAATCGGATCAATCGTATTGGTGAAAGTGCTACTATTCAATACACTGCTCACGGCAGAATGAATCCTCTCACCCATCATGTCCAGTGGCTCAGATAAACGCAGAAACATAGATTTCACAGACATGGATGATGAACTTCGACGCTCTTTACTGCTGCCTTCAGAGGCTTCAACATCGCCACCAGGCGCGCGGGATGAGTCATTCGCGGCTTCGGACGATGGAGTCGAGCCAGCTGCATCCGAATCGGTATACTTGGCGTAGGGAGAATCAGTTTCCGACATTAGCTAGCCAAGATTTTCACATGAACATTTTGTAGGAAGTGCAATTCCCGGGTGGGGTGAAGCTCGATTGCGTTCCAGCTGGCAGGCCTCTTTCCACGATGAAACATATCATCTTTCGAGGCGTTCGCGCTACAGAGCGTAGCATCACTTATCGAATGCTGAATCAGTTGCCTCGATCTATGATGTTTAGCACGAGTTTGAATCATCAGAACTTGGAAGTCAACGCCGGTGGAAGTAAAGCCCAATCCGTAGCGAATCTGAATGCACAGTCAAGTAATAATCGCGCTCCATCCTCCCCTAGTATGTCATCCAGCGCTGTGTCAGAAGAAGTAGGGAAAGATTTGACTAAAACGAGCGCGACATCAGCTCCATCGAGTAGTCGTCTTCGTAAGAATATCGCGCCCATTATTATCACAGAGAAGGCCGCTGATCGTATCAAAGACATGATTGGTAATGCCAATGATAAGAATGGTAATGATGACATTGTGGGTGTGAAATTGGGAGTGAAACGAAGAGGTTGCAATGGCTATTCCTACACAATGAATTATGCTACCAATGAAGATGTCCTTCCAGCGACTACTACTAATGACAAGAAAAGTAAAACGAAATACGAAATTGTGCAAGATCATGGTGTTACTATTGCTGTAGATCCCAAAGCTGTGTTTTTTATTGTAGGTACCAAGATGGATTGGTCAGAGACAGAGCTCGCATCGGAGTTCGTATTTATTAATCCGAATATCAAGGGAGAGTGTGGATGCGGCGAATCGTTCAATATTTAATAACATTCGAAAAGAATACAGTAGCTCTGCTAATATTGAATTCAGCTCTGCTAATATTGAATTCAGATGATCTAAAGTGGCCTTTCTTTGTGTGGTTGTAGCATGAAGAGGTGATGTATCAAGAAAGGAAGTGTATGATTTGTTGATGGTGGTGATCGTGTACAGAGGCGAAGATAGCCCATAGATGTAATTTGTTAGAAATGTAACGAGTGTTTAATCATCATAAATTATCTGCATGATATTCGCAAGCACTACATGTGAAACAATTTCGAAAGTATACAAATGGAGTAATGAAGGAGTTAAATCTACGATTGAATAGAGTATTACCTGGCTGATGTGGTTTCTCTCGTGCAGGCATCATGCAAGTCTTTCATCAACTCAATCAAAGGACCAAAGACATATTCACCAGTCCCAGATGCAGAACCATTGTTAGTGGATGGTTCTTTGGAAATAGTTTTTAACAAGGCGATTGATCGCTCAAGAAAGGTATATATTCGTTGCAATGCTTGTGTATGCATCTGTTGTGTCTCCTCATGCTCATCGCTAAAATCATGTGGATGTTGGTAAGAGTTTTTAATGTGCTGCAACTCTGCCTCTTGAGCATGCCATATGTGCGAAGGAACGGGATCAACAATTGTTCCCTCCCCTTTGGTCTCTTGAGATACCCACACAGCAACCTTGCCATACTGACCATCTTTATTCTTACCATTCATATCGTCCTTGTTAGCACTGTTATTGCTGTAATCAATGAGGTCTCTTTCCCGCTGTAATCGAAGCACAAAGGCCTTGTATTGTTGCACAATAGCACAACCTCTTTCTATCCACTGCACAACCAGACCTTCCTTGTGCTCTCGAAAGTACTTCAAAACTCTAAGCAAGAATGACATACAGTCATCGAGTGTCTCTTTAGAAAGTAGCATGTCCAGTAAAATGTTCTCGTCATAGTGTAGTACCCAGTGCAGGAACCACAGGAATATGACCGGGATATCAATCATCTGCATGAGATTCTGAACACAAGCATTATAAGCAAGATGTGATTTAGATCCATTTGTACCGCAGATAGGCCATACTATACCGACGAGTTTAATAGTCAGCAGCGTGTTCAACACCTCCAACAGGTCATCATCCATCAAGCTCATGTATCCATGTAGTAATTGCTCCAGACCACTCAAACCACAGTGATACGATGCAACCTTGTTTCTCTCTTCATTCCATTTCTCCTGTCGGTTCTCGTCCTTCTCCTCCTCTTTATTTCCATTCGTGTTCTTCTGTAAATCCTCCTTCTCCTTCTCCTTTTGCTTTTGCATGTCATAGACTTTTGGTACACATATCAAGCTAGTCATACATGTGACTACTGCCGTCAGTACCTCTCGTCCCTTCCCATCATCATAATCCTTGCGTAATGCACCCAATAGACATTGCCTTAAATATCGCAGCGCCAGTGATAGCCATTGTAATTTCACAGTGGTGTAAGACGTGTATATGAGAGTGCAGGGAGGTTTGCTGTAGAAGGGGGGCTCCGTGCACATTTCTAGCAAACCGCTGGCCACTTCGCTCGGTGTGCTCCGACTAGATATCTTGTCACATATATTGATAACTGGTTGGGCTATGATTGCTGTGCCTGCTGCTTGGAGAGGCAACCAAGTACGAAGAATGGCACATCCTTTGAGGAAAGACTGACGATTGGAGGCACACTCTATTGTGGTCGCCTGATCCATGAGCGATTGCAACGTTTCGGACACAAACACCAATGATAAGGGCACGAGTTCATCTAATGTGTCCTTAGAATACACATCTTTATATATGAAGATGAACTTGATCAAGGTGTGTACGAGATTCAGAGCGAAGTACAGATCACTGCCCTGATTGTGACCGACCTTCCTTACCACCATGAACAATAGAAACTTCTCATCACTACTACTCGATACTTTATCGCTCATTCCATTTGCCTTACTGCTCGTTAAGAACTCCAGTAGGGCATCAACATGCCCTTCCTTCATAGTGCCAATGGGGGAGGTCTGTGATGCCGTTGGATCAACTACTACTCCAATGTCTTTCTCGCTGAAACTGGATTCGATCTTGCGCCGCTTTGCCCTAATTTCCTCCTTGCTATCATCAGAATCGGCTGTTTTGCGCCGGGGCTTCAAGTATTCGCTTGTTACTAGCTTAAGGATCCTGGTCAAGCATTGAAAGTAGGGACTCAGACACCTTGCACAGACCTCTTTGTGTTTATCTGAATCGTTAGAAGAGATACTTGTGAAACACTCTGTCAGAAAGTTGAGCGATTCTGAGTTGCGGAAGGCAGCCAAGGCGTTGTAGCACGCCTTATCTTGGGCGAGAAGGGAGGTTAGAGACATACCAAATATCAATCCTTCAACGATCGTATAGGCATTCGGAACAAATTAACATAACGATAATGTAGTGTTCATGTGTCTACCTTAAGACTTAGTTGCACAATGGTCAAAACAGAGTTCTTACAAGAAGCAGCGAAAATGGACCGCCGACCCCATCAATTTTCTGCTGTCACTCTTACGAATTACACATTTGTGGTGTTATTTTCGCCACAAAGCGAAGCAACAGAGTATCTCACCTTCACAGGGAACTTTGGATACATTTTGTTTTCTGCTGTGCTTTGTTTCGATTGATTTTTTTAGAAATTTGGTGCAGGAAGAGGGGGACTCGACGCCTCAGATAGCAAAGGCAGATCGAGGTGTCTATATATCTCACAATGTCAACGTCACCAGATTCGAACAAGATTATGGGCGTTTTGAAGACCCATAGTCTACAAGTGTCTCAGATTTGGGACGTATACGAGAAGCTGCACCGAATATTTGGCCTTGACGATCTCGGGGAGGATGCTGAAGAGTCTCAAGACCAGAGGCTAATGCGACAAAACTCGGAGACATACTTGAGTCCTACCGAACGTGTGCGTTATTTGAATTTGGCTGAAAAGCTGTACAAAGTAGAATCTTGCGAGATCTATGTGAAGAACGATCCTTCGGCAGCAAATACCTTGCATTACTTCAAGTTGTCCATGTTTATCAATCTTAAGGAATTGAAACTGGATATGATTCCTCCTTCCACTATCCTCGATTTAAATACTTTGAGAGATCGTGTCGTCCGTCTGGAGATGGTGAATAGTGGTATAAGCGATTTAAGGAAAGTGTTGGCCAAGGACATTCCTGTGAACTTGATCAAGAGCCTCAAACCAATGGTCATTGAAGAAGTCTCTCCCTTCAACGATGATATTGCAATGACATCAGTCAACGATACGATAAAAGATGAAGAAGAAGGTCAAAGAGAGCAGGATGTGCAGCAGGCTTTGGTGGCTTATTCCTTCAATGTTTGTGAATATCTTAAATTACGGAATTGTGGTATCGCATATATGGATGCTGCACTACAGCTCTTTCCCAATGTGGAGACAATGGACTTGTCAAACAATGACATTAGCCATATATTGCACTTGCACAATTGCCACGGACTGAGGTACCTTCATATGTCTCGTAACCGAATACGTGTTTTGTCGAATTTAGGCAGAGTAATTGGTAATTTGATATATCTAGGTACGTGAGAATACGGCTCTCGTCTTCATAAACTATCATAATCGACCGCATATAAACTCACATAATTTTTACCATAACTGTCATATTTGTCACCTTCCTCTGTGTCTAATTGCAATCACTATTGTCTGTCATGACACCGAATACAGATCTATCTCACAACCATATAGAGTATTTAGATGGCATAAACAAGGTGTATAGTTTGGAAGTCCTCAACTTGGGATTCAACAACATTCAGGACTACGATGAAGTGAGTCATCTGTCATCACTGCCGTGTTTGGAGCAGCTCACCTTGGCAGGCAACCCGTTAGCAGAATCGAAGGACTATCGGTTATTAGTATTCCATTCATTTTTAGTTGATGGTAAACAAGGTATGCGAGAAGTACCCATCTTGGATGATGTTACGATTACATCGTATGAGTCCGCTTATCTGCGGGACAATAGTTTCCGAGCTGTAGAAGACCAACAAAGAGAACTGACAACGGATAATGGTGCTGATGTGTTGGTGAAAAAGAGCAAAGACGACGCCAATGATGCAGAAGTGGATACCCTTACTGCATACAATGCCGCTCTCACCCAGGCCTGGGACAGTGTTACATCCTATCTTACTGATGAAGCTCCTCCGAATGGTAGTGTTGCTGAAGATGATAAATACAGTCGAGTGAACAGCGACGATATGCGGGCAGATAACGCCGCTATGGCTGCGTTGGAGTACATGGAAGGGGAGTCTGGGCCTTCCCTACTGGAAGAGACGCCTTTAGACCGACAACGTTGGAGCCCTGCGGCGATTAAAGTCGAGAAGGAGGGGTTGGGTAATGATGTGTTACAGAATGGTGTAGTGACCGGCCATTCGAGTCCAGATAATCAATCACCTGGCTCTGCTAAGAACATTCATGTTAGTGCTGATGCCTCTCCGGTCTCTATCCCCTCCTCCCCTACTAGTGCGGACAATATTGGCGATAGTAATAGCAACGACAAACGAAAGAAATATGCCCAATCGCGAAGAATTGCTCGTATCTACAGTCATGAAGATCACTTTGAATATCCTTCTCTTATGGACGTAGAGTCTCTATTGGAGCAGCGGTATGGCAATAAGCGAATTCCTGAAGCAGATAAACTGAGTGAAGGTCTGGTATCTAAAGTGCAGCAGGTTGGAAGCGTCAATGAGGAAGGCAAAGATGCAGATAGTGTTGATCAAGAAGGGGATAAAGAGAAGGAGATGATTCATAATAATGAAATGACTGATACTGTCGACTACAAGAATGACAATATGGGTGATGATGACAATGATGACGAGAATGTGATGGGTGAAGACTCAGAATATGCACGTCGTTCTTCATATTTGAGTGTAGACAGCGATGGATTCAATCTTGATGACTCCATGAACATTGCCCCTCTCCGGGAACACCGTAGCAGTATGGGTACCTTGCCCGCTAATCTCACTCCCAGTAGTACTTCCCAGAACAATCAGAATCATATACGCGATCGTGCTGGCAGTAGGATGGTGAGTATTGATGAAGGGGGCTCTCATTTGGTGGGTTTGGAAGACGTACTGCGACCTGCTACTGATCGGCTTAAGTCGGTCGACATGACGCTGGATCAACGCATGCGACTGTATAGTAACGGTGGCGGAGGTCCTCTCGGGGCTTTAGGTGGCTTGGGCACTCTGGATCTAGAATCTTTGCAAGATGGCAATACAGAATCACGCTCGCGCTTCGCTAGTACGGACAGTCGAGAGTGGGGCTATAATCATTATAATTTTAGTAGTCGAGATCGATCAGATACAGCAGATACCAGAGATACCATGTCTCCATCATACAGTGACGCACAGCTTAATAATTATAGTGACAATAATAATAATAATAGTATAGATGTGAGGGATAGTTTTGCGTCGTCTTTAGTGATCAGCGTTGCCGCAGGAGAGCAACTGGAGGGAGATGTAGATGGAAAGAGTACTACTACAAACAATAAGGACGGGAAGATTGTTCTCAGTGATGGTAGTACCACAACGAGTAGTATGTCCTCACAAACTCTAGATGCTGTTAATCGTGCTGCTGCCTTTGCACGAAAGTGGACAGCCACCACCAAAAGTGTCGCAGAGGAAAGAAGCAACTCTAATAGTAACACAACCAGCCAAAGTAATAGTGCAGTTAACAGCCCTTCACGACCCCACCAGGGCAGCAAGCAACCGGGAGACAATCTTAGCATCCTGTCTAGTATGGCTTATGGTGAGAATGATAATGGTGCAAATGATGGGAAGGGTGACATGGGTCATGATGAAGCGGGCGGCCGGGAACTTGCTCTAGGTGAAGGTGAAGAGAGACTGTCACAAGTACAGCTTCCTCCTCCTCCTCCTCCCCGCGATACCAGCAATGGCAATGCGAATAGCAGTAACAACGTAGAATATGGCGATCATGGCAATATGGGCCACAGTAATGGCAATCAAAGCAATTCGGCACCATTGACTTACATCGGCAACAGCCGCTACCGACAATACTTGGTGAAGGATCACTTCGAATTGTATCTAAAAGAACAAGTATTTGCCTACGCTACTGTACGGGGTGGCAGCCGTAGCCGTAATACTGGCCGGGATAGCATTAGTAGTGAAAGTATCGCTAGTGGTGGCTCTACTACTGGTGGTGATGCCTACGTGTATTTGCAATGGGAGCAAGATCAACATCATCGCAGCAGTGACGATATACATCACTTGGTGCAAGCAAAAGAGGATAAGGACAGTAATAGAAGCATGGGTTGTCGACCTGGGTATCTGCGCACTTCTGATGCCCATAATGGGAACACCAGTAATGGCAATGGTATTGGTACTATTTTGCACTTCCCTAATGAACGCTTAGTGGAATATTTCCAAGAGATTGTATTACCGCTGAATGAAGAATCTCCCGATGATCTGAACAAAGAGAAGGATAATGGCTTATTACGACCTAGTAAGAGCCACAGTATTGATCGTGACGCGAGGGATGTGACCAGTACGGACAGTGAGACTAGTGCTGTACGCGCACCTATCAGTCCCGGTAAGGCAAAGAACAACACCGCTAACAACACAAATGCTTCTCCCAGTGGTGGCATCTCACGCATGCTCAAAGCTAGTGGCAGTATGAATAAACCAAATAAGAACAGGTCGAGTCCCGTGAAGGCCATGTCCACCCCCAAACAACGCTTCATGCCTTCATTTAAACTACCCGGATCCAGTACGGATGAAGAAAGGAATGCTTTATTGATAGATGAGAAATCAGGAATCATCTTAAGCAATACTCACATATACTTTATACGCTCTCCAGAATGGAGCTCAAGTGGTACCAAAGCATACAGTGAAATGACTTTCAATGACGCTCCTTTGTTCACTGTGTATCGTATGCATTGCTTGGCTGATATGACAGCGTGCGTGATCTACTTCGGTTTCCAAAGGTTTTGTCTAGAATTTGCTTCGAGGGATACACCTAATGGCAATGAGGATAGAAACAGAGATGAATTGAAGCGATCGGCATCGCCTTCTAGACAACGCAAGAGCGTTCACACGAGTCAACAGAAGTGTTGTCGGTACATGTTCGTCACCAGAGATAAAGCTCTCTCACATACGCTCATCACCAAAGTGCCTAAGGCTAGCAACATGCTTTGTGCACAGCTATTGGATGGTAGCAGTAATAGTAACAATGGGCTTAACGAAGGAGGTGGCAAAGATGACGGAAATAGTCGTTTCAATAGCGACAACAATCTTACTAGCCTACCTACCTATAACCTGGTGTCAATTGCTACAGGCACTATTATTACCAAACGCTTATCCGACCCTGTGATCATCATTAATAAAGATTCCGAGCTCTTGGATCTCGTCTCCGATTATATGCAAAAGAAAAACAGTAAACGTAAGCTGATCGGAAGCATCAAACTAAAAGATCCTGATATCAATTACTATCAGATGTGTTACCAAATATGGAGGAAGAAGAGCAATTATGGTGTAGCTCGCTCAATCATCTTCACTCCTACATCACTATTACTTATAGATGAAGATCTGTTTTCTGTGGGAGTGACATTGCAATTGATTGATATGGCTTCTCGGGAAGATGTTTTAAATATTATTGCAGAAGAGGAGCCAACATGTGTCACCATTGTGTTCAAAGGAATGGTGCAGCGCAAATGGAGGCTTAAGACCACTTCGTTGAATATCACCAGTAAACTGCTCAATGAGCTCAGGAGCATGGTCAAGACTTAGGCACAGGGAGAAGGTGATGATGAAGATGATAATATGATGATGATTTACATTCAGAGAGATGAATAAGATCATTATTGGGAGGAGAACCCTAATCCTAGGGAATGAGATATAAATTATAGTAGAGTGTGAATGTTTGAAAATTTTAACTGTTCAATAATACTGATACAAATCTAAACTCTGTATTAACACAACGTACTTCTCTTTCTATCTCTCTTCACAGATTAGTCAATCTTCCTGAAAGCAACCACTCCATTGTGCCCTCCGAAACCTAGATTGTCGCTCATGGCTACCTTAGGATCCGTTTTGACCGCTTCATTCGGGGTATAGTCTAAATCACATTCTGGGTCTGGAGTCTTGTAATTGATGGTAGGAGCAATCACACCCGTTTCCAAGGTCTTAACACAGGCAATAGCTTCAAAGCCCCCGGCAGCCCCTAGAGAATGGCCTGTAGCCCCTTTGATGCTAGATATTTTAAGTTTAAATGCATGGTCACCGAAAGTGGATTTATAGGCTATGGTTTCGAACAAATCGTTCTTCTTTGTACTCGTTCCGTGCGCATTCATGTAGTCTACTTGTTCTGGGCTGATGTTGCCGTCCTTCATACAATCCAAGAGGGCACGTCGGAGACCATCCCCCTCAGGATGAGGGGAAGTAATATGGTAAGCGTCACAACTGGCACCATATCCTGCCAACTCACAATACACTCTGGCACCTCTCTTGACGGCATGACTCAAAGTTTCCAATACGAGCACACCTGCTCCTTCAGACATGACAAATCCGCCTCTGTCTATATCAAAAGGTCGTGAAGCTTCTGTAGGATTGTCATTATAATTGGTATTCATGGCCATAAGGTTCTGGAAACCTGCAAAGGACAATGGTGTCAATGCTGCCTCAGAGCCTCCTGCAAGCATGATATCGGCATCTCCATTACGCATCAATCTCAATGCTTCTCCAAATGCATGTGTAGCTGTCGCACAGGCAGTTTGTACCCCGAAATTAGGCCCTTTGGTACCTAATTCCATCCCGATGATACCTGCTGCAGTATTGCCTAAAATCATAGGAATTGTATATGTATTCACTGCTGAAGGACCGAAGTTGTTCAGGTCCATTACAGCATTCTCGAAAGATCCAAAACCACCAAATGCGCTACCTACAATGCATCCGACACGATTTGCATCTACTTTATTACCATCACTCAGTAAATCAATACCAGCATCTTCCATTGCTAGTTTGGATGCGGCAACCGCATAATGCGTATACAAGTCGTTCTGCTTCACTTTCTTCTTGGACTTGTAGTAGTCACGAGGCTCAAAGTCGTTTACTTGGCCTGCAATCTGACATTTGAAAGGATCAGGATCAAAACGATCCAGTTTCTGTAAACCACTTTTGCCTGCACACAAATTGTCGAAAAAGGACACACTATCTTTGCCAAGGGGGCTCATCACACCAAGACCAGTCACTACTATGGTCTCTTTGTCAGACATCTGCAGGCTGCGATCGAGATGATTCAAGCGAGTGCTAAATTTATGACGCATATGAAATGCATCACAATTTCCTGCAATCAAGCAGCACGCAATGAGCGCAATCACACAAAGTTTCATAACTGATAAAGTTATCTCGGCGAATGATGTGAGTATTATACAAACGATAATTGAGTGTGCCTGAATGACCCAAAAATCACGTCGCATCGTTAGGAGTGACGAAAACGGGTAGGTAGATCACTCTGGATGTGGTTTCTGGGGTGTGTGTAGGCCCTGGCGCCTGGTACTGGTACAGGTAAAACTGAATTTTTTTAAGGGGGTGATTACATAAGGATAAATGGAAATAGAATATCAAACTAAGTACAAATAATGGTTTTATGGGTATGAAAAGAGATTGAGTCTTCCTCGACGCACGCATGAGGCGGGATCAGACATGTCTGACGACACTGCGGCATTTCTTCTATTTTTTCCCCTTGCCTCTCTTACTTCCCTTTGTGGCTCCCTTGCCTTCCTTACCTCCCTTTGCGGCTCCCTTGCCTTCCTTACCTCCTTTTGTGGCTCCCTTGGCCATGGTGACGGGTGCGGGGGGAGGTAGTGTGGCTTCTTGCTCTCCAGGAGTAAATGCATCCTTTGGACCCGACATGCCAATTTCTCGAAATGGGTGTTTATTGGGCCGCTGCAGCCAGTTATCTTTCGGATAAACCACACCTTCTTTGCCGTCAACTACATGGACACTGTACGCATAGCGGGCTCTATCGCTAACATTGCCATCACTATAATGCACAACAGCATTATGCAAGATGACCAGACTGCCTCGAGGTATCTCTAGTGGCTGCGCAAGCTTTAGGTTCCATGTCTGCCTGCCATCTACAACTCTATTTTTCTCTGTGTCCCAGAATTCCGCGCCAGCACTATCGTCACGAGCTTTTTTGCGTCTGAATTGATTTTTTACACCATATCTATGACTACCGGGAATCGCATACAAGCATCCGTTATTTTTATTACAATCATCCAATGCCCACCAGAAGCCGATACAAGTCTGGGGTTCTGTATATAAAAAGGTGCCATCCTGATGAGCTGATACGGGGCCACCAATATACTTTTGCTTGAAAATAAACATGGATTGTACCGCTAAGGGAATTTCGAGTCCTAACTCACGACAAATGATAGCCATACGCTTTTCATAAGTGACTTTTTCAAATTCTTTGTCTAGATCATGCAAGCCGTGTCCGATCTTGTTGATACACTCCTCTTTAGGATATATGAAATTATCTTGCTCATCTTTTGCACCTTCTTCCCAAAAGTAACGTATAGCTCTTCCACTGCCCATGAAATAAGAGCCACTGTCTCGACTCTGGTCATCAGTACTAAACACGGTCTTCTCTTTATCCAAGTCCAACTTATTGATGATGGTATGAATACGAGATCTCAATGTGGCCACTGTAGGTTCATCCCAGAAGTTTTCAATGACTAAGTACCCATTGCGAGCAAATTCTTTAACCTGTTCGTTCGTAAGATATTGTTCACCGCTCGAAAGCTTGCAGCGAGTCTTCTTCACAACCGATGCTTGGCGATTTCGGACACCTTTCTGAGTTGTATTATCACCTTTCATCTTCTTTGCTTTGGAATCTCCTTCTTCATAGTCTCCCTCTTCCACATAAACCATACTCCCATCATCTTCATCTCCATCACTGCTATCGTCATCATAATCGTCACTATCACTACCTTCATCATCGCGTTCATGCCCATAAAATGTAGTTTGGGTCCTTTTTCTTTTCCCATCCGATTCGACCTCTTTGGCAGTCGAATTCTCAGTGATTTCGTCGAAAACAATCACGTTTCCGCTCGGATCTCGAAAAATCACATCTTCCTTAAAGGTATCATCATCCAACTCGGGAACAGAAGCGCTTTCATAGATTTTTTTAGTTTCATCAAGCTTGGGCCAATCAGCACTCGACAGTCGTTGCAGCTGGACGCGACCAAGATTACTCGTTCCGCTAGAGGGAAGAGGGGGGCCTAGATCGTTCTTTGAAGCCATATGCGTGATAACCAGCGCGTTTATTCGCCCTCATAGAATTGGAAGTGACGACAGGCGACAGGTGGGATGATGCATTTATCTGACCGGGTTTGTTAAGCATATATCACCGCATCAAACGTTTGTTGTTTGGTGTGACTAAGTATCATCGTGGAAATAGATTATAAACTATCTAGATCTCGTATAGAGAATTAGCTGGAGTGTTTCTCGTTCTTAGATTTGTATCTTAGAAAGTTGTATAGAGAAGAGGAAAGAAAAATGACATTGTTCGTCACCCTTCTACTCTGCTTGTGTTTCTTATCAGTAGTAATATCCTACAATCCAGGAACGAATTGGTACAACAAATACGCTTTTGCTGGTGTGAAAACTAGTGGAGAAGTGGTGACATGGGGCCGCTATGGCGGGGGCGCTTCTATCACGTTCAATAGGCATGAAGTTTCGGGTGCGGTTGATATTGTGTCAACTTATGAAGCGTTTGCTATATTGTTGCAGGGTGGGTCCGTTCGGACAATAGGAGATAGTTCTTATGGTGGTGCTTACCCAACATTTACTACCCTGGAAAGTATTACCTACATATCTGCAAATCGCATTGCTTTTGCTGCCTTGAGTTCTTCTGGTAAAGTGGTATCATGGCAATACTATCACACTTCTTATGATGGTTACCTGGCTGGAATTCAAAGTGGAGTAACTAAACTTTTTAGCAATCCTTATGCATTCGTGGCGTTGAAGAGTGATGGTTCTCTTTGGTGTTGGGGCAGTAGTACTAGTTGTCCTTCCAGTAACCCTGTTTCCAGTGGTGCAACTTATGTGGCTTCCACTTCATCTGCATTTGCTGCTTTGATGGACGATGGAAGTGTGATAGCATTTGGATCTTCTAGTAAAGGTGGATCAACAAGTTATAACGGGAATCCTTCGGATGTAGCTTCTGGAGTGGTAAACATCTTCGGAGGCGACGATGTCTTTGCTGCTTTGAAAGACGATGGACAAGTGGTTACTTGGGGTGCTACTTCATATGGAGGAGTCACAACGAGCGTTGATTCGATGATTTCCAGTCTGTGTACAGACGTTAAGTCCACTTATTACTCATTTGCTGCTCTTCGATCCAATGGAGAAGTCATCGCGTGGGGGAGCAGTAGTTATGGAGGTGTACAAAGTAATGCTATTCCGAGTGGGTTTCAGGCTCGGACTCTTTACTCTAACTTTCAATCATTCTGTGCAATTCTAACTACAAATACTCAAGTTTACTGTTGGGGAAGTATTGGTGCGGACGGAACTCATTCTTACTCTAGTAATGTTGAGAGTCTTATTCCTTTAGTTGACGGTTTTATGGTGCTACTTGCCAACAACGATGTGTACAAATTGGGATCTACCAGCTCATATATGACTTCTAGCGTAGCAAGTATGTATTCCAATGTAAATGCCGATGTGTTCCTCACAACTGGTGGTAATATTGCTTTTACTGGTGAAACCGATCAATATGCTGAAGGAGGTAGAGCATGCGTGACTTACTCCAGTGGAAATTGTGTGGGTACTGTCTCTCTGACTTCTATGACAGCAGTATACGGATCAACCATCTACGATACACCCGCAGACGCAACAATCTATTCTGGGTCAGGTACGGCTTGCTCAGCAGGAAGCAACACCCATCTTATCAATACTACGACTGGTTTGTCTTATCAGAATTCCACAGTATGTATTGATTGCCAACCTGGGTTTTTTGATGCCACATATGCATGCACGTCCTGTTTGGCAGGATA
>JACLAD010005864.1_pt1 | contig 18972 bp, 24 predicted proteins | sample 8027901 | NCBI WGS metagenome assembly JACLAD01 (sample SAMN15725071, study PRJNA655200) | protist metagenome | isolation source: fluorescence activated cell sorting (FACS) single amplified genomes of... | place: Spain: Blaines Bay Microbial Observatory, Mediterranean Sea | collected 2016-07-05 | reverse complement strand
TCCATCGTGAACGATATCCAACAGTTAGTGAGCAGAGGGGTTAAGGAAATCAACCTGATCTCACAGGACACTTCTTCCTTCGGTAGAGATCGAGGCCAGTTGGAGCTTGCGGAGTTGCTGCGTGCCATCAGTGCCTTGGAAGGTGATTTTTGGGTTCGTCTCTTCTACTGCTATCCCAACACCTTTACAGATGAGGCGTTGGCAGCTTTTGCTGCGGACAAGCGATTTTGTGCTTATCTGGACATGCCTTTTCAACACATCGAAGACAGTGTCCTACGCAAGATGAACCGCAAGATCACTCGGTCACAGATTGAGCAGAAGATGCAGGAAGTAAAAAGAGTCCTCCCAGAGGTGGCTTGGCGAACAACCTTCATTGTTGGCTTCCCGACAGAGACAGAAGAGGCCTTTGAAGAACTCTTGGAATTTGTGGCAGCAGGACATTTCACTCATGTGGGTGTGTTCACCTACTCTCCAGAAGATAATATTCGTTCAGCGCGCTTGGGTGATCCTGTTCCTAATGCGGTTAAGCACGAACGAAAGCAACGCCTGATGGAGGTACAGCGCCAGGTTAGCCAGCAACGTAATCAAGCTAGAGTAGGACATGTCTTGCCCGTCTTGGTGGATGGTTATGCAGAAGAGACAGAGCTATTGTTACAGGGCAGAGCTGCGTTTCAGGGACCAGAAGTAGATGGGTTGGTCTATATCAATGAGGGTAACGCGCGTCCGGGAACTTTCCACTCTGTGGAGATCACCGAAGCGCATGACTATGATCTGGTCGGTAAAATCATCGAATAGGGAATCATGTCAGGACACAGTAAGTGGAGCACGATCAAGCACAAGAAGGCTGCCCAGGATGCCAAGCGAGGCAAGCTCTTCACCAAATTGATCAAGGAGGTTACAGTGGCGGCCCGAGTGGGGGGTGGAGACATTGATGCCAATCCTCGGTTACGCACTGCGGTAGCAAATGCGCGGGGTCAGTCAATGCCGATGGACAATATCATGCGGGCAATCAAGAAGGCAATTGGAGAAGGTGAAGGTGATAACTACGAGGAGATTGTTTACGAAGGGTACGGCCCACACAATGTGGCAATCATTGTTGAGGCGATGACCGATAATCGCAACCGTACGATTGCGTCCATTCGCTACGCTTTCAACAAATCGGGTGGTAGTTTGGGTTCCACTAACTCTGTGCAATACATGTTTGATCGACTTGGACAAATCACGATTGAGAAAGACAAGATCAGCGAAGATGCACTGACAGAATTTATTCTGGAAGCAGGCGCAGAGGATCTGAATACGGAAGACCCAGAAAACTACGAGGTCTACACAAGCATTGCGGATCTGGAGCAGGTGCGTAGTTTCTTGGAAGAGAATTCTGTACCGATGCAACACTCTGGTATTATTTGGAATCCACAAAACCGGATTGCTATTGAAGATGCTCAGAAGGCAGAGCAGGTCATTCGTCTGATTGAGATGCTGGAAGATGATGATGATGTCCAGCAGGTCTATTCCAATTTCGATATTAGTGAGGAAGTGGCCACTCAGTTAGCGTCCTGAAGCATGAGAATTCTAGGGATTGATCCAGGTAGTCGTCGTACGGGTTATGGTCTAATTGAAGCGACTCCTCAGCACAATCGCTATCTCTCCAGTGGTTGTATCCGCCTGCCGGAATCGAAATCATTAGCAGAACGTTTGGTTCTTCTAGGTGATGCTCTTGGAGACTTGATTCAGCAGTGGCAACCAGATTGTGGAGTTGTCGAAGAAGTCTTCTTTGCAAAGCACCCACGCTCTGCCTTGGTGCTGGGACATGTGCGAGGGGTCGTGCTACTAGAACTGGGACGTCGGCAGGTTCGTCTACACGAGTATGCGTCGAGACAGGTCAAGCAATCTCTGGTAGGAACAGGTGGTGCCCAGAAAGAGCAGATTCAGCACATGGTCCGTATGCTGCTGAATCTCCGATCTCGTCCACTCCAAGAAGACGAAGCCGATGCGTTGGCTGTTTCCCTCACTCACGCCCATATCCTTCCGTTGCAGCAACGTTTGCAGCGTCTTCCGTGATATTTCCTCCGTCTAGCCGTAGGTGTCTGCCAGAAATAGAATGGACTTAGCAGACCAACCACCACTATAAAAGCTGAATCCTGTTTGTTTTTCTGGCAGAGCCTTGCTAAGATAACGGTCTAAATCTTTGCTCATCTCTGTCAGGAACTCCCAATGTCTGAGAAACACTCGATTGTCATTGAAGAGTACCTCTTGCTGCTATACCAGTTGCGAGGTGCTGGAGAGCGCCTCAAGGCCGTCACCCTAGCACAGCGTCTCAAGAGCAGTGCCCCAACGGTACACGCTACCCTGCAGCGCATGCAGCGAGATGAGTTGATCCAGATGGATGACAAGAAAGAGATCAACCTGACCAGGGAAGGAGAGCGTCTCGCCTGCGACATTGCCTTCCGCCACAATCTTGCCGAATATTTTCTCTGCAATACTCTGGGAATCCCCTGGTATGAAGTACACAAGCACGCTCATCAACTCGAACATGCGATGACTCCCACGGTTGTCGATAAGCTGGCCGCCTTTCTTAACTATCCAGAGACCTGCCCTCACGGGACGCCGATGCCCGGCCATTCCCTACCAGAGGACTGCTTCACCCTGGATCAGGCAGAAGAAGGCATGATGGTGGAGATCATAATGATTGCCGAAGAATTGGAAGATTCCGAGGAATTGCTCAAGATCCTGCACACCCAGCAGGTGATTCCAGGTCAGAAGCATCAAGTGATTTCCCGTGCCGACGTGATGAGTTCAATGGCACTCCAGCAGGAAGAACAACAGGCCATTCTTCCCTTCCACGTTGCCGACAAGATCCATGTGGTTCAGGTCGAAGACTGACGTGAGCAGCACTGCCCTTCAAACCGATAGCAATTTGCACCAACAGGTTTTTCACAGCCTTCGTGAGGTCGCCCCAGAGTCCTGGAATCGACTGATTGGAGATGCTTTCCCCTTCGCTGAATACGACTATTTACTTGCGCTGGAAGAAGGACACTGCGTCGGAATTGAAACTGGCTGGGAACCTCGCTACCTGACACTCTGGGAAGGGAAACAGCTGCAGGCCGCCTGCTACCTTTACCGGAAAACCAACAGCAATGGGGAATACATCTTTGACTGGGATTGGGCGAACGCCTACCAACGTTATAGTCAACGCTATTTCCCCAAACTCACCTCAGCCGTCCCCTTTACTCCAGCGACGGGTCCCAAGCTACTGGTTTCGGCAGATGCATCCAATCCCAGAGAATTTCAGCAGCAGTTGCTCGCCAGTGCCCTGGAGTTAGTCCAACAAGAAGGCTGTTCGTCTCTGCACTTTCTTTTTATTCCTGCAGAGGAGTGTGAAATCTATGAAGCAGCTGGTCTACTATTGCGACATAGCTTCCAATTTCATTGGCAGAATCAGGGTTATGACAGCTTTGAAGACTTCCTCAGTCGACTCAGAAGCAAACGCCGCAAGGAGATTCTGCGAGAACGTCGGCAGGTGCAGGAACAAGGGTTGGAGGTAATCCTGCTGCGAGGAGAGGAGGTTGAGCCGAAGCTCTGCCGAGTGATGTATGACTTCTACTTAACTACGATTGATCGCAAGTGGGCGATGCCTTACTTGAGTTATGAGTTTTTTCAGTACATCTTCACACATTTTCGAGATCAACTGGTGCTTGCACTTGCCCGCAAGCAGGGGAGATGGGTGGCTGGTACGATCAATTATCACAAAGGACCACATCTCTTTGGACGCTACTGGGGCTGTCGGCAGGACTTTCGGAGCCTGCACTTTGAACTCTGTTATTACCGTCTGATTGAGTATGCAATTGAACAAGGTGTGCAGCGTTTTGAAGCCGGTGCCCAGGGAGCACACAAGATCCAGCGGGGTTTCTTACCCAATCTGACCTACAGCGCTCACTGGATTGCCCATCCTGCCTTTCATCGGGCAATTGGAGAATTCATTGAGGAAGAGAAGCGTTCGATTCAGAGCAATATCGAAGACAATCCGGAACTCTCACCCTATCGTCAGGAAAACTGATTCACTCAACGCTCACCAGCGCAGCAACGCAGCTTCTGCACAAAAGCCTGGCCCCATCGAGAGCATCATCCCCCAGTCACCTGGCTCCGCTATCCTGTCACGTAGCCATTCTTCCAGAATAATCAGCACAGAGGTTGAGGAGAGATTACCAATCTCAGCGAGGCTATGACGCGTTCGGTTAAGTGTACCTGCTGGTAATACCAGCCCTTCTTCCAGCGCGTCAATCACCTTGGGACCTCCGGGATGACTGACCCAGTGACGGATCTCACCAAGTTTCAGGTTGTGCTGGGCGAGGAAATCCTTCAGGGGTCCAGGTAGTGCCTCTCGGGTATAATGAGGAACACCTGGAGAGAGGACGATCTTAAGGCCAGATGCACTGACTTCCCAGCCCATCACCTCTTCAGAATCTGGAAAGAAGACCGAACAGGAGTCGAGTACACCCACAGGTGCGGCTGAAGCCAGAGGATGCTCGTCACCAACGAGCAGCGCAGCTGCAGCTCCATCACCAAAGAGGCCACTAGCAATCAGATTCGCTATGGACAAGTCCTGCTTCTGTAAAGTTAGGGAGCAGAGTTCCACCGAGAGTAGCAAAGCGGCATGGGTGGGGTAAGCTCGGAGGTAATCAGCACAACGGGCAATCCCAGCGGTTCCAGCCAAACAACCCAGTCCAAACAGGGGGACTCGTCGAGTCGTCGGTGCAAACGGCAGTCGGTTCATCAGGCAGGCTTCTAGTGAAGGTACCGCGATTCCTGTCACTGTTGTACTCATCAGCAACTGGACTTGGTCGGCTGCTAGCTGAGCTTGATCCAGTACTTGCTGGACTACTTGCTCACTGAGATGCAGGGCTTCTTCCTGCCAGATCTGGTTGGTTTGGGTGAAGGAATTGAAGTGGTGGTACTCTTCCAACGGTCGAGCCAGGTAGCGCCCCTGAACCTGGACGTTGCGCTGCAAGCGATCAAAAATCGCCACATCAAGCCCCTGGTCCTGCCAAGCAATGCGCAGGGCGAAACTCAGTTCATCTTGAGAGCAGTAATGGGGAGGAAAGGCATGGGCGAGTGCCAAGATTCGAGGCATTCGCAGTAGGATTATTTCTTGGTCTGGATCTTTCGGCCGTTGTCCCGTTCCAGGTTATAGACCGGGGGCTTGCGGACGTAGCGTAGGAAGTCGTAGCCATCATCCTCAGGGACCTCAAGAATTTCGTACTCTTCGTGCCCTGGATCGATGTATTCGGTGTGGGTTCGCCACTGGTACTTGGTGTCATCCAACTGATTTTGAATAATCCACTCTTCAATCTCTTCCTGACTGCCCTCGACGTAGATTTCCTTTTTCAACAGTACGATCTGCCGCTTCTGCACGATACATACTTTTGTCATAGTAGACTCCTGTCTAACGAAATGGAAGATGTTGGCGGCGTGGAAGATGATTGGCTCAAACCAGAATATGTCTGGACAGAGGGACAATCAGATCATCTTGGATGTCACCTTAACGGAAATTTTTTAGGGCCGCAAGGCGTTCATCAGGATGTTTTTTACGATTACTGATCTGACGAAAAGCTGCGTGTTGTCAAGTAGTAAGTTGATCACTCTCAACGGTTGGTTGGCAAGCTGGGTAGTTGACGACCGTTGGCACTCTCAAACCACCAGCGCTCCAGTAACAGGTGAGGAGAGTTTGAGGGGTTGTTCATCCGGATTTCCAGCCACTGTGAAGGTAGAAATGATTGTTCAGTAGCCATCGTCTGAGTGTGTCGTTCCACAATACTGGTTGACCGAGTTGGATCCCAATACTGCAATCCTAGCGTCAAGGAATGGATCTCCCAGTCCGAACTGCCATTATAGAGACGGAAGACCAACTCACTACCGAGATCCTGCAACAGTTCACCGTTCAGTTGGTTAAGCGCTTGGTTGGGTAGGATCCCTGGCTTGCTTTGAGTAGGCAGTCCGGCTCCTCCGTTGGCATTTGGAAACTTGCTACGACAAGCATCCAGAATCGCCTGGGCTGCAATGTCGCTCTGTACTCCCTTCATGTTGTTAAGGATGCAGTCCTCGTAATTCTGTTGGCCAGCGTTGCCCAGAATTCCAGCCATAGGAAGCAATTGTGCCCTGGCTGGAGAGCTGAAGCCCAAACAGCTTATAACAGCGAGTATGCCGAGTAGTACCAGCTGGATAGGAAGCGTACTCATCTGATTACTAAAACGAAGCATAATTCAGAGCAGCGCTTCCAGAGCCTGGATCAGTTCCGAATCGCTCGGAGTTGTTCCTGGGGCAAAGCGTTGGTGTACCTCCCCTTCTCGGTTTACTAGGAATTTCTCGAAGTTCCAGGTGATCTTTCCTGGAAATGCAGCGGTTGGCCCGGTCAAAAGTGCATAGAGTGGGTGTTGGTTTGTTCCATTGACCTCTAGCTTGGCAAAGATGGGAAACGTCACTCCATAATTAAGCTTACAAAACTGTCGGATTTCTTGGGCAGTTCCTGGTTCTTGCCGTCCAAACTGATTGCAAGGAAAACCCATCACGCTGAAACCCTGTTCTTGATAGCGCTGGTGCAACTCTTCGAGTCCCTTGTATTGTGGGGTCTTACCACAGTGACTTGCCACATTAACCAGCAGCAAAACCTTGCCGGCGTAGTCTGAGAGAGAGCGTTCTTTACCTTCTAGATCAGTAAGTTGTAGTGCGTGGAACTCGGACATTTATAATTCCTTCGGAAAAAAAGTAAATCAGTTTGGAAGATTGGTTTCTTAACATATCCCTCTATTTTGCGATAAGCGTTGAGCATAGGCAACTCTTGGGATGCAGAAGACCAATGATTTTTTAGTTGGTCAGTACGGTAAGCCTTCGCCAATCAAATCAGCAATCGTAAGTGGATTTGTTGGAGCGTGCTTGCAACTACAGAGTAACTTCGTAAGCTGAATGTTCTTCACAAATCTTTGATTCACCTCATGCTGTGGTTCATCCATGCTCTATCATACGATGGTCGCCGTTCACGTGACCGCTGTTTGTCTCGTCGTTGGAACTCTGTTCGTACAGTCTCTTGCGGTAGTTTTTCGTTTTCGGATGACTGAAGATGCCCAGATTGCCGGAGCCCAGTGGATTCAGCATCGAATCTACAAGTTCATCTACTACCCAATCTTGGGGATTGCCGTGGCAACGGGTCTATACCTAGCAACGATCACAGGAGCCTTCAGCAATGGGCTCTGGTTGCACTACAAACTGGTTGGCTTGTTACTGCTGATTGTTTTCGGATTTCTGAATGGAATGCAGATTCTCAAACGTGACCTACCTAAGCCAATGGCAATGTTTGTCCACATTGGCATCTTCTGTACCTCCGCCTTTATGATCTACATGGCTTCTGCCAAGCCGTTCTGATGAGATGTCTGTAATCTCTGGGTCAATGATGCTGCTGAGATTCTTTTGCTAACGCGAGATTTGCTGCGATTCCGTAGTCGTAAGGGAAAAATCTATCCTCAATTTTTGGATCCAGATGATGCTTCTTTACAGAGAGCCGCGGAAGCCCTCGTAGAAGTTTTTCGGCAGGCTTCCGCAGCCGGCTCGACGCGTCAAGAACTCACCGAAGAAACCTCACTCCAATTACAAAGCCAGCAACTCGATAATCCAATTGGACGCGGATTAGAAAAGCTGCTGCTGGATCGATCCGAATTTGACACTGGAGACCCAGCAGAACAGCAACGTTTCCGAGAGTCGATCTTCATTCAGGCGCGTCAAGCTTTGCGTGAAGAAGCCAAAGCCTTGAATCCCAATCTCAAAGAGTTTTGGAAACGTGTTGAGATTCTGCAAAGTCAGCCAGTTGCACAGATTCAGGAAGCCCTTTACGCAGACCTACCGGTTCAGCAGCGCTTATTGCAATTCTCGCCCATTGGAGCAGAGACTCTACTCCATCGCTACAACTGTGGACAGGTACAAGGGCTCCTGCTGAATTCAGAGGCTCTGGAACTGCGGTTGGAACACCCAGACCCTGGACCGTTGCGTCAGCTCTGCAAGTACCTGCGCTTTCACCAATTGCTGGCCCAGATCACAACGGATGAACAGGGCATCTTTCAGCTTCGGATTGATGGTCCACTGAGCCTGTTCTACAAAACTCAGAAGTACGGACTGCAATTAGCCAATTTCTTCCCCGCAATCCTGCAACAGAAGAATTGGCAGTTGCGAGCTACGGTCTGCTTCCGACAGAAACCACCGCTTCAGTTGCAGCTGGATCCGAGTTGTGGAATCCGTTCGCACTACCAACAATTCCACGATTATGTACCTCCAGAATTTCAACAGATTAGTGACCGCTTAAAGGAGCGTCAACCAGAGTGGCAGTTGGAGCTTGCCGGCAGCTTTGTGCCGTTGCCAGGGGATCGCTACTGCTTTCCAGATTTTGTCCTGCAGCATCAGACAGGAGCTTCGGTTGCTCTTGAACTCTTTCATGGTTGGCACGCAGGCCCGCTTAGACAGCGACTGCAGCAATTGGAGGAGGTTCAAGGCGTTCCCTTGTTGTTAGGCGTCAGCAATAGCCTCTCGAAGAATCCGGAGCTCGGTGTTGCCTTGGAGACTTCCAGTTACTTCAAGACCTTTGGTTTTTCCTTCCGAGAGCTGCCAACTGTCGATAAGCTCACCAAAGTGTTGCAATCCTGGTGGGCTGCAACTCAGCAGTAGGCAACAAGCCCTCTTTCTCTGTCAGAAAGTAGTTCAGGGCTGATAGATTCCACCAACCGGACTGACTCGTACTTGGCGTGTCCAATCCTCCAACTGTAGGGTCAAGGTCCCTCCGACCGCAAAGCCACTAGCACTGAAAGACGGCCAGCGAGTGGCCGTAACCGATACGCCTTCTGGTAGTACTTCCCAAAGTTGCTCTGCTTGCCATCGAGAGGATTGTTTGCTCTCCAACCAGACTTCCTGCTGCTCCAGTTGTACTCGGTAGGAACGCAGGTTCCGCAGAGCCCGAATTTTTGCTTCTTCAAGAGCGCTCTGCAGATAACTGGTAGCGGTATCAAGGTGGGATTGGGCAACAAGCGGGGAAAGGGAAACGATGCCAAGACCAAGAAGGATGCCCAGCAACGCTAACGCCAGCAGCAGTTCAATCAGGGTGAATCCTGCTCGCTCAATAGGCGTTCGGATCAACAAAGCCCCTGAAGATGGTGAGGAAGAGAATCTTGATGTCAAACCAGAGTGACCATCGCTCGATGTAATAGAGATCGAATTCGATGCGTTTTTCCAGTGAAGTGTTGCCACGCCAGCCATTGATCTGCGCCCAACCGGTAATGCCAGCCTTGACCTTGTGCCGCAGCATGTAGTCTGGGATCTGTTTTTTAAACTGCTCAATAAAGACCGGCCTCTCTGGACGGGGACCAACCAGGCTCATCTCGCCTCGCAGTACATTGAAGAGCTGGGGTAGTTCATCAAGACTAACTTTGCGGATGAATCTTCCGATGGGAGTGCAACGATCGTCATCCTTACTGGCCCAGACGGCTCCGGTACGTTGCTCGGCATCCAAGCGCATCGAACGGAATTTCAAGGCATTGAAGGTTCGGCCATCCAGGCCCATTCGTTCCTGACGATAGAAGATGGGGCCGGGCGAACTCAGACGGACTAGCCCAGCAATCAGCAACATTATTGGCCCAAAAATCAGCAGTGCAGCAGCAGCTCCTACCATATCCAGTCCACGCTTGAGCAGTCGGTTCCAACCGAATAGAGGACTGCGTACAATGGTTACGACCGGCATCCCCTCAAAATTTTCTGTCTCGGTGTGCAATGTGCGAAAGCTACCAAGATTGGGGACGATGTGCAGATCCACCCAGAGTTCAGCAAACTGTTCTTTCAATTGAGGGAGGTGCGTTTGCTCCGTGGGCGAGAGAGCGAGAAAGACTTGATCAATCTCCTGTCGCTGAATACGGTGCACTAGTTCTTCTAGGTCATTGAACTGCGGCAGGCTGATGGGTAAGCTTGTTCCAGATTGCAGACTGAGTACTCCCTTCAGGAGGATTCCAGTTCGTTGATAACCAGCCAGTCGTTGGGCAAAGTTCAGGGCGGTCTCACCGGAGCCAATCACAGCAATTTTGCGGAGGTGGTAGCCATGCCGATGCAGCCACTTCATGCCCTTGCGAGCCAGGTAACGAGAGAGCACCAGCAGGATGAGCAGGAATACCAGAAAATAGAGCGTATGTACGCGAGAGTAAGAGAATTCCCGGTAGTAGAAGGCAACTCCGATCAAAGTGAGGAACAAATATAACCCTCCACGAAGCAGGTAGAGGAAATCCTGGCGGGGACGAATGAAGGACTGGGTGCGATAGACGTTAGCAAGAGAAAAGGTGAGTGCCGTCAACAGGGCCGCAGCAAAAGCAGCCTTGAGGTATTCGACATGATCCGGAATGTAGTTAGCAATGGGCCAGTTCAGCCAGAAAAAACGAGCTCGGTAGGCAAACTCCCAGGCCAGAAAAGCCAGCACGACATCCAGTCCTCGCAGGGCCCCAAGTAGGACCTGATTGTGAGTTTTCAGCACAGACGTAACTTGAAATAACAGGAATGAGTAAATGAAAACGGCCGACTTCCATCCGGCACGAGTTCAGACATTGGTCTTTGATCTTGATAGTCTGACAGGTGAATTCAGTCAGGAACAGTGGGAAAATTTTCGTGAACTCCTACGGGTACTGCAGGAACGTGATTTTCACTTGGTGTTACTGGGAGAAGAAATCTCTCCCAACGACTGGCAGCAATTCTTGGGAATTTCCATTGTTTCTGGATCTCCCGAAAGCAGTGGTCGTCGCAATCCTCAATTGGGCCAAGCCGATCATTTCTGGGTCACGGATCGCGCCAATCTTCACGCTTGGTTACAGGATCAGTCTGCCCATTTCGCTAGTCGGCAACCGGTCCTTGTTCCCAATGGGTTCTGTTGTCCCCGTATTGAAGACCTGCTGCAAATTTTTCATCCCAGCCGCAACACGACTCTAGAGATAGCGGAACAACTGCTGAAAAGCAAACAGGAGGCCCCTAGCAAGCCACTACTGGTTGGCATTGGTGGCCCAGATGACTGTGGACATGCATATTTTGTGGGAGAATTGCTGGAAGCTCTGGAAGAACAGGGGATATTGGTTGGCGGTTTTGATTTGCTGGAGTTGCTGAGCCTTGAGCACAAGAATTCAACGGCAGCCGATTATTGGCGAGCGCCCCGGGAACGAGAATGGATTCTTGATACACTGCTGCGTCCTTATGCCGCTGGGGAGACTGTGACTGTGATTGATGAACCCGATTTTCTGCAAGGCTGTGAAACATCATCGTACCCACTGTTTTGGGCTCCAGAGATGGTGGTATTGCTCTGGGGAACGACGATCTTTGTACCTGAAATACAGGAACTACTGGACATAAAGATCGTACTGGATCTCACTCCCAAGGCGGCAGCGGCGCGATTATTCGAACTGGATGAGCGCAGCGATTTCAATCCAGATTTCGTGAAGACTTATCTCAAGGGGGAAGGAAGACTCTATGGTGAATATCTGGAAGTCAATCAAATCCAGCAGCAAGCGGACTTTCTCGTACAGTTCGATAATTTCCACGCATTTAAATTAGTGACTAATTTAAAGTAATATCAGTGATTGAGATAATGATGAGAGCAAGTTTTTTTAACGTGAATACATGCCAGATCAATAAAGTGAAATAGAAGCATCAGTTCCTGCAGCAGAAGCTTGTTGAATTAAATCATCTCATTCTAAAATGTCTTTTAGAAATTTCTCTCCCCAAGTCGAGCTAGACACACAGCTTTGGGGTGATGAAAGTCAAAGAATTCTTCTTCTTTACATCCAAATATTTCAGGTTTATAAGAACCAATGATTTTTATTCCAAGTTCTTTTCCTATTTCTAAAACGATAGCTTCAGTCTTTTCCATGGGTATAATAATCACCATCGGCATAATGGTGTGGTCCATCAACCTCAATGTTTACAAGTCTATTTTTAATAATTATTAAAAAATCCATTTTCTGAGCTACTAAAGAATACTCACTGTTTAGCTCTTTTAGGGAAGTAGTGAGCCATTGATAGTATGCTTGAGGAATAAGTGCGGGTAATTCGTAATTGTAATCATGTAACACCGAAAAATAAGTTTCCATTAAGATCTTTTCACAATTAGAACCGACGCTAGGTATGAGTCGTTCTTTCAATGCTTCCCATTGTTTTCGCCATATTTCATCTGGAATTGGCCGTTGGGTGTAGGCAGATTGAGTTGTGACCCACCATTCCTGAAGATCTCTACACATTAAACCATTTTCCCCAATTTTTTCTTTAAAGAGTAGGTGATCCCCGCCTCTTTCCACAATCTCTAAACCTTCAAGAGATAAAAAATTCTTAAAAACAATAGCTGGTTTAGGATCTTTCGCAGCGAAAATTAAGAATTTTAAATCAATCTCTTGCCTTTTTTGATTTAGAAATTGCTTTAATCTGCTTATGTGTTCAATTTGATTTGGTGGTCCATCTGCATCAATTTGATCACCAAATCTATTTAGTATTTCTTCGCAAAATATAATCAGATCTTTCTCCTTTTCATCTTCATTTAATTTACTTAATTTACCGAAAAAACATGATCTTTTACCTCTACCACCATCTGAGGCCCAGTCGACATCTTCTTTATATTCTTTTATCTTAAGATTAAGTAGTTTTTTTTCACTGCAAAAATCCACTAACTCTCTTCCACTAAAGTTGTCTCTAAGTAGAATCGCTATGTTTTCCTTTATTTCGGATAATATAGTCTCTCAATTTAAAACTAAGCTATAGCCACAACTGGCCACAATCGCTTTTCCGCTCTTCTCCACGATCTGCTGTAGGTCGGCTTGTAGCGTGGCTCGCAGTTGAGGAAAACCACGAACCCGTCGTTGTCGCTACTGTTGCTTGATCGCCGCCCACAGCTTTTCGATCGGATTCATCTGAGGTGAATACGGTGGCAAAAACAAAATCCGGATCGGATGCTCGGCCAAGTACTCTCGCACTTTGCGGGCATGATGTGGCCGAGCATTGTCGAGGATCAGCACGTGATTTTCGTGCAACTGCGGCCGCAATTGTTGCAACCACTGCAGCATCCTGTCGCTCTCCAGCGAGCCTTCAAAACACCAGGGAGCAAAGACCTTTTCAGCACTCATCGCCGCGATGAGAGTTTGTTTCCTGGGTTGAGTTCGCTGATGGTTGAAGTTCTCCACCGGTTGTCCCACGGGAGCTCGTGCCCTGTGGCGAATCCAGTCATCGTAGAGAGCCGTTTCGTCACCCCAGAGGAACTCTACCTTGGGTTCCTGCAGCAATTGGGTCAACTCCGCGATAAAGTGCTGCCACTGTTGCTGCCAGCGCTCCGAGAGGGATTCCGGAGAGATGGGTCTGTTTTTTTGAGCGTCCATTTGAGTTTTCTGAGGTGCACACTGACCGCTTGCTCTGTGACGCGCACCCCGCAGATCCTCTCGATTTCGTCGGCATATTCGCGCAGAAAAGCATCGGGGTATTGTTGGGCATATTCGGCGATGCACTGGCGTTCGCGCTCATGAATCTTCCCAGGGTTGCCACTGCCAGCACGACGGCCGAGATCGTCTTTGGAGCGCTTGAGAATCCGTTTCACCGTGCTGAGGGAGACCTGAAAATCCTCCGCTAGTTGTTGCTGAGAGACCGACTGCCGCTCATAGCGTTCATGAATGCATTGTCGGGCTTCTAGAGATAGTTGCATACCTTGCTCAAGGATGGATTGGTGAAATGAGATGAATACAGATCAGATTTAGGTTTAGAGACTATAATATTTCCATCATCCTACCCTATGTAAAAAAACATCTACATTTAGATGTATTGACACAACCTGATTTTATCAAAATAGGTAATAGTAAATTAGCACAAGACGTATAGCTTCTGGGGGAGAACTGGGGGAGGCAAATGGAGGTGTGATTTTTCTTTCTATAACCTGTGTACTCTTTACTTACTTCCTTTATAAATTTCAAAACTCAGCAAAGCCCAAAATTAGGGCTTGCTGATGAAGTGCAACCAAGGCTTTTCTCAAGAATGTTCAATTAAGATAGGAGAGTAGATACCAATGGCTAAACCAGTTGATCTCGGAATAAAATATTTTGACACACAAAAAGCTGCGATAGCGTTCTTTATGCCCATGCTCCATAGTTATCGCAGGGGGCAGCGTGTCAAAGATGAGGATGCGAAATTTTTGCGTGCATTGATTGAGAGACACCCTGGGCGAGACCAGAAAATTGGTGTTGGCATTGATTTTTTCTTTAAAGATGCCCCTCCAGATGATCATGGGGATCTTTCACAGCGCTGCTTTTGGATTCAACGCACCGATGGTAGTCAAACAGATTTCAGTTATCGCAATTGCATTAAGGGTGAACCTCCCTCAATGAAGATCCTGGTTATGGGGGCAATGCGTGATTGTGTAAGGGAAGAAATCACAGAAGCAAGAAGAGTATTGTTTGATGATTTGAAGAACGAGGAAGAGAAAATTCAGTGTCCTGCTACTGGCAAGTGGATCTCATATTGGGAGACCCATGCTGACCATCAAGCTCCAATGACGTCTGAGGTGATTGCAAAGGCGTGCATTGATAGTCATCAGTTAACTTGGGAAACATTTCCACTCTCAAAATCACGTGACTGTCAATCGGCAGCTACATTTACAGATCCCGATTTAATACCAAAATTTAAGGATTTTCACAGAAGGATGTCTGCCAATCATATCGTTTTGACAGATAAAAACCGTAACCTCTCAGAAGGAGATAAGCATCGCTTGCGAACAAATAAAAAAGTGCGACAAGCTACTTTGCATCTAAGGGCTTCATAATCAAAAAGCACTACTCTTATGAAAGCATTAATAACCCGTTCTCAATGTATACTTTTGGCCGATCTGAACAGTCGGTTGGGTGAGTGACAGTGGGATCTAGTCAGATTAGATCCCCATAACAAAGCTACTGGATTATTCAGTAATCGGTTTAAATGTATCGCGAGCTTTCCGCTGACTCTCCGTGACAGCTGAGAGGTCAATCTCATACCAAGACCTTAAATTCACAGTTGCCCCCGTTGCCAAAGCATTGTTTAACATTCCTTTGTTTACTTCACGGCTTGGAACCTCAGCGATTGCAATGAAATCAGCATCTCCATCGCAGAAGAAATAGTCGATGATTTTACCACCACAGGCGCTATACAGTTCATCCATAGCTGCTCTACGTTGTTCATAAGTTGCATCTGCTAGAGCTGCAAGACCTGCTTGTGAATATGACCCGATGGTTACGACTTTCATTGACTTCCTTTCTCATTTTTGATTGGAGAAACTGCCGTTCTGTTTTTGAATGGCTGCTGAGAACTGAACACAGCCAAAAAATATCATCTAGAAATTAGTTAAAAGCAAGCAAAGTTTGGATACTGAGTCGAATCCTGCTCCCAATGTATACTTTTGGAAAAGCAGAAAAATTGATCTGAGCTTTAGACCATTTGATAAGCAATTAGTCGATGGGTTGTTGTGTGGGGAGGATGGGATTCAATTCGGTTAGATCCCCATAGCAGAGCAACTGAATTATTCAGTTATCGGTTTAAATGTGTTTCGTGCATTGCGTTGACTCGCTTTCACCTCAGCAAGGTCAATTTCATAATAGTTCTTGAGTGATGAAACTGATCCTGTAGCCAGTGCTTTGTTGAGCATTACAACCAACTTCAGTGAATACGCTATTTTATAGCTCGAAAGAACCGACTAGTCGTTTGTAGATATGAATAAGGATTTGGATGTATTCCCCATATTTTTCTAAAAGCCGCATCGCTGCCTATGTTGCGCCAAAATGAGTTTCTTTCTTCCATGTTTTTAAATTGGATCACGTAAGATATGTTTGCAAAGCCGTTCTTAGGCGTAGACGGCGCAGATCCTTTCACTTCTTCTGGGATATCAGCTCCAACAGAAGCGGATACTACATTCACATTGCGAGAAGCTAAATAAGGCAAAAAACTCTCTTCAAACCAAACAACATATTGCGGGAACCAATTTTTTTCCATCGTGTAATCACGTATTTCATTTATAGGTCCCACTGAATGTGAGCCCGCAGAAACTGTGAAAACATTGATTGCAACTGCGGCTAGGATCGAGATTACTTTTTTCATTGAAATGCCGTGTTGAATAAAGTTTGAAAATTGAGTACGAAGAATTGCTTCTTATTATTCAGCGTATTTATCTGGATACATACTATTTAGCACAGGGGATTACTTGTATCATGCTCTAAACCAGATGGAACAATGATAATGACTGAAAGTAAGTATGCAGACGTAAATGGAATTTCTCCCTGTTGCTTCCACGTCTCAATGGATGTGAGCTTGTAGCTAATCTACATTCTAATATTGAAACCAGCACGAATAAGCGTTCCCAAATTACTTGCCTGCTTTAAGAGTTCCTGAAATTCAGACTTCATTGATATCTCATCCATGTATTTGCCAGCACTTCCCATCGAATCAAAGTGATAAATTGCGCTAATCTGGTCCATTTGGGGTGCCATGACCGGAACAACTGCAGATAACGTGTTCGATGGCGATAACTTTCCAATTTCTTTCATTATTTCAATGGCTTTTTCTATATTATTTCTTGATATCTGATAGGTGCGTACAATATGAACTGGAGTTGATAAATCTATAGTTTCATACAAATCTCTCATCATAAAAGGCCCAACACCTTTCCCAGCAGGGTCATCCCACCTCTGCTTAGATAGATCTTGAAATATCGGGTCCTGCATTGCTTCATCGAAAGCACACATTGCTGCCTCAAAATCTTCAAACTTAGCACCCATACCAAAATTACCGGCGTTATCACCCATTACAACACGCCAGCAACGGGTTTCTGTTGCTCCTTTTTGGGCCATTACACCTAGCGCAGTGCGCATACGTGTTTCAAGGAGATTTGATTTCCTGGGTAATGGCGTTGCAGAGATGTAAATATATGCACTCATTGTTTCACCTTTCAGTTTAAGTTTGAGGAGTTGTGATATCTGATATCAGGTAGGCAGTGTCAAACAATATACATTTTTTGCAAAAAATCAACTAAAAGGTAGTTAAAAGTAAGTGTTACTCAGATGACAGAGTAAATCATGTTGGTCAATGTATACTTTTAGAGGATCTGAACAGTCGGTTGGGTGAGTGACAGTGGGATTTAGTAAGATTAGATCCCCATAGCAAAGCTACTGAATTATTCAGTAATCTGTTTGAATGCATTGCGAAAGCCCCGCTGACTCTCCGTCACAGCTTAAATGTCAATCTCACACCAAGACCCAGATTCTCTAAAATCTTGCACCGAGGGTAAAAAGAAATGCTGAATCAGCAACCAACACTACATCGCTTTCTTCGAACTGACTCCCAACGTACATACTCTGATAGGTCGCACCGAATACAAGTTTTCCTGTTTGGTAAAGTAACGGCAGATCTACACTACCACCCCCCCCCCCCTGGCCCAGATTTCTGAATAGCTATTGAATTCAGTACGAATTCAACCTTTGAAGTTCCACTGTATAATGTGATTTTAGGTTGAAATAAAAAGGAGCCGAATGAAAATTCGTACCCTCCACTCAGTCCAATTCCTTGGAAATTCAATCTAGTTGTTAGTGTTAGTGTCTTAGTGTCATTCTGATCAGAACGTTCGATTTCAAATTGGGTATATCGTCCTGCTAGAATGATTTTATCACTAAAGGTTTGCTGAAGCTCAAACTGAATAATATCCCCTTCTAGTTCTAGATATTCCTCCTTTGTAGTTTCATTTCGGATAGCTCCTTGAGAACCACCAGCGCCAACTGAAATTTGCGTACTTTCTGCAGCAAAAACTTTCGTAGTTACAGAAATCAGTATCAAAAATAGAATTACTTTTTTCATAGTCATCCTACTGTTGGTTGCATTTTCTTTAGCTCACCGTTAATTACACACTTCCTATGCATACTTTGTGTGAATCTAATCAGTCAGTGGAGTGAGACAAAGGAAGATGGGACCCAGTTCGATTGGATCCCCACAGCAGGATAACTGAATTATTCAGTAATCGGTTTAAATGTATCGCGAGCTTTCCGCTGACTCTCCGTGACAGCTGAGAGGTCAATCTCATACCAAGACCTTAAATTCACAGTTGCCCCCGTTGCCAAAGCATTGTTTAACATTCCTTTGTTTACTTCACGGCTTGGAACCTCAGCGATTGCAATGAAATCAGCATCTCCATCGCAGAAGAAATAGTCGATGATTTTACCACCACAGGCGCTATACAGTTCATCCATAGCTGCTCTACGTTGTTCATAAGTTGCATCTGCTAGAGCTGCAAGACCTGCTTGTGAATATGACCCGATGGTTACGACTTTCATTGACTTCCTTTCTCATTTTTGATTGGAGAAACTGCCGTTCTGTTTTTGAATGGCTGCTGAGAACTGAACACAGCCAAAAAATATCATCTAGAAATTAGGGCCTGTCATCAATTTAGCCAGATGACCGCAGCTACCCAGTGGATAGCTCCCAGAAAAGCACAGGCTCGCTTATCGTAGCGGGTGGCAATCCCCCGGTACTGCTTCAACTTGGCAAAGAAGTTCTCAACCAGATGTCGCCAGCGGTACTTGTCCCGGTCGAACTCCCAGAGTTGCTTTTGATTAGACTTCGGTGGAATCACTGCTTCCACTTGGTGTTCCTCCAAGCTATCCAAGAGCCTTGCTTTTGCTGCGTAGGCAATGTCTGCTAACAGGGGCTCGATCTGATCCAAAAGATCTACCAGCAACACGCCCGCACCCTGCAGGTCATGGGCTGGACCAGGACTTAGATGAAAACCCATTGGATTGCCGAGGGCATCACAGGTTGCATGGATTTTGGTCGTCAGACCTCCGCTGGAGCGACCGATACATTCTTGGGTGCGATACCTTTTTTTGCGCCAGCACTGTGTTGATGGGCCCGCACAATCGTGCTGTCAATCTG
>JACLAD010014022.1_pt1 | contig 18975 bp, 19 predicted proteins | sample 8027901 | NCBI WGS metagenome assembly JACLAD01 (sample SAMN15725071, study PRJNA655200) | protist metagenome | isolation source: fluorescence activated cell sorting (FACS) single amplified genomes of... | place: Spain: Blaines Bay Microbial Observatory, Mediterranean Sea | collected 2016-07-05 | reverse complement strand
CACCCAATAATTCCGCAGTTTTCTTTAATGCAGCTCTGATTTTATCACATTTCGCTGACGGTCTTGGTGTAGATAAACATGTCATAAAATGTTTGTATAATAATTTTGGTTCAGGTAAATCATCCAATAATTTTTCATAATATTCGGGTAAATCAATTTTAACTCCTAAATAATCCTTTGGTAATAATGGTGATAATTGAGGTATTTTTTGTATTTGTTTTTTATTTTCCGTTTTGGTATCATTTTCATCGCCTTTCTTACTCAAATAATTTTTCACAAAATAACCAATTCCAGCAAGACTTGCAAATGCTGCACCACCTCCAAGCAGCGTTTTTGTTGTCTTTTTGTTCAGTGACATTGTTTGCGTCAGAACCGAAAAAACTCTTTACTTTAATCTTGTTTTAATACGCTCAACCTCGATTTGATTTATTCCACGTTGAATTATATACATAATCACCAACAACAAAAAGAAGAGATTGAATAATGTTACTGCTATTCTTTACGATAAGTATAATAATATTATCATGTGAGTCATCAATACCATTCTCCACTCAAGTTCATATTGGATTGATACCTCCTGATAAAGCATCAATATCATGGGTTACAAATGCTTCATATACAACAACAAATACACCAATTGTTTATTTATCATCAACACCAAATATCACAAGCAATTCTATCCAACTCCCAGTTGAAACACAATCAGATGGCGGAATTAGTAGATATTACCATCATGCAATTACTCCACAATTAACACCATTGCAACAATATTGGTATCAACCAGGACCAAATGCATCAATTTATACCTTCATAGCACGTAATACAGCACCACTAAATTCTGACAATATTGAAAATACAAAAGCTTCAGATCCATTGATTAAATTCTTAACTTATGGTGATTTAGGTATTAAAAACTCAGAAAATACCATTGATTTAATCAAAAAATTAACAAATATCAATGCAGCAAAACCTAGCATAGATATGGATTTTATACTTCATTTTGGTGATATTGCGTATGCTGATGATCGTGATATAATTTATCCTCCATCAAATCCTGAATATGCACAAATTTATGATGATTGGGGTAATATCATGGAACCAATATTTAGTAAAATACCATATATGGTATCACCTGGAAATCATGAACAAACATGTCATTCATGGTCAGATTGGCATTGTCATACAGATTTAGAGAATTTCACTGTATATCGAGAATATTTTCGAATGCCATTAGCTAAAAATAATGAAATTGGTGGTGGTAATTTTAATATGTGGTGGTCAATGAATTATAAAAATATACATATTTTGAGTATAAGCACAGAAACAGATTATCCAGGATCTCCAGATCAAGGTGGATATCATAATGATTTTATTAATCCAGAAGCTGGACCATTTGGTGATCAAATGCAATTTGTTGAAGATGATTTAAAACAAGCTTATGACAATAAAGATATTTCATGGATTATTGTTGTTGGACATAGACCATATTATACAAGTGCTCATGATGATGATCATTTAGATTGGCCACCACAAACTCCATTTGTTTTAAGGGAAGCATTTGAAAATTTATTTTATAAATATAATGTTGATTTATATATAAGTGGACATATTCATGGATATGAGAGATTATATTCAATTTATAAAGAACAGATTGTTACAAAAGATTATATGAATCCTGGTGCTACAATTTATTTTGTTGCTGGTATGGCTGGAAATATTGAAGGACATTCAAGTACTGTACCTACAAAGAATTATACTGCTGTTTATGATAATAGACATTATGGTGTGAGTCAAGTTAGTATTCTTAATGATACATATTTATTATGGGAATTTATTGCCGCTGAAAATAGCTCGGTTCTTGATTCTGTTATGATAAAGAAAGGAAATTGGGCTAGAAACGAGATATTGAATTAAAGGGTTTATTCATCCATTATAAGCAGATGATATCATAAATATTGACTTTTTATTTGTATTAGTTTAATTTTGTCGTTCTGTATGATTTTGTAAGTATTACTCTCTATCTCTGCGTTGCAAACAATTTTCAGAAAATTCTACATTTTGTGGGTAAGTGACCATTGCTTCGTTGCATAGGATAAAGAGACAAAAATTATAATGAACAAATTGACAAAACCGGTATCAACGGTGCTAAAAAGAGCATGTATAACACAAAATAGAATGTTACCATTATTAACTATATCTCATCAACAACATCAACGTCGATGGTTTGCATCAGGAGATCATACAAAAAAAGAAGAATTTGCCTCTCAAGATGCAGCACCACATTTATACGATCCACAATATGTTCCATGTGAAGAATCAGATTTTGATGTTGATCCATTGGATGTACGATTAAGACAGCCTTTACCTAAAGAATGTTTTTTACCTCGAGATGAAGTATTAATTCGAATGATTGCTGTTTTAGAAGGAATGGAAAGATGTAAAACTGATAATATCACAATTACAGAAAATACTCATTTAGCAAATGATTTAGGATTAGATTCATTAGATCAAGTTGAATTTGGTTTAGCTGTTGAAGATGAATTTGATGTTGAAATTCCCGATGAAGAAGCTGATCAAATTGTCACTGTCGGCGATGCTGTTGAATTAATTGCTGATCACCCACATGCTAGATAATATAGACATATATAGATGATATATCAATTTGTTATTAACTCTGATTCAATGTTAAATAGATCATGCATCTGATTTTCAATTGTTTGTGCAAGGATAAACGCCCAAAATGTCTTCACTTTCAGGCTAGTCAACTTATCATGGCACTTTAAAACTCAACTCTGCGACATTTAAAGTGATTATGAAATGCGATGAGAATTTGGTTGTTATTATGAATAGTTCTACTCAATATTTGAACTCATTTAAAAAACACAATCTCTGTTTATTCCCACATTCATTCAAATCCAAAAGAATCCGAAAATAATGAATCTTGATACTACAATGAATTCATCTCAGTGTGATTTTAATTCACCGATTGGATCACCAGTATCAGCAGCAAGCAATATTCGTGGTAAAATAAAAGATATTCAAAAGCAATTACATTCACACAATGTAGGAATTGAAGAAACAAATGTTGAATTAAAGAGAGTGAGACAAATGTTGGATCCATTGAGATTATCAATGAAAAGATATACAGATAATTTAGAAGAAAATATGAACAAATCTTTAGAAAATATGTCAGAATCACAAGGAAAAGAGAATGAAAAAATTAATGGAGATATTGATCAACTTAAAGATGAAAACAATCGATTAAAACAAACAATATTTCAAATGAAGCAACAAATGGATACTATGGCAACTTCAATTGCTCAATTACAAGGACAAGTATTTGGAAATTACGACAGTGATTCTGATACAATCGATAAAACTACGAAAAAACTCGCAAATGCTACAACAAGACCAGCTGGTGATAGACAATAAAATGAAACCTTAGAATGTTAACATAAGCTTAAAAACTATTGATTCTTGCTCATCTTGCATGCTTGTGACTGTCTGACAGTTAGCAACAACAAATATTCATTTTAATCCATTTTATGCCTTTTCCATTGCAACAAAATCCAAATGTTAAAATATACGCAATTGCATAGAGTATTAATGCTACAACAATGAATGGACAACAACAGCACAGAAAAAGTAAGATCCATTCTCCGAGATAACAACGATGATGATCATATTGTGGTTTATAAGGATTCTCATCGCTTACCATTGGATCATGATCATGATTAGTATTATTACCCACTAATTTTATAATTTCTTGCGCACTTTCTTCCATTTTAGCATTTGCAAAATGATCACCAACAAAATCAACCAATAAATTTAAAATATCCAATGGAATATGATCATATTTATCTTTTAATAAATCCCTGGAATAACCATGAACAATAATAATTGAATCACGATGTAAAATTGTTAATTCTCTTCTTAATAACCTTAATTCCCTCTTTTTTAAGATCAATCGTCTTTGTTTCTGGAAATTCGATGTTTTAAATTGAATATTATCAATGTTGATAACTTCATGCTCTACTTCATATTTATAATCATCTCCAGTGGTTTCAAGTGTTGTATATTTATAATCTCCATCTCTTGCATTCTCATTTTGATGATTCTGTTCTTTTGTTGTGGCTTTGGTACCCATTCAACAAAGTGAGAAAACTGCTTAGAGACTTCGCAGTAAAGTTGAGTCAAGATAGAACCAATGCATATACTAATAAGGCAGGCAACAGTACAAACAAACAACAACAAAACAAAATAAGTGTCAATAAAAAATAAAGTATCAATATAAAATAAGTATTTTTAGGTCAATTAAGATAATGTCAATGATGGGCGACTTAAAGTTTCCAATATATCAACATGATCACCAGAAATCGATTTATTATCATCATTATTATTATCAACATGATCACCAAAAATCGATTGAGGATGTATCATATTATCGAATTCATCCAAACTAAGTGATTCTTCCTCGTTATAGAGTTCTTCATCATTGTTAAATTTAATAATTTTGATATTTCCAAAAATCGGTGATTTTCCTGCAAATGCTGATTTATGATCCAATGGAATTTTTTTAATTCTATATGATCTATGTTTGGAATGATCTGAATTTTTTTCATTAAATTTAAATGCGGATTTTTGTTGACCTTTTGGTTGTGAATCATGTAATGATAATAATTTATAACAACAACACAAGCAAATGGATGCTAATAAGATTGAGAAACTAATAATAATTGTATCCATGATTGTATTATCCGCCAATTAGATTGTGATAAATTGCTGGTTTTTGACGAAAGGATGCTAATAAGATTGAGAAACAATTGTAAAAAACTGTTCTTTACTGCAATATCTCTGATACTGTATAGTCATAATTATTACCGTTATTAATCCATATGGGTTTGTCCACAGAAACATTACACAGAATGTGACCCTAATTTGTATATGCTACAAGAGCAAATCTGAATGAATTTCCTTATTTTTCGGTATACCATGAGGGTCACAGTTTGCGTAATGTTTCTGTGGATAAGCCCATATGATTATGTGATTATTTAGACATTGATAACAAACACAATAGGAGGTCTTGAACAAGGGATCTTGTGCAAAAGCGTTTTTGTAACCTGAGAAAAGCAGTATTCACACTGTCAACGAACTTGTTAGCAGTTGACCCATGCACCACTTGGTCAGAAGAAATTATTAAATATGATGGATGTCAACCAGAAGAACCTCATTATGATTATACCATAAATAAATGTATTTCGCATATAACAGCACCGACTACTGCAGCTCCAACAGCTGATAGATCTATAGCTCCAACTCTTGTTCCTATTTTGTCTTTGATTATTAGTGTTGCTCACCTTGTTGCTCCATGATATTTGTGGTGATAATTTCAGCTTTGTTTGGCTCTGTATGCTCAACGCAATTGCGAAATAAGAACATTTTGAGAGTGATGGACGATGTAAGCGAGAACATTTTGCAGCAGACTTAAACTCTTCTGTATGTACACAAAACAATGATTGCTGGATTTCAAGGACACAACATAGGGAGAAAGCAGAATGAACAGAAAAAGAGACAGAACACATATAAATATATCAAAAAAAATAAGAAAAAGTTAAACTTATCCAAAGCGTAGAAAGACCACGATTTTTTTTGATGGCCAATGATGCGTTATATCTCTGCTTCAAAAATAAAAGAAGGGAAAAAAAAATGACCTATATCAAAAGCAATAAATACAGACAAAACAAAAATTACACAAAAATAAAACTCATCCTCAAAATACAGAAAAGTTAAATGAATGAATTAAACGAAATGGAACTTCAGAAATAGTACTTGTATTCAATTATTCTTTTAAAAAAAGTACTTAAATATTCAAAAAATGTACATTTTATGTATTTTATGTGAATGAATGAATGAATGAATGAATGAATGAATGAAATGTCAATTATTATTTATAATTATCATTATTATTTAATCCTCAGCAACAGGTTCTTCAGCTTGGTCTCCAGGTTCTTCCTCAATAGCTGTTGAAGTAACATTTGTTCTTTGATTATCTTGATTTGATTTCTTTTTCAATATTTTTCTCAAATGACTAAAACGTGGCTTCTTCATTGCTAAATTCATATAACGATGTTGTGACATAATATAATCAGGATGATCTTTTCCAATCTGAAATTCCGAAAATCCCAAATCTGAAATTATGTGCAACAAAAAACAAAACACAAAATAACCATTATATTTTCTACATATTGTACATATTCTAAATATTATGTGCAAAAATTTAAAGATTACATACGAGTTTGTTGAGCTGTCGCAGCTTCCTATATATACAACAAAAGACAACAACAAAAAAAATTTAATTTAATTAAATATAACACAAAACCCACACAGATATGCAATATATTTTATCTTTATATGTATATTTTTTGGTGTTTTATATTGTAATAAATTGTTGTGAGGGAGAAAAGGATATGCTTCTTATTCTTTGTTTAATTACCTCTTCATGTTGCTCATCAGTGATTTGTTTTTCTTTTTGTTGAAATGCGTGTATTTCAGCGATAAATTGTTTTCTTTTTGGTTGATATAATTCTAATTCTTCAATTACATTTAATCGTGTCGGTAAATACATTCTTTGTATATATTTATATAATAATTCAGGTGCTAATGCTAAAACAGTTGCAATAAGTATAATAAACCACCATTGAGGCATACTCATACCAATTTGTGGTACACCAAAAATATCTTGATTACTAAATCCAGCATCAACAGGTAATGCTGCATAAACTAATAACCATAAAAACCATAAGAATAATGATAATGCAAATGCTAAAATACTCCAATTTGTCCATGTTCGTGTTTCAATCATCATTTTAACAGTAGCTATAACAACAATTGATGTAAACATTGTTGTACATGTTGTCCAAAATCCAACCACTTGACCATTTTCACGAGACATACTATCCATAAATTCAACAGCAGTCCAAAATACAATTACTGAATGTAAAACACCTTCAGCACAATAAACACCAAATACTTTTAAATTAAATGATGAATTTGAAGGTCCATTTTCATATAATTCAGGACATAGTTTTGCAATTTCTTTACTATATGGTCTATCAAATACTGCTCCCAATAAAACTGGTAATGCCGTAAAAAATAAATTATATAATGATCCACTAAATTGATCATAAAATAATGTTCCACTGAATCCACTATAAAATGAAAACCATATTTGAGTCATGGAAAACATAATATTTTTATAAAATGAATATAAAATCAATACACTGATTCTTCGGTAATCCCATGCACCATGAACTAACAATAAATCCTGTAAAAATCTAAATTGTGCAATTGCATAATCACTAGCCATAACAGCTTGTAATCCTTCTTGTCCTGATATACCTATTCCAACATGAGCTGCTCTGATCATTGGTACATCATTTGCTCCATCACCAATTGCTAAAGTTATCACATCGTCAACATTTTGCTTCACCAAACCGACCATTTGTGCTTTTTGTATTGGTGACACTCTACAACATATAACAGCTCTACATTTTTGTAATATTCTTAATATTTGTTGTTGAAATACTTCTTCCTTTTTTGCTTCCTCTTCTGTTGGTGGTATTTCTCTACCTCGAGCATCATGCTTTCTATGTGGGAAAACATGAGATAATGCCTTTCCTGATATTACAAATCCTTGATTTGGATCATTTTCCTCTCGATCTTTCAAAAATTCCCAAGCTTCCTCAAATGATTTTCTTACAAGAATTTCACACTCTGCATCATCCATTTTTTCATCAGGATCAATAACATATAATGATCCATCTTCTCTGTTCATTTTTGGTGTTAACAAACGACATGATCTTCCAATATTGATTGCTGTTTCTACTTTATCACCTAATCAAACAATACCACAATTACAAACAGTATACAATGAATGATATTCCATGGTATACAAAGAAAATAAGAAACGTATATTATTAAACAAGCAACAAACCAGTTAGAACCCAGATAGATATTCCAGCGATAGCTAAATTAGCAATTGCTTCAGGAACACCATTTTGTAATTTGTCCTCAATCGCTGTAGCACCCAATAAATCTAAATTACGTTCTATTTCATCATAACATTCTTCAACTAAAATATCCCTATTTTCAATGGCAGATTTTGCTTTATTTAATCTTCCCATCCATTCACAATAATAATCATCATCAAGTTCCTTATATGCACAAACTAATGTTCTTAAACCATCTGCAGCAAAAAATTGTAATGATTCCAATGTCTTATTCCATTCACCCTGTAATTTTTCATTATTTCCAGATGGTTTATATTCAGATTTTAATCTTTGATATATCACATTATCTGCACCTTTACAGTATAACTTCATTTTATTATCTCTTGGATCTCTAGCAATTACACTCATTCTTTTACGTTTTGATGTAAATTCCAACATATTATATACATCAAATTTAAATTTGTCACCAAAGATATTTACATAAAATCTATGTCCATCAATTTGAGAGTCATATCCTTTAAATTCTAATATCTGAACATGTCCTTCATAGAAAAAATAATGCACATTTTTTGCCAATAAAACAAGTGCTTTTTCATCAGGACTTGAAGCATTATATACAACAGGACCATCTTTACCCAATGGATATTCAGGAATAATACTATGGCAAACTGATAATAAAGTGATAAATTCATTTATTATTGGATTTTTTTGTGCTCTATGAGTTAATCTATTATCTGTAAATTGACATTTCTTTGTATCAAATGGTGGCATATCCTTTGGTGTTTCAATACGTTCTATAAAATCGTGTTGTTTTTCCATTTCTCCTGGACCGTATCGAATACCATCAATATGACATTTCAAGAAAGCCATTTTATTTTCAGTCAATGTTCCTGTTTTATCACTAAATATAAATGAAACTTGACCTAATTCCTCATTTAAATTACTTGTTCTTGCCTGAGCATGAACTTTTGTTGGTTCATTTTGACCCGTTTCATCCTCAACATGTTCAATCATATCTTTATCAAATGTGATTAATGCAGCTTGTGTAAATTTAACCATTTCCATGGATACATACAATGAAATTGGTACAAATAAATCCAATAAAACTAAAAATGTGAAATAATTTAATACCGCTAATTCACCAAAATTGGTTTGGGCTGATCCATCACTATTTATATATTGATACCATTCATCATTAGCATTATTATTTAGCCATACTAAATGAGAAAATATACCAAATAAACATAGTAATTGTTGCATTCCAAAAATAAAATATAACACTTTATCTACAATAACATCAACCTATATATCATAACATCGCAAATTCGAAACATTTTCAAATAATGTTATTAGATTATTATTGCATACATTTGATCGTTTAAACTTTGTTTCTTTATTATTCAAAGATATCTTTGTTTCAACTCCCGTAAATACAACGATTCCAATAATCCAATCAGTATTTCTTAGAGTACATCCTCTTAAAATAAATTGATTCATACCAACTGGAGTGGGTTCTTTCTCTCCATTGAAATATAATGCTCCAACCCATTTTGATATATTTTCATGCGGTGCCTTATAACATATATAATATATGTCGACATTCGATCGCAAAATCGCATGGAATACACAATATACATTAAAAACAAACAATACCTCTGACTCCAATTTAAATTGTAATTTCATATTAAATGGAAATTCATCGCCATCTTCATCAGTTGGTAACGAATATGTAGCACCAATCGCTTGTTTAATTTTCAAATTTGTCTCACCATCAAGATTTGCAGTCTCTATATTACATAAACCCTGATTTGTAGAAGATTGTAATAATAATAAATCAGCAGGAAATGCTCTCGTATCTTTTGTGATACGAATCATATCACCAACTTGTACTTCTTCCCATGCAATTTTCTTAAAACACCAATTTTTTCCTTCTAAATCAGGTCTACAAACATCAACTTGTCGATTATTTATTTCTTTATCCATTTCATATCGTTTATAATCTTCATAAGCTTCTTTAACTGCAGATATTGCTAAAACAATGGTTAACGGAGTTACAGAAAATACAGGATTTTTTGGTGATAAATCAGTAAATGCTAAAATTGCAATAATAAGGAAATATAAATTTGCTTTTTTTCTAAATTGCTCCAATAAATTTAATGGTAAAAATGTTAATATTGAATATTTTGTTGTTGATATATAATTTGATACAAATTTTGATCCCTTATTTATTTGTTCATCATCTTCATCTTCAAATTCTAAATGTGGTCCTCGTACAGTTGTTTGTTCATCATAATATGCATTATTTCTTATATCATATGCTGGTCCCCAATAAATATATCGTTTTGGTGGAGGTGGCACTATTTTTGATTCGTTTGGATCATCCTGACAGAGACCACATTTTTGACAACATCCTTTAAAAAAATCCTGTAAATCTTGCATTCTTTCACGACAATGAAAACCAGTACTTTTTACTAATACTTCTGGCCGTTGACGAGGATTTCCATCATCAAATGAGATAAAATCTTCCATTGTTTGTTTTTCATCATCATCCATATTTTCATCATTTCTTTCTTTTTCATCATCATCCATATTACCTTTCACTTCAAGTTCTTCATCCATATTGTGTATATTATTATAATCACTGTTGGGCTCAACCAAAAGTGTCTATGATCCAACAACCAAAGATTTGTTTCTAGGTTTTTCTTACTTCACTGATTTAACCATGTCCTTCAACCAACACAGAGTGATGGAAGCATTGGTATCTAATTGTATTGCATACCAATTATTGAGCAACTAATCATAATTTGACATTGATTTGATGTAAATAGCTTAAACAAGCGCAAATGGAACGATTTGTTGGCTCTGCTGCAGGTACCGTACGATTTGAAATTTCTGGAAAAATTGATATCTAAATATTATAGCATGTAATTATAAACAGAGCAATGTTTCAAAGCATGTGTGGATTATCCCAAGGATTATCTAACAGCAAAGCAAAGAAGTTGTGTTGATAAATGTGCTACAAATTTTACAAAGGATTATCAAGCCATCGTCAAATCATACAGCAAAAAAAGAGGAGGATTTTTCAGGAGCTAGAGCTATCATTTATTGTGGATAAAATTGAATTGTTTGAATGAAATTATTGTTAAATTGTTGTAAAATGTTATAAATGATACAATTGTTTTGTTTGTTTGTTGGTAAATATTGATATAGAAAACAATGATTGTATTTTTATCATGGAACAGTTCCTTTAGTCACATAAACCCTATATCTATCATACAGCATTTTGGGTGTTCGATGTATCAATTTCGGTGCAAATTCCCCATCTTCCTTAATTTTACTCCATATCCCTTTAACACCTTTTTTCTTTATATGCAAAATATGTTTATATTTAACAATACCAGCTCTCAATGCATCATCTTCTGGAGGTTCCCAAAATCTACGTCCTCGTTCATAGTTTGATGATTGGACAGATAAATTTGTATTACGTTTAGGTCTCTTACTCCTTCGTAGATTGACATTTGTATTTACTTTATTCTCCTTCTCCTCATTATTAATCATTGTAATATCATTATCTTGATCTTGATCTTCATCATCCGATGATATTAAATCCTGAATCTCTTTCTCCATTGGTTTTATTCTTGAAATATCTGTTATTTTCATATGTCCTCGATCTCCATCCTGTAATTCAACAGTTATTCGAAATTTATTTTTTTGTAAAATTTTACCAATTCTCCATATATATTCTGCATTGTTATTTGATGTCTTATTCTTATTATTTTGTCTCACTTTGACCATCATATCAATTTTATAATCATCAATGGTATAAGATTTTGGCTTTGGTTTTGGTTTTGGTTTGTTCTTATTTGGTGGTTTTTGGAACATTGGAAGATGAGATTTTGTTGGTTTTGGTTTTGGTGGGATTATTGGTTTTGGTTTTGAATAATACTGCATTTGAGATAGATATTGCTCACGACTCTTATTTGCATATTTTGCGGCATTTTCTTTTGCGTTTTTACTTAAATGAAGACTGGTATTATATATTAAATCTATCATTTGATTGCAATATATTGATTTAATATTATTTAAAAAATCATATAATTCCGTCTTAAATTTATGAAATGAATGAGTTTCGATAAATTTTTCAATCTTTGATACAATTCCATGTTTTTTGTCTTTTTTAATGAAAGCACTCAAAATTTGGATAATTTCCATTATTTCAAATTCTATCTCCACGTTTTTATCACGATCTTTTCTCAAATCAATATGGCGAAAATTGAGTGGATCTTCAGTGTTTAGATTTATCTTTAAATTATTTGCCAATAAATTTTCCTTAACATCTCTTGATTTATTACATGTTAAAATTGCTTGAATTTTGATTTCTTGATGTAATGAAAAAAATATTGATGAATATGATGTATCGATTAATTTATCATTATCATTCTTATTACAATTCATTGAATATCTTTTGATTATATCAGGTTGATATTTTGGCACTAAATAGCACAATGATTGTAACATCTGATCCAAATTATCAGATAATATGCTTTCTTGTGGTGTTTTCAAATGCTGTTGAATGCAATATTTAATTCTGGTGATATGAAATAAAATAAATAATTTCGGCTGTTCCTTGATACTATCTTCGATATTATGTTCCAGTGATAATACTTGAAATGCTTCAAATAATTCATGATTACATACAAATTCTAAAATTGCATGATTTGGAGGGATTCCTTTTGTTGCTTGTTGTCGGTTTAAAGAAGCCATGTTGCAAAGCAAAGTTTTGTGTGAAAACTCTTGCACTACAGAGGTTTTATACGGAGTTGTTATTCTATCAACTCAAATTGTGTATTATTACTACTTGAAACTATGATAGGATAATATGCATTCGCTTTGGCAATCTTTTTGGATCCAATAAATTTATCATTGATACTAAATCTCAGAGATAATTTATCTAAATTTAATTCAACCGTAATAATATCTCCTTTGAAGAATCTTCTGCGTGTTTTTTCCTCTTTTTCTTGAATGGTTCTCCATCGATATCCATAATCATTTATTCTTTTACCAATAAGTCGTACCAAATTATCTTTAACTTGACCATTTGAACAAATTGCATATGAATTCTCACCCATTTTCTTGTTACCTTGAATTTGTTCAACTAATCTTTTATCACAAATATATAATTTATTTGTAATTCCAATAAAATCATCCCAATTTGATGATTGATATACTTTTATTCTCCAAATATGAATTCCTATTTTATATCCATTTGAGCATCCATAAATAATTTTACGTGCTTTCTTTGTTCCTGATTTATAATGTTTAGCTCTATTGATATATAATCCATATTTTTCAATATCATCCATAAATTGATATTTACAAATATTAAATCTTAAATGAGGATCGAAATATTGACCGCAAAATTCTTTAATTAAAATGATTAATGACATTGGAAATATCTGAGTATCATTAGATCTTCTTTTAGATATTTTGCTCTTTTTTATGAAGCCATGTATTAGATATTCAACACAATCCTGAGGCGATAAGCGTTTGGGTCTGGCTCTTATTTTGATATATTTTGCAGTTCCTTTGAGATGATTTGTAATCAAACGCTCAATCATATCCATTTTGGTACCATTTGTGGATACTTTGCAGGATTTACATCTCTTCATTATTTCAGATTTGCTCAACCGGATCAAAAAGCCCTCGTCAAATTCAGTTGACATGGTGGATTTGGTTTTTTTTTGGCTTTTCAGCTCGGTGTGAATTGTCGTGTGAAAGTCCTGAATGCAAAGGCTCCTTCAACAGCAACAGCGCGTTGGGGTCGTAATAAATGACAAGAAACTGATATGAAACACCTAACAAAAACAATTGACAGATTATTGCCTTTCTGCAGAAATTTAGAAAATGATACAAAAGACCAGCGATATGAACCAATTTGCATTATGTGCATTATGTTTGGAGTCTTAAAACAGCATAAACCGAAATAGCACCAAGAATTAAACGACTAAAAATGAGTCTGCTTTGTGTCTCTGATTTAAAAATTCCGGATGAAACACACTCATTATATCTCAATATCGTCACTAAATCCTTAATCATATGCAATGCTAAAAATGTACGAGATTGATTTGGATCATTATCAATTACCGCTGCTTTAACACCAAAAGCACAAATAATTATCAAATTTATATATTTTATATATTTTATTATATTTATTATTGATGATAATGATGATGATAATGATGATGATGCATCATCAAACAAAATATATCTAATTTTATCATCCATTTAATTATCAATTGTTGTTGTTTTTGCTGTTGCTGTTAAAGCAACTCTTTCTCTTTCTTTTTCTTTTTCTTTTTCTTCATTTATTTTATTTAAATTATTATAATTTATATATTTTATAATATTCATTATTAATAATGCCATACTTCACGAAATAAGCTTGTGCTAATTTGGTATTTTCCTGTTTTTTATCTTTCTCAATAATTCTATCCATTCCGGCATAAAGTTGAAAAATACCCATTGGTGCCAACATCATTACTTTTGCCATGACAAATGTCGGCAAATTTACCCCAAACTTGAAATTAGCTGCCATGATTACTGAGCTTGCTTAAACTTAATAATGGGCAATTGTGGTTGGTGTGAAATTCCTGAATCTGAAGATTACGCAGAAATACCATCTGGTGATCCTTTGAAGCAAGTACTCGGCCAAGAATATAAGGTATTATTATTAGGATCAGGTTCAACTGGAAAGACTACATTTTCTAAATATATCTGGGATTCATATCAACGAAACACTCCTGATCAGCAAATATGTACCATTCGTTACAATTGTATAGATCAACTATATAATTTAGTTCAGAAAACAGAACAATTATTTGATATAGAAAACAATGAAACAACCACTCAATCTATAAATTTATTAAAAACATACTTTCTACGATATTGTGAACATGATGATCTCAATAACAATATAAATGAATTACGCTCCTTATCATTGGAGTCAGATCATAATGATGAACATGATTTAGGTTTATCTATGAAACATTGTTGGAATTTAGATCCAGTACAACAAGTATTTATGAATAGATTTGATAAAGATTCACAAATTCATGTCATGGATAATATGGAATATTATTTTGAGAAAATAGAGCATATCATGCATGAAAATTATATTCCTACAAAGGAAGATATTGGTAAATATTATGAAGCAACCACAGGAGTAAGAAGTTTTAGATATTCTGGTGATAGAAGCTGTAGATTAATGATGTATGATGTTGGCGGAAGAAGATCTGAAAGAAATAAATGGATTCATATGTTTAATTTAGTACATTGTATTGTTTATTTTTGTGCATTGGATACATTTTGTACTAATTTGTATGAATGTTCAGATGTTAATGGATTAAGGGAGAATTTAAATTTGTTTGCAGAGATTTCAAATACGAGATATTTTAAGAGGAGGGATTGTCAATTTATTGTGATATTGAATAAAACGGACTTATTTTATAGATATTTGATATATAATTCATTAAGCGATTATTTTCCAGATTATAAAGGAAGAAATTATGAAGATTATGAAGATTATGACATGCAGCATATAGTTCAGGCAGTTGTAAGGACAATGATTAATGGAATGAATATGAATATTAAAGATATTTTTGTCAAGGAAAATATTGAATTAATTGCTAAATATGTTGGAGAAATGAATATTATTTGTTATTCATGGTTAGATTTATGTTATAAAGATGGAATTAAGTTTATTCAAAATAAATTTATGGAGGTAAATAGAAACAAAGACAAAAAGATTATATTCCGTGAATTATGCACTTTGAATTATAAACAGGTGATAGAAACAATGCGGTTTATACAACAAGAGATCATAAGATCCAAAATAGATTTTGTAAATTCCACTAACTTTTCCGAGTTTTATGATTGGTAAATACAGTCTCCGTTTGTATCCGACAACTGAAAACAATCCTTCTTGGCGATTAATCCCGTATCACTATCTCCATGGTGCTATTTTTCGATTTTTCCGGTAGTTTCTTTTCTTGAGTTTACGGTTATAAACCTGATTTTTAATCTTTGGTATTGATGTTTCATTAAACTTCAACATTTTTTTAAATTTTGTAACTTTTCTTTGTTGCAACGATTTCCAATGCTTGGCAAATAGTGATTCACGAACCTCGTGATTCAACTCTTGCAGTACTGGTTTTGTGGGGACTGGTGGATTTTGACTGCTTTGTGGTTCTATCTGTTGTGTTTCTGATTTCTCTGAAGGAGATCCATCTGCATCTATTACTGCAACAGTTGGTATGCTATGAAATCTAATCATTGTTTGGCATTGTTGATTGATCATGGCTGGATTATCTGTCTGACTGTCTCGATGCACACAATTTGTCTTGGATATTGCAGGATATTCAGAGGTATCATTCATAATATTCAGATACATCCTTATCATGTTCATATTTCCAAATTCTGCCATCATTCAAACAAATTGATTTAAATCTTCTTTACAAAATGTATAAAACGATGACTTTTATACCTCATAATCGCACATAATTTGCACTCAAAATAGAAATAAATACAGATAGAAATTGAAATCATACTACCTATTGATTATTTATTATTACAACAGAGTATTACCGTGTGCAAATTATGTGCTTTTCAAAATCACAGTGAAATCAAAAAATATGATTTTAGAATATGTGGTTTTGAGAATCACTAATTTTGAGAGACATCCTATAAATCAATAGGGTGTCTGTTGTCCATATCTCATCATCAGTAATCTAATCATATGATAGATTGGTGTGATTTTCTGGTGCATTTATCCAATATTCCACATATCCTCAATTGGTACTTTGTCCACATTCCGCATGATCATATTCGACATAAAGTAGTTGCGTTTCCACATTTGGGACACATGTGGTTGAAACAATGTATCGTTTATAAAATACTTCTCCTTCCTCTTCACAGACATATATTAGATTTGCTAGCTGATCTTCTTAGTGTTCTTACTGTAAATCTTGCTAGTGGACCCACAAAGTTACAATTGTAATCGGACTTGGCACAATTAAACAAGAATCCTGCTAATGCGATATATATTGATAATACAAAGACGCCATATTTGGATATTGTCTCTTTGATGCAATCTTTATTTAAAATCAATATTATCAAAAATCCTAAACTTTACAATTTGTTTATTGGAAATCAATGAATGATATGAGGAAATCAATTGCATAATATCTATCTATATAATCCTTTTCTTTTTCACAAATCCTGTAATCAACATTAATCCAATATCTTTGACATCCTTAACAAATTCAAAATGTATCAATGAGATTTTACATCCAATTGCTTGAACTGCAAATCTATATTTCCATCTCGTATTAATTTTACGTTCTGCTGCAAATCTTCCATTTATGTAAAAAGTGATTGTACTCCTTGGTATTTCAACTATGGTAATAATTACATCATCTTGACAAAATTTTATATTTTCATTTGAGACCTTGTCACCAGATTCATAAATACACATCGAGTTCTCCAACCATCATAGGAAGTATATAAACCATAACATCCAAACTTATTTTTCCAATATATTTGCTTATCCGATACATTTTTGGAAGGTGCTACACCAATAAAGATAGAAAAACGAGTCCATTTTACCAATTTAATATTCCATTGATAATAGGCATTTGGATATTTGTAAGCGTCAATCACCATTGTTCTATGTCCAACATTATATGGATTGTGACCATAATTACCATAACATGCAGTATTTCCCTTCAACACCACATACAGTGTACCCTTCAAAGTGGTGGAAATTTAGATTTTAGCCCCAGGATTTGATAAACTGGTTTAAATAATAAGAGAGTCATTTGTGATTAACCACGATCAATATGATGGAATAAAATGCATCAAACATCAAGCTAGGCAATAATGGAATCAAAGCAATGGGACATCGTTACTTCTCAGGATGATGATGATTGATCATGTGCCAGTTTTGATATTGATTTTAAATTGTGCTCATTCGGCGCCGATGTGATTCATTACAAAATAATCTCCCAATATACAATCTTCAAATCATCCAAATGATAATCAAAAAATGGCGTAATATATTAAACAATCATGTCAAGCATGTCTAAACATTGATATTACACAAATAATAAGATTACCTTCATCATTGTTAAAAGCATTGTTTACATCTGTTTTTTTTTTCAATATATTTATATAATCTCATTTTCAATACTCCATATCCTTCCGTATAAAATGAATTTTGCATCATACATCCACATTTTGAATACATATATTTACCCAAGGTCTCTTTGTAGAGAGAATGACGAGCTGAAGAGTGGCTTTTTGCAGTACACTTTGCAGTACATTTCTGCTGAATTGTTCTGTTCAGTTGATTGCAATGTAGGAATATAAAAATACTGGCCAGATCAGTAATAATGAGTAGATATTTATTGATTACTTGTAGTAAAATAAGATGGATTTGCGATTAAAATAGAAACGGTGGTTATATTCGGATGATATGGTGATGCTGTTTAAATATTTTGGTTCTTTACATAACTACTTTTCATTTAAATGAACCACAATTTGTGGCGGTCGCTAACTCAAATCTCAAAGTCAGTAAACAAGAAAGACGTTGTAAGAATCCAGAACTGATCCCCCAGACATTGCCTCATATTTTTTGACTCATGGGAAGCGCTTTTGACGGAAAGTTGAACCACAATTCTCGTAGAAACGATGAGGCAATGTCTGGGGGATCAGATCTGGATTCTTACATAGTACAGTGGTTAGAAACAGCTTGCTAGTACTTAGTCGGTTTACGTGAAAACGATTTCAGATCATGAAATCACTAATTAATTTGAGAAGCTTAGCTGATGCCAATGTTAGTAATTTATATAACAATTGAACTTTGGAGATTTTCTTGCTGAACAAGGAGGGATAGATTCTTCATATGACG
>JACLAD010003324.1_pt1 | contig 18994 bp, 21 predicted proteins | sample 8027901 | NCBI WGS metagenome assembly JACLAD01 (sample SAMN15725071, study PRJNA655200) | protist metagenome | isolation source: fluorescence activated cell sorting (FACS) single amplified genomes of... | place: Spain: Blaines Bay Microbial Observatory, Mediterranean Sea | collected 2016-07-05 | reverse complement strand
GCCACCATCTCGTTCACAGCCAGGCGAACATGGCGGCCCTGTTTGACGAGCAATTCTGCAAGCCCCAAACCCACCCAGTCACTTGGCCTTTTAAAACTTGCCACACATTATTATACTCCAATTTTTTGCAACAGATTAACGCTTCACGTAAATATGTGAAGTCTATCACTTAGACTTTCTAAGGTCCGCTCTGAGTATTGTGCGCAGCTGATTAAAAGGTAATCATTATAATTTACGACTGGACCCGAAAATAAACGGAAGCTTTCACCATCTTCGTAAGGTTCAATATATAATCTAGACAGAGCGCTTACACGATTGTTTCCGTTCATTATGTGAATAAAACTTTGGACAGTATAATCTAAGCCTATTTACGCCTACTCACCTGTACCCAAATCAATTATATTATGCGTAATATGGTTGATGGGATAGTTAAATATACGCTTTCCAAAACTCCTCTTCATGACCTTTTGCAGTGCAGAAACGCATTCAGTTGATCATTCCAGCCATATTTTTCACCTCTAACCTCTTTCAGAATAACGCAGCGCAGAAATATATGGAGTCTCAATTGTAGCTATTGAACTTTTGGCGAGGAAACCCCTCGTCCTAACAAGAGCAAGCAAAGAACCTTCCACCAAAGCTTCAACAACATTCAGAGGGGCAATGCATGACTTAATCAACCGCGCTGAACGGTTTGCCCGTGTGCGCCATGACAGGCAATTTGGCAAAAGAAAAGCCCAAGAACCATATACCATTCACCTAGAAGAAACAGCTTCGCTTGTAAGGCGCTGAAGCAACTCTGAGATCACTATAGCAGCAGCCAGAATACACGACACCGTGGAGGAGTGCCCACCCATGTCAGTGGCCGAACTTGAGTCTGCGTTCGGCAAAGACTTTGCATACATCGTAGTCGAGCTTACAAACGATAAATCTTTGCCCAAAGCAGATCGTAAAAAGTTGCAAATCATCAACGCTTCTATAAAAAGCACCGAGGCCTGTTTGGCAAAGCTGACAGATAAAGGTTCAAACATTGGCACAACCGCAACCGTATCACCTCAGAATTGATGCTTACAACGTAGCCTAGAATACATTGCCTGAGCAATGATGGTGGTCGGCCAATTGCCATATTTACCCCAAAATGGGTCAACCGAACTTTTGAGCCGCTTTGATCAGACAGAGCTGAATGCCTATTGTGCTATAGGATCCACTTGACAGGCGCAGACCGCGTCAATCTGTACTCGGAAGCGAAGGGTAAAAAGGGTTGAAGCCGAGAAGCCATAGATTCGCAATTTATGCTGAGGGTCATACAAAGCACTTTGTGAGCTTTTGCTGAAAAGGGTCTGATCGCCCCCTCCAAAAATCATCCTCTCAGCTCTGAAAAATAAAAAAACATGCTGGGGGCTTTGACAAATTTCTATAAGACTAAAGTTTTTATGGCAGGGGCACCAGGGTTCGAACTCGAGCCCTACGGTTTTGGGAGCTAAGCAATAGTTTTTAAAAACAAAATATTAGCCGTTTTTTTCTCTCCACAAGCCGTAAACAAAATAGCAACGTGGGGAACAGGAAGAGGTGGCCTAAATGGGCAGAGGCCGCGCATTCCATTTCAAGAGACATCCACAGAATGTATGAATATCGCGCACGGCTTATAAAGCGCTCAAATGGACATCACCCGATTTATGATGGTGATACGGTTTGGTTTGATGTTGATCTGGGCTTTGGTCATTTGTTCCGCCTTGGCCCGTGCCGCTTCATTGGGATCGATGCGCCTGAGGTAAATCGGAAGGATAGTCGTGAAGCTGGTTTGGCAGTACGTGATTTTTTACGCTCTAAGCTGGCCGATCTGGAATGGTTTCGGGTGCAAACTGAGAAAGATAAAAAGGGTGAACCGGAATGCCAGTGCCGGCCAAACCCTCCATAACCAAATTGATCACCATCGCCAGCGCGATCATGTATCCAAGCACGGGGGATCCTAACCAGATTACCCCAACCGCGCCCATCACCAACGCTAAAATCACTCCATTCAAAAGCGCCACAATAGCCTTTTATCGTATCATCCGCACCAGATTTGAACGAGTCAAATCTTTGATCGCAATCGGGCTCACCGCAACCGTCAGGCTGTTGCGTCCCCGAATTACCGCCAATCGAGGCCACAATGGACATTAAAATCGCCAAGGCAAGCGCTTGCTTGGCCATTTCTAGAATGGTATCGCTGAGGCTGCTTTCTCCAACCCTGGCCAAGCGTAAAATGTCTTCCTCATGTTCATGGTCAAGCACCATCATCGCATCATCAGTCGTAATCATCCCAGCAAGGCGCTGTTCATGATCCAGAACAGGCGCAGAAATCAGGTGATATTGATTGAACGCATACGCACCCTCTGCTTCGTCTTGATCTGCCAGGATCGCACGAAACATCTCTTCCTTCAGGCTGGCCAACCCGGTGCTGCGCTTTGATGACATCATACGCCCTAGCGTGACATTGCCCACCGGATGAAATTTTGGATCCACAAAAATCACATGATAAAACTGTTCGGGCAACTCCTCAGCCTTGCGCATGAATTTAATTACATCGCCAACCGTCCAATAATTGGGCGCTGCAACCACTTCGCGCTGCATTAAGCGACCAGCGGAAAACTCTGGATAGTCAACGATTGTTCGACCGCCAAGCAATCACCATCATCCAAGACGTCCAGAATAGCTTCTTGCTGCGGCGTTTCCAAATCTTCCAGAAGATCCACAATATCGTCGCTTTCCAGATCGCGCACCGCGTCGGCTAAAACCTTAGGTTTCAAAAAATTGATCACGTCTTCGTGAATGTCCTCATTCAGCTCAGACAGGATTTCACCATCAAATTCACGGTCATAAAGACGGACCAGCTGCGCACTATCATGGCCATCGATTTGTTCGAGCAAATCCGCGATATCCGCCGCGTGCAAGAGCTCCATCTGCGCAACCAGTTGATCGCGATCTTCACGATCTACAGCGTATAAAATACCCGCAACATCGCTTGGATTCAGCTCATAACAGCGATCAGGCTGCACCACGTCTTAATTAGATAAGATGGTATGGTTTTGCATCATAGGCCCCTATAAACTATGATCATGATAAAGGAGAATAAAACAAAAGAGCAATGCAATAACGTGGTTTACCGACGCTGATATGCAAATTATACAGCTAGGGATGGATTTTAATCGAAAGGATCTTACGTGATCGCATCCTCACCTCAGCTTTTGCTAAAAGGCCAAACGCTCAGTTTTAAAGCCGATCCCTTTGTGACAAAGGTCGCATCGGCCAGCGCCTTTGACAGCGCAGGCGGCGTGCTCATTGAAGCAGGGAGAATCCTTGCACAAGGCCCAGCTGCAGATTTACGCCGGCACTACCCACAGGCACAGGTCATCGATTATGGCAATAAACTGATCATGGCGGGCTTTATAGACGCGCATGTTCATTATCCGCAGACCGCAATCATTGCTAGCTGGGGAAACCGCCTGATTGATTGGCTCAACCAGTATACGTTTCCCGAAGAAATGCGATTTGGGGATGCGGCTTATGCACATCGCAGCGCGGAGACGTATTTGGATCTGGCGCTCGCGCATGGCACAACTAGCCTGGCCAGTTTTTGTACCATCCATCCAAACAGCGTAGAGGCGCTGTTTGCCAGTGCGGACGCACGCGGCATGGCCATCGTGGCGGGCAAAACCTGCATGGATCGCAATGCGCCCGAAGGCCTGCGCGACACGGCGCAAAGCGCCTATGACCAAAGCAAAGCTTTGCTGCAGACATGGCATGGGCAAGGCCGAGCGCGCTATGCCATCACGCCGCGATTTTCGCCCACCTCAACACCCGAGCAACTGACCGCATTGGGAGCCTTATGGCAAGAATTTCCCGATTGCTTGATGCAAACCCATCTCAGCGAACAAATCGATGAAATCGCTTGGGTGAAAGATCTCTTTCCCAATGCACGCGATTATCTGGATACCTACGAGACGTTCGGTTTGCTGGGCCGACGCGGCCTTTACGGGCATGCGATACATTTAGAACCGCGTGAAAAAGCGCGCCTAAAAGAGGTTGGCGCGGCTTTGGTTCATTGCCCGACCTCAAACAGTTTCATCGGCTCGGGCCTATTTGATATGAACGGCCTGGCAAATGCCAGGCAGCGCATCGCTCTAGCAACCGATACCGGGGGTGGCTCCAGCTTTTCCATGCTGCGCACTATGGCTGCAGCTTATGAAATCGGGCAACTAAACGGTCATCCTTTGCACCCGGCACAATTGCTCTGGTTGGCCACGATGGGCTCCGCGCGCAGCCTGCATCTTGAACATGAAATCGGCAGCCTTACACCCGGAAAACGTGCGGATCTGGTGGTTCTAGATCTGGCCTCAACCCCCGCAATCGCGCAGCGGTACATGCAAGCAAATGATCACTGGTCAAGCCTATTTCCTACCATCATGATGGGCGACGATCGCGCCATCCATTCAGTTTGGATCAACGGCGCAGAACGACACAGCAAAGCCGATTAGCCGCGCCGCAGACGCGGCTCTCAACCCATTATGCGCAGGTAAGCTTTTGCACCAGCCGGTTTTGATGCGCGATCAAAGCCTCTAAATCGGTCCTGCACAGCTGGCTATCGCGCACAACAAAGCGCCCCTCCACCAGTAAATCGCGTACTTTATTCGACCCAGAAAAAACCAACGCTGCAGAATCCCAGCTACCCGCACTTTCCACGCCAAAAACATCCGAAATCGCAATATCCGCCCACTTTTCAACCGCCAAACGCTCGCATTCGAGCCAGCCAAGCACATCTGCGCCCCCGCGAGTTGCAACTTCTAACACCCCGCGGGCACTAATCGCATCTGCCCCTTGCGACACCCGTTGCAGCAACATCGCTTGGCGCGCCTCATCCATAAGATTGCCCAAATCATTGCTGGCAGACCCGTCAACACCCAATCCCACAGGCACCCGTGCATCGCGCATCTGCCGAAGCGGAGCGATCCCAAAGGCAAGGCAGCAATTCGAACAGGTGCAATGCGCAACACCTGTTTGACTTTTGGCAAATAAGGAAATTTCTTTGGAATCTAATTTTACACAATGCGCCTGCCACACATCCGCACCTGTCCACCCCAATTCTTCAGCATATTGCCCAGGGCGACATCCAAATTTTTCAAGGTAATACGCGATATCTTCATCATTTTCCGCCAAATGCGTGTGCAAAAATACTCCCTTATCGCGCGCCAAAAGCGCCGCGTCGCGCATCATTCATGGTGAGGGTATAATCTGCATTTTTGATCAGGATATCACCCATGTGCAGCCCTTAAAGCCGCGCGTTTTGCAGCAAGGGCAAAGCGGCAGCCATCAGCTCGAGCGTGGCCGCAGCGATAATTTGCCCTCCGTCATGCGCGGGACGCCCCTGCCAATTGCAAACGACTCCTCCAGCAGCTTCGATCACTGCGATCGGTGCCTGCACATCATAGGCGCTTAATCCGGCCTCGATCACCAAATCGATCTGCCCCGCCGCCAGCAAGGCATAGGCATAGCAATCTAAACCATAGCGCACCAATTTAACCTCTTTGGCCACTGCCTGAAAGCTGGCATGCTCGGCGCGACTGCCAATTTCAGGAAAGGTAGAAAATAACATTGCATCTTCCAAAGCGCGCGTAGAGCGCGTTTGCAACGCCACTGCCCCCAAAGGGCCGACCATCGTGTTCAGCCCCAAACCGCCGATAAACCGCTCGCCAATATAAGGTTGATCAATGAGTCCAAAAAACGGGCCCGCCGCGTCGCGCAGGGCAATCAAGACGCTCCAGGTTGGCGTTCCGCTCATAAAAGAGCGGGTGCCATCAATCGGATCAAGCACCCAAGCTAACCCTGAGCGTCCAGAGGTTTCTCCGTATTCTTCACCCAAAATGCCATCATCAGGGCGTTGATCTTCAAGGATGGCGCGCATCGCGCATTCGGCGGCTTTATCCGCATGGGTGACAGGATCAAAGCCCTGATCAGCTTTATTCTCAAACATCAAGTTTGTTGAACGAAACAGCGGCAAAACTACCGCTTTGGCAGCCTCAGCCAAGGCGATTGCCACGTGTTTTAGTTCTTCTTTATCCGTGGCATACAGAGCCTGCCTGCTTAAATATGCTTGCTCCATTATCAAACAATTTACGCCGTTAGTTTTCCAGAATCGCACAATTTAAGAGCGCACTAAATCCAAGGCTTCTTTAGTCGCCCATAATATCTTACAGCACCGCGTCGGAGTTAATTTCAACACCTTTTTCTACTTGGAATTCATCAAAGAAAAAATTTATCGAAACGTCTAAAGTTCTTGCAATATCCCATAAGCGCGATGCGCTTACACGGTTCACACCGGTTTCATATTTTTGGATTTGTTGAAATTTAATCCCGACATGCTCTGCAAGTTGTTGCTGCGTCATACCCACCAGCCATCTGCGCTGCCGGAGTCTCTTTCCAACATGTTTGTCAACAGGATGTGCCATTGGATATTCCTTTTCACAACAATTATAGAATTTTTGACCGAGATATCTTGTTCAAACTCTCATATCTTTAACAAATAAGCTAGCAGAATAGCCATAAAATTCAAACACTTTTTGTTACTTAAGCGAATAAAGTTTTAAACTCACTCTAATCTTAAGGGAAAGTTGTCAAGCCGCTTAAATCTGCTTTTCAAACCGGTGATCGCACCGCCAAAACATCTCCGCCCCCTTAAAGCCCAGCCACATCAAGCCATCTGTTTCGCGCCGCTCTTACTAAAAAATCCTGCATTTTCAAACAAAGGACAGATTTATTCGATTTTGCAAAAATCACATAAAGAGCGCTGAAATTCCCATTGGTTATGGCCCCAACTCACCTTCAAGGTTAATTGTAAAAACAGCCTGACCGTTCTTGTGCCCGCAACACCCGGTATCTCGTTAGCACCTTCAACCGCTCGGTACTCTGAAGAGGCTGAAAAGAGACCTTAAAAAGGCGAATAAAGCCTTTAACTGGTGTTAAAAAAGACTCACTTCGCACTATTTTTAACAATTCAGGAATTGATCTTACGCTAAGCCTTGAAAATTAGTTCATTCTCCCTAATATGTTCTTATGGAATAGGGATTCAATCCTAGAAATTCGGCACTGGAGGTTAAATTATGGCAGAATTTGAAACAATGCGCAGCACCGCAGCGGGTCAAGTAGGCGAAATCGACGAGAGCCTACGCACACACATGAACAAAGTATACGGTACAATGTCCGTTGGTATGCTGATTACGGCATTGGCCGCATGGGCCATTGCCGGCTTGGCAACCACATCTGATCCGGCCTTGGCGGCCGGCCAGATGGCCAACGGCACGTTGCTCACGTCTTTCGGCGTTGCTATTTACACGTCAGCTCTGCGTTGGATTGTGATGCTGGCGCCTTTGGGAATGATTTTTGGCTTCGGCGCAATAATGCAACGCGCTTCGGCCAGTGGCGCGCAATTGTTCTTCTTTCTCTTCGCCACGTTAATTGGCGTCTCGCTGAGCTCAATCTTTGTTTTCTACACAACCTTTTCAATCGTTCAGACCTTTTTGGTTACCGCAATTGCTTTTACAGGCCTATCGCTTTGGGGGTACACAACAAAGAAAGACATTTCAGGCTGGGGCTCTTTCCTTATCATGGGTATGATTGGAATTTTTGTGGCGATGATCGTCAATATATTCCTTGGATCGCCCGCTATAATGTTTGTAATCTCGATTTTAGGTGTTTTAATCTTTTCCGGCCTAACCGCTTATGACACGCAAAATATTAAGAACACTTATTTAGCGCATGCCCATCATGGCGATCAAGAATGGTTGAACAAATCAGCGATTCACGGCGCACTTAGTCTTTATTTAGATTTCCTAAACATATTCCAGTTCTTATTGATATTCATGGGAAACCAAGAATAAGCAAGCGCATCTCTCAACAAAAAAAAGGCCGCGATCCATTTCGTGGCCTTTTCTATACGATTTCCATAAATCGACGGATCAACACATAAGCGTCAAAAAAATATACTCAGAACACTGAGTGGTTCCATTTGAAGCTTGGAATACCACGGTTAGCTTATTTTATCCTACCTTCTTTATATTCAACATGCTTTCGCACAACCGGATCGTATTTCCGAACGACCATCTTCTCAGTCATTGTGCGGGCGTTTTTCTTGGTCACATAAAAATGGCCAGTTCCTGCGGTAGAATTCAGGCGGATTTTAATAGTAGTTGGTTTGGCCATGAAACGTCTCCTGAAGCGGGGGATAAAGCCCCCGTATAACTTGTTATAGTGTGCCTTTTAGCAATGCTGAGGTTGCTGTCAACTGGGGCTTCGCATATTTTCCGCAGCTTATTCAGATCAAATCAAACGCACGGAGAACCTGTAAGCCGGATTCTGTCCAGAGGTTGCCCTCTTGGATGATCATTCCTCTTAGCCCAAAGTTGCCCCTGCGCCTCTAGCTGCCAACCCAAACCCTAAAGGCCAAAGATGCCCGGTGGTGATATCAAAAAGACGATCAACCCACCTGAGGTTCCTATTTGGCATTGCTCCTGGTGGGGCTTGCCATGCAAGACCTGTTGCCAGGCCCCCGGTGGGCTCTTACCCCACCCTTTCACCCTTACCTGCGACCAGCGCGGGCGGTTTGCTTTCTGTTGCGCTATCCGTCGGGTTGCCCCGCCCGAGCGTTACCCGGCACCATTTCTTTGTGGAGTCCGGACTTTCCTCGACCCCGAAGGATCGCGATCATCCAGTTCTCCGCGCAAGAATATACTAGGCGCGGAAAGCGGCGAGGTCAATTGCAAAGCGTATTCAAAGCGGCCCGCAGCGCATAATCGCAGCGCATAATCAAAGTGGCGCGAAATGCTGTCGGACCGATGATAAAATTTGTTCCAAACCAAGGCTTGGATCATATCCATAATCTGCAGTCAGTTTCACAAACTCTGCGCGGGCGGGCGGCGCATCTTCATCTGTCACCCGATCCATCTCGACGGTTGTATTTAAATGCCAGGTTATAAGGTCTGGCCAAACGCCAACCCCGCTGAGCGCCAATCTGCACCAATCAAACCGCGCAGCAAGATCGGTTTTTCGGCCAATGACAACGTCAGAATGCCCCAGAACCCGATGCGCCAGAATATTGTTACGGTCAGCAATATCGCCACAAAGCGCAATAAGCACTCGCATTTATTTATTAGAAAACGGATGATCGCCGCGATTATCAAGCTCAATACCAATCAACAGGCTATTGATATCTGTTTCACCGGCCCAGAAACTGCGCCCAGCATACCATGCGTGCTGACTTTCGCACACCAGCTGGAAAACCCGACCATCCAATGTGATCAGATAATGCGCCGAAACCTCATGGATGGGATCGCATAAGCGCTGCAGTACAGCCTCGACATTTTGCATCGCCGTGTAATGCAACAGCAAAAAATCGATCGAGTCTCCTTCACGGCGCGGGCCCAAATTTAGCGAGGCCCCGACATCCGCAAAAGGGGCGCTAATCATCTCGACGATCCGGCCAAGCGAAACGGTGTTGGATCCCAAGAGCAGGCAAACCCATCTCCATCTGGATCAATTCCCAACCAATCCATTTTCGGACCGTTGCGCTTTAAAAACACCTGCTGGGCTTCGCTTGGCGACGCATAAAAGTTGCAGCTCCGCAGATACAACTCTTCATTGTATAGGCCAGAGCGGCGATAGATTTCTACCCCAACAGGGTTGGTCGTGCGCAAGGCATATTCGATGATGCTGATCTCATTTGTACCCGGGCGCACAGGCAAATCAGTAGGCTCAATCACAATATATTTCGCGCGTCTCTCGGCCAAGCGCTTGGCATCACTTTCGATTGATTGACGAGCGGCGACCGCCTTAAAATCATTTTCATCCGAGAGCGAGGTCGTATCAACCGAAGCAGCCGCGCTTGTTGGCTCATCAACCTCAACGGCTGAGACGGGCGGCAAGCTTTGTTGTTCAACATCCATCGGAAAAGGTAGCAGCAACACCGAGGCCGCATTTAGGGTTAGGTCTTGCGCAACCTCAACCGGCTCACAGCCGCCAAAAAGCGCCAAGGCGCCGCTAGCGGCTAAAGCCCTGATCGGACGGGATTTAAACATTAGGGTCAATCCTGAATCATGACACCCACCATTTCTGCGGTTTGTGCGTAAACCCAGACGCTTGTTCCAGCGCATAGGCGAAATTTAGCAAATCTGCTTCCTCCCAAGGGCGACCAATTAGCTGCAGGCCCAATGGCAAGCCCTGTTTGTCCAATCCGATGGGAACAGAAATGCCCGGCAAGCCGGCCAAATTTACCGTGACCGTAAACACATCATTCAGATACATTTCCAAAGGATCCGCATCTGCCATACCGCCTAGCGCAAACGCTGCAAAGGGCGTGGTGGGGGTTAAAATACTGTCGATACCCATTGCGAAAACATCGTCAAAATCTTTTTTGATCAAGGCGCGCACTTTACGCGCACGGTTATAATACGCATCATAAAACCCCGCGGATAAGACATAGGTTCCCACCATGATCCGGCGCTGCACTTCCGGGCCAAACCCTTCCGCGCGGGTTTTTTCATACATCTCCATAATGCCATCGCCCGCCGCCAAAGCGGCCCGATGCCCGAAGCGCACACCATCATAACGCGCTAGGTTTGACGACGCCTCGGCCGGCGCAATCACGTAATAGCTCGGCAGCGCATATTGCGTATGCGGCAAGCTGATATCGACCAGATCAGCCCCCGCAGATTTCAACATATCTTGGCCTTGTTGCCATAAAGCCTCAATCTCATCCGGCATGTCATCCAGCCGATATTCGCGCGGGATGCCGATTTTTTTGCCCCGAATATCACCGTTCAACATCGCTTCGAAATTCGGCACAGCCAGATCAGCGCTGGTGCTGTCTTTAGAATCATAGCCAGACATGGCCTCGAGCATGATCGCCGCATCACGCACCGTTTTCGTCATTGGGCCTGCTTGATCAAGCGAGCTGGCAAAGGACACGATACCCCAACGCGAACAGCGCCCATAAGTAGGTTTGATCCCTACAGTCCCGGTAAATGCAGCAGGTTGGCGGATTGAACCTCCAGTATCGGTTCCGGTGGCGGCCAAACAAAGATCTGCCGCCACGGCCGCGGCGGAGCCGCCAGACGACCCACCGGAGGTCAGCGCCTGCTCACCCAGTTTCCAGGGATTGAGTACGTCGCCATAGATCGAGGTCTCGTTCGAACTGCCCATCGCGAACTCATCCATGTTGAGCTTGCCCAGCATAACGGCCCCATTATCGCGCAATTGCTGACTAACGGTGCTTTCATATTCGGGCTTAAAACCCTCTAAAATTCGGCTTGCCGCTTGACTCGGCACGCCTTTGGTACAGAATAAATCTTTGATCCCAATCGGCAAACCGCACATATCAGGCGCCTCCCCAGAGGCCAGATGCTGATCCGCTGCCCGCGCCAAATCCATCGCCAGCTCGGGCGTTTTATGCACAAACGCACCTAGCGCATCAGCGCCTTCAATCGCGCTCAGGCAGGCTTCAGTCAGCTCAACCGAAGTGACCTGTTTCGCGCGCAGCGCATCGCGGGCCTGCGCCAAACTCCATGCGTTCATCTCATTCATTATTCAACCACCTTTGGAACCGCAAAAAATCCCTCGCGCGCATCTGGCGCATTGGCCAAGACCTGCATTTGCTGATCCCCATCATTCACCTGATCCACGCGTCGTTTCAAATGCTGCATAGTGAGCGAGGTCATTGGCTCAACCCCGCTGACATCCACCGCATTTAATTGCTCGATAAATCCTAAAATCGCATTGAATTCCTCGGCCAAGGCGGGCAAAGCCGCTTCGTCCACTTTTAACCTAGCCAATTTTGCCACTTTTGCGGCTGTTGCAGTATCGATCGCCATCGACTTCTCCATATTCTTTCTCCGAGGGGTTTAGCGCCGCAGGCCTCTGCCTGCAAGCATCTGCTGACAGCATCAGCGGAAAAGCCAGCGGCCCCTTCCGGCTGCTCCCCCAACGAAACGTCAAATCGCCTATCCACTCGCTGACCCCGAACGCCTTCTGGTTCCATCAGAACAGACCCATAGCCACCATTGGGTGCGCATGTCGCTTTTTAAAATTGTATGCAGAGCGCGCAGTTAGATGAGCGGTTTAACCCGCGCAGCCACACCATCCGCGCGCGCCAAAAGAGCAATATCGTTAGGCGAAACAGGCCTTGCAACAACAACGGGAATTACGAGTATTGCTACAATTGCCAAGATAAATCTGCCTTTACGCTGGGCTATTCGGTTGCAATGATAGAATATACGGCGCTATATCGATAGCTGCCATTGGCAATAATTATATTGTTGCGCAAAATCCAATCCTACTTGGCGCCGAGGCGCTCAATCGCCCGCCAGCTTTGTAAATTCATCGCATGGGCTCGAAATTCCACGCAAATGCAATTCAATTGCTCAAACGCATATTCTAGGAACAGCAATTTACATTCGGTATTTACCGCGCTGCGCTGAATAGATTTTCGTAACCAGGTTGATCCAATTTCCAGCCTGGGCTGCGATTGTTCGATATTCATACAGGTTGCGCAGTAATGTTTGTATTTGCCGCTGTAGCTTTCGGGAAATGGGATCTCCGGCGCTTACAACCCCTCTTTGGCCGCCTCCGTTGAAGCAGCGTCCAAAACTTTAGTATGCGCGCTTCAACAATTTTCTCAATACCAGAATGCGCGACCGATCTGTTTAAAAATGCACGGCAAGAATAGGAATAGCGGGTCTGTAACAGCGCATTAAGCGTCTCAAACTTGACGAGCGTCGGAATTTCCTTCGTTTAATTAGGCCAAGATCTGGCCGCGGTCTGCATATTTGGCGCGTATTCCGCCTATTGCTTCAGGGGCTCATATCGAGAATCGCGGTACCGGTGCTGCCTGCAGCAAGCCTTGCGCCCAGCTCCATATCTGGCGCGCTTAAATATGCAGATCATTTTGCGCATCTTGCGGCGCATTTATTTTCGCAATGCAGGCATCCGTTTGCGCGAATAATCCCGCCAAGCGTGCGGTTAGCTCGGGCCATGGCGCTGGCTCGAATCAATTGCAAAAGCCAGTATCTTCTTGCAAGCCCAATTTCTTCAAAAATGCAGCATAAATTACGGCTCCAAACATTGCTGCGAAATATAGCCGCCGCCGCGACAGGCATAAGTACGGCTAAAATGCGGCCCGTCCAAAAACAGCGGAAAATCGCCGACCATCCAATTTAAGATACACTGCAATCAGGCTTTAGCATATTCATTCAGAATAGGTTTAACTGCCCCTTAACGGACAAACCAGTGCCGCCTCAAAGTAGCAAAGTCGGCCACATGTGAAGGATCTAACCCATGAAAAAAATCTGCATTTCAGGGGGTATGGGGCCCGAAGCGATCATTCTTTTTCAACAGCGCTTGCTAAACGCAGTGCGCGCGCAGGATGATCAAGACCATATCCCCTTGCTAATCAACATGAACCCCCAAGTACCCTCACGCTTGGCCTATATTTTGGATCAAACGATCGGTGCGCCAGATCCCGGTCCAGTGCTGGAGATATGGCCAAGCGTCTTATACACATGGAGCGCAGAAGCGCTGGCAATGCCGCGCAACACAGCGCATCTTTTTGCAGAGGCTATTCAAAAAAATCCGACCTACCTTCTTTTAATATGGTGAAATTATTGGTAGAAATTACGCTTAAAAAAAGTAAAGTTAGCGATATCATAGGCATTATCGCCTCACCAGCGCTACGCAAGACCCAGCTTTTCGAAAGGTATTTTCAGGAGAGTGAGAACACAGTTATTTGGCCGGAAGATGATACAAAAATGGTACAGGCGATCCAGAAAATTAAAACCTCAAGTAACACAGCCGAGGCCCGCAGCATTCTTTTGGATGCCTCCTCAGAATTAACCCGCCGCAGTGCCAACTTTCAGCTCGTGACCTGCTCTGAGTTTTTAATGATGCAGAGCAGCCATGATCCAAGCGCGGCGATGGTCGACACGTTGGATGTGCTGGCTGAAGCTGTTGCGCAATTCGCGTTCGAAGCAGGCGGGCCGCAGCTTGGCGTATAAACAGGTGCAAAACCAAGGCTTTGAGGACGGTAACTATGCCCGGTGACGCAACGCCTCAAACCGTCGAAAAAGGCCACCGCGACGTGCAACAATGCCTGAAATATCCGCGGATCGTTCCTGTAGGGTTAAACGGCTTTCTGGTGCAGTTCAACAACGGCTTGAACGAAGCCTCAAATCGTGCTGCCTTGGCGTTTAAAACCGCGATTGACAAGCAGACTTGGTCCGGCATCGAAGAAACCAGCAGCACGTTGGCGTCAAGTTTTCTACGATTTGACACAGCTGCTGTGACCCATTCCCAGATGCACGCGCAGCTTACAAAGCTGCTTAGGCAACATGATTGGTATCAGGCCGCGTTGCCCCAAGGGCGTCGTTTGTTTACGATTCCCTGCGCTTTTGACGCTGCAAACGGACCTCAATTATCCCAAGCAGCAGAGCTCGCCGGGATGGATAGAGCCACAGCGATCCAAAGCTTGACCGCTGCGCCGCTGCGGGTGATGGCCTTAGGATATGCCCCGGGCCAACCTTATGCCGGCAAATTGTCACAGGCTTGGGATATTCCGCGTCTCGAGCACGTGAATCCAAAAGTCCCCGGCGGCGCATTGGTCGTGGCAATCCGGCAAATAATGATTTTTGCCGCCTACAACCCAACTGGCTGGCGCCATATTGGACAAACTGCCTTTCAATGCTTTCGCCCCCAGCAGCCCGACAATCCCTTTGCGCTGCGCCCGGGCGATGAATTGCAGTTTCAATCCGTATCGGCAGAACAGCTCATTAATTTTCAAAGCCAAGATCACAGCGGTGATGGTGGCGCAGTAATTCGGGCTTTGTGATGGCCAGGCTCAAGATCCTCTCCTGTGGTGATCATGCAAGCATCCAAGATTTTGGACGCCCGGGTTATTTGACCCAAGGGCTTTCGAAATCGGGCGCAGCAGATTGTTTGGCTTTGGAGGAAGGCGCCGTACTTCTTGGGCAAGTCAGCGGCGATGGAGTGCTAGAAATGGCTGGGTTTGGCGGGGTCTTCCAAGCTGAAGGTGATATCAAAATTGCGTTAACCGGTGCCCCAATGAACGCAGATCTTGACGGAACGCCCTTGGCTTGGAACGCCGCGCATCACCTGCCAGATGGGGCGGTTTTGCGCTTAGGAGGAGTGCGCGCGGGCACTTATGCCTATCTGTCGGTGGCCGGCGGTTTTGACACAAGCGTTTTTTTAAAGGCCCGTGCCGCGCATCATGCGATTGGTATCGGCGAGGCGGTGGTTGCAGGCGGCACGCTGCCGATCAGCCCGCACCAGAAACCCTTTATCAGCCAAAAATTAGATGTAGACGATCGGTTCCAGGGGGGCTGCATTCATATCGTCGCCTCAGTTCAAACCGATCTTTTTAGTTCGATTGAGCTTGCGCGCTTTGAAAACACAATTTTCACGCGCGATATTCGAGCCAACCGCATGGGCGTAAAATTAGACTTCGAAGGCGCGCCTTTTCAAGTCAGCAATCAACTAAAAATTCTTTCTGAAATCATCGTGCCAGGGGATATACAAATGACCGGTGATGGACGCCCCTTCGTGTTGATGCCGGAATGCCAAAGCACCGGCGGCTATCCACGAATAGGAACAGTGCTTCCAAGTGATCTACCAAAAATCGCGCAAGCCGGCTTAGATGCAGCGATTACCTTTCGATTTTTATCGCTTGAACAAGCGCTCGAGTATGAAAACCGTCATATTGAGCGCGTGTCTCAATTGTCTAACCGCTTGCATCCATTGTTGCAAGATCCGTATAAAATGAGCAACCTCTTGTCGCTTCAATTGATCGGAGGCGTGGTGTCGGCCTTCGATACAGGAGATACAAAGTAATGAAAAATATCGATTTAAATGCGGATATGGGAGAAAGCTTCGGCCCCTGGAAAATGGGCAATGACAGCGCTCTTTTACAAGTGATCACCTCAGCCAATGTTGCTTGCGGCTTTCACGCCGGGGATCCAGATATGATGCAGCAAACGATGCAGCAGGCGCAGGATTGCGGGGTCGGTATCGGCGCGCATCCGGGCTTTGACGATCTGCAAGGGTTTGGGAGGCGGCGGCTTCACCTATCCAAAACCACGTTGCAAAATCAAATCCGGTATCAGATCGGGGCGGCCCAAGCGATGGCGTGCAGCGTTGGCGCTGAAATTCGCCATATTAAACTGCATGGCGCGCTGTCAAACATGGCATCGGAACATGCAGAGTTGGCTTATGACGCATATGAAGCCGCACTTTCAGTCGCGCCGGAGACCATCTTAATGGTGCTGGCGGCGAGTGTTCAAGAAGAGGTCGCGCAGAGCTTGCCCTGTCGATATGTTGGTGAAATTTTTGCCGATCGGGCTTATAATGAAGATGCAACGCTGGTGAATCGTTCAATCGAGGGCGCGGTGACTCATGATCCAGCGCTGGCGGCTGATAGGATCAACGAAATGGTGTTAAACGGCAGCATCATCACCCGCTCGGGACAACGTATAAAAGCTCAAATCGATACAATTTGCCTGCATGGGGATACGCAAAATGCCCTCGAAATTGCCAAGTCGGTGCGCAAATCATTGCAACAAGCTGGGGTCACCTTAGCGAAATTTTGCCCCTGACGCTGCAATTACTCAGGCAAAACCCAAACAATTCTAAAACCGGCAGCGGCTTTTGCAGGCAAGCTCACAGGCGCGAAAAACCCTGCTTTGTCCTGAGAAACGGCTAACTAATTTGCCTGCAAGGCACAAATTAGTTGCGATTGGCAAACTGGTTAGGTAACTTAACCAATATTGGGACGCGGAGGGCTGTCCTGTAAAAGAATGTAAACATTGAGGAGATACTGTATGGAACGTCGTAAGTTTTTAAAAGGCGCTGCGATCGGTGCTACTGGCGCTGCTTTGGCGACACCCGCCGTTGCCGGTGGCCATGGCAAGACCATGACCGTTGTTTCAACTTGGGGACGTGACTTCCCAGGCCTCGGAACATCCGCTCAGCGTTTCGCGCGCCGCGTCGATGAAATTTCTGACGGTGCCTTGAATGTTGAATATTTCGCTGCGGGCGAGCGTGTTGGAGCGTTTGACTCGTTCAACGAAGTGGCATCTGGCAACAGTCAAGCCTATATTGCGGCTGATTACTACTGGATTGGAACCCACCCGGCCTTTGCCTATTTTACATCTGTTCCATTTGGTATGACCACGCAGGAATGGACAGCATGGATCCGCTTTGGCGGTGGGCAAGCACTGTGGGATAAAGTTTCGAACGAATTCGGTCTTAAAGCACTTCCAGTTGGCTCAACAGGCACACAAGCTGGCGGTTGGTTCAACAAAAAAATCGAAAGCAGTAATGATTTTAAAGGACTAAAAATGCGTATTCCCGGCCTTGGCGGAACCGTGTTATCAAAGCTCGGCGCTTCAACCGTGTCATTGCCCGGCGGCCAAATTTATGAGAACTTGGTCTCAGGTTCGATCGATGCGACAGAATGGGTTGGTCCATGGAACGACTATTTTTTAAAGTTTTATGAAGCGACTAAATACTACTATACCGGTGGTATGCATGAGCCAGGCTGCTGTATCGCGCTAGGAATGAACGCCGAGTGGTGGGGAAGCCTTAGTGGTTACGAGCAAAACGTGATCCAAGCTGCCGCTGCGGAAGAGCATGCGATGGCGCATGACGAAACCATGACGCGTAATGGTGAATACTTGACAAAACTAATTGAAGAGCAAGGCGTTGAAGTGCGTAACTTTAACGATGATGTTTGGGATGCAATGGGCGAAGGCGCATTGGAAGTGTTCGAAGAAACCCGCGATCACTCTACTTTGGCAACCGAAGTTGACGATGCCTATCAAAAAGGTATGCGCGAAATCGGCGGCATGCTTGCGCAATTCGAGACAACGTTCTTGAATCAGCGTAACCGCGTATTCGATATCGGTTAACCCGATCCAGAAGAGTGCGTGTTTGATTAAACGCACTCTTCGTTATTTGTTTTATAAAAATACAGGTGACTAAATGACAGCGCAGGACACGGGACACACCGGTCAACCGCAGGCAAAAGGCGCGGTGACCGTAAGAGCAGTTTCTTGGGCCTTGCTGGCGATGTTGTTGGCATTTTTAACAAGTAATGTTCTGAACCTTTCTCTTCAGAGCGACACCGAGCTGCGCTGGAACAATCCGCTGCCAATTTTGGTGTATTTAATTCCAATGCTTGCGGCAGTTTTATTCGCTCGAGGAACACCAGGCATAGCCCTGCGCACAGATGCGGATCGCATTCACCGGTTAAACCTCTATTTGGTAAGATCATTGTTTTGGGGAGTATTTCTTGTTGGCATGACGGATGTGGCTGTGGCTTTCTTGCGCGTGGAAGGACTGGCCGAAAGCTTGCTTTGGGAGGGCGCCGCAAAAAATCTGAACAAACCGTTCTTCGTTGGCCTCAAAATCCATATACCACTACTTGTTCTTGGCTTCATTCTCGGCGCAATCACGCGCACAGCTGGGTTTTTATGGTTGGCTCTGTTGATCGTGGTTGCCGAATTGGCAATCGTGGTGTCGCGTTTCGTCTTCTCTTATGAACAAGCATTCATGGGGGATCTGGTGCGCTATTGGTATGCCGCGCTGTTTCTATTTGCCTCTGCCTATACACTATATGATGAGGGTCATGTGCGCGTTGACATCGTATATGCCGGGCTGCATGAGCGTACGAAAGGCTATGCAAACTTCATCGGTACGATCTTGCTGGGCCTGTCGACCTGTTGGGCGATCTTAGTGATCGGCCTTGATGGTAAACAGGCGTTGATCAACATGCCTATTCTGAATTTTGAGGTCAGCCAAGCCGCGTCTATCGGGTTGTTTATCAAATACCAAATGGCTGCCTTTCTGGGCGTGTTTGCAACCACGATGTATATCCAATTTGTCAGTTATATGCTGGAAGCTTGGG
>JACLAD010010683.1_pt1 | contig 18996 bp, 14 predicted proteins | sample 8027901 | NCBI WGS metagenome assembly JACLAD01 (sample SAMN15725071, study PRJNA655200) | protist metagenome | isolation source: fluorescence activated cell sorting (FACS) single amplified genomes of... | place: Spain: Blaines Bay Microbial Observatory, Mediterranean Sea | collected 2016-07-05 | reverse complement strand
AACTGTATTAGGCGGTTAAGTGAATCGCAGCGGCGAACGGGTGCAATACCGCCTCTTAAAGAACGGCTGGAAGTTGTATTTGAGGCAACGAATGAAGTGATAGGCCCAAGTCTTTTTGGCGTGATGATAATCACGATTGTGTACATTCCTATCTTTAGCTTAACAGGTGTCGAAGGGAAGATGTTTCACCCAATGGCGGCTACCGTAATATTGGCATTGTTAGCGGCAATGGTATTTTCAATCACCATCGTGCCCGCAGCCGTTGCTATGTTCATGTCAGGCAAGGTTAGTGAAAAAGAGAGTCCAATAATAACAGGGGCTAAATCAGTTTACCGCCCTGTATTGGAGTGGGCATTAAAATTACGATGGTTAGTCGTAGGTGCTGCGACATTGCTTGTTATCATCAGTGTTTGGTTTGGGATGCGTCTAGGCTCTGAATTCGTGCCGCAACTTGATGAGGGTGACATCGCCCTTCATGCAATGAGAGTGCCCGGCACGGGAATTGAGCAGGCTGTCGATATGCAAAAACGGCTTGAACAGGTCATTATGCAATACCCACAGGTAAGCACCGTGTTTGCTAAAACGGGTACTGCTGAGGTGGCTACTGATGCTATGCCACCCAATGTCACCGACACTTTTGTCATGTTAAAACCAATTAATCAATGGCCAAACCCTGCATTATCGAAAGCGAAGTTTGTCGAGCAATTAGAACGGGATCTTCAAAATGTGCCCGGCAATAACTATGAGTTTACGCAACCCATACAGATGCGCTTTAACGAATTGATTAGTGGCGTTAGAGCAGATTTAGGGATCAAAATTTATGGTGATGATCTGGATAAGCTGCGGGATTCAGCTGGTGATGTCTTAGCCGTATTACAAGGTATTCCGGGCGCTGCTGACGCACGAGTAGAACAAGTAGATGAGATCCCCATCTTCAAGGTGAACCCGAAACCTTATGCGCTGGCGCGTTACAACTTAGACGTAACTGACTTGCAAACATGGTTAAGTGCATCCGTTGGCGGCAAAGTAGCAGGCTTAGTATTTGAAGGTGACAGACGTTTTGAGATTGTTGTTCGTTATTCTGAAGATATTCGCAATAACTTAGAAGCACTGGGAAATATACCCATCATGACCAATGATGGTGAGTATGTGCCAATCGCCGAGGTGGCTGAGCTTGAATATACCAATATACCCAGTCAAATAAGTCGAGAAAACGCAAAGCGCCGTATCGTAGTCACAGCAAATGTGAGAGATCGTGATTTAGGCTCTTTTGTGAATGATGCTAAAGAGCAGATCGCAGCCAATGTGGTACTGCCAAGTGGCTACTGGATAAGTTATGGCGGTACGTTTGAGCAATTGGAAAGCGCAAGTCAGCGACTGAGTTTGGTTGTGCCCGCAACGCTTTTTCTGATCCTTACATTACTTGTGATTGCATTCGGCTCAGTCAAAGACGCCTTGATAATTTTTACAGGCGTCCCTTTGGCATTAACTGGCGGCATCTTTGCGCTTTGGATCAGAGATATGCCTCTTTCAATATCCGCAGGGATTGGTTTTATCGCGCTCTCTGGTATAGCTGTATTGAATGGTCTGGTGATGCTGTCTTTTATCAGGCAGAGGATGGAAGAAACTGGCGAGTTAGTAAACTCGATTATTGATGGTGCAATGACACGTTTGCGGCCAGTGCTGATGACCGCGTTAGTGGCGAGTCTTGGTTTCGTGCCCATGGCGCTTAACGTAGGTACTGGCGCAGAGGTGCAGCGACCTCTGGCAACGGTGGTCATTGGTGGGATCATATCCTCTACCTTATTAACTCTGGTTGTACTACCTGTACTCTACAGACTCGTTCACAGCAAAACTGCGATCTAATGTTAAGGGCTTTCTGATTAATGACGAAAGCCCTTATTTCGAATTAACCAGAACGGCGAAACTAGAATATTGTCGTGTCGTTCATTTTTTGACGTTGCAGGAAAAAGTATGGAACCAACAATAAAAAGGGATTTAAAAAAGGCGAGAACGCTTCAAATATTAAATGTCATCAAATCGTGACTTCTTCATGCAGAATCTCCTGGGTAAATCATACGAGAAAATTCTACTTCCGACTTCTATTAATTTCCGGGGGGATTACCTAATCATTTCTATTTTTCTTGGGTGGCAGTTTGTTGTAGGAGAATATGTCGGTGGTATTCTACTTATCCTAGCCGTTTGGCTGTTGGTCAAACTGACGTGTAAAAAAGAGTTTGAGGAAAAGTCGCGAGAGCATGCAAAAAAAGCAGAAGGTGGCGATAGCCAAGCGAATAGCAAGGAAAAAAGCTGGAAAGATAAAATAGTGAGTAAAGCGGGATGGCACCAAGTTGCTAGCCGCTACACGATGGAATGGAAGATGGTATGGAAAGATGGTATGGAAAGATGTAACCATTGGATTCACTGTCGCCGGTATCATTGCGGTATTTGTTCCCACTGAATTTTTTCAATCACTTTTCATCGGAGCCGGGCAAGAATCGAATTCCTTTTTGCAAATTCTTGCGCAAACCATCGTTGGCCCCGTCGCGGCCTTTTTTACTTTTATCGGCTCCATGGGCAACATTCCGCTAGCGGCCGTGTTATTCGGGCAGGGGGTAAGTTTCGCTGGAGTAATGGCGTTTATCTTTAGTGATCTGGTGGTATTTCCAGTGTTGCGGATTCAGGCGCAGTACTATGGCTGGAAAATGGCCATTTATATACTGATTGTATTTCTATGTGCGCTTGTGGGCGTATCGCTCGTCATGCACTATGGACTCGATCTCTTGGGACACTTGCCTGATGCTTCAGGATTTCAGTCAATGACAGATCGTGAGTTTTTTAACATAGACTACACGTTTTTCTTGAACTTGCTCTTTCTCGCGCTAACCACTGCATTCATCGTTTGGCAGTACTATAAAAAAGAAAAATCGATGTCAACTAATCGAAGCCTTGGCGACTGGATACTGCTGTCGCTTTCGATTGTCGCGTATGGATGGCTTGCAATTGGTGTGGCTGTGCTTCCATTTTTCTAATCTACAAGCGCATTTTTCTTAAATTGGGCGACTTGCATCGATCCTACTTCTAGCCTCGTCTATACAGTCACATCTGAATTGCTGATAACCGTTGTGCTCAGTTAGTTTTTTTGAGAGGGAACGCTCTGTATCATTTACACAAACACAAGTTTAGATTATCATGATAAGGTATTTTTAAGAGAACTGTATGTTTAAACCACTTTCAAAAGTCTTAGTTGTTGTTGCCATGCTTACTGCCTTTGTTGGGCAAGCATTGGCTTATACATCTATGTTTTGTGAAATGTCGGCAGATTCTCATCAATCTCATATGACTATGGAACACTCTTCAATGAAGTCTCATGAAGGTATGGAACATGGTGATATGAAGGCTAGTGCTTCAAGTTCAAAAGACTGCTGCGACGTAGACTGTATTTGTCCTGCAAATGCATGTACATCAGTCACATTATTGAATTCAAACAATGGTTCACCTGATATTTTGGGCTTTACTGAAGCTATAGTGAACCAAGGCGCTGAACACCCAAAGTCAATGTCTACTTCCCTTTTCCGTCCACCAATATTTGCCTAACACAGGGTTAGTGCGTCCAAAATTTACGCACAGAATAACTTTTCTTGTTAATTAATTAAGCGCTATTGCGCCTATATTTTATCCAGCATTGTCTGGGGGCAAAATGATCAAATTATTTTTTAAGTTAGCGGTAGCTATACTGCTAATACCAGCGTTTACTCACGCTACCGAGCATAATCATGAAAGTCATGTCGAAGCAAAGCTAATCGAGTTATTAGTTTACAAAACTCCGACTTGTGGATGTTGCAAAAAGTGGATAACCCATATTGAAGATGAAGGGGTGATTGCGCACTCCAAAGATTACCGCAACATCTCCAATATAAAAACTAAGTACGGTATCAAACCTAATTATCGCTCTTGTCATACAGCCGTTACTAGAAATGGCTTTGCGTTTGAAGGGCATGTGCCTGCCAAATTCATAAAACAATTTTTAGCTGAAAAATACAACAACGCCATTGGTTTGTCAGTCCCAGCGATGCCTGTTGGCTCTCCGGGGATGGAAGTAGGTGAACGTTTTATGCCTTATAACGTGTTGATTCTATTTAAAGATGGTACTAGCGAAGTGTATGCAGAGGTGAAAACCTATGAGGAGCAATTCTAATGAAATTTGGAATTCCAAGTCTGTTAAAGATTACTGTTAGTTTAATGATCGGATTTTCTGCATTTTATGCCCAAGCAGAAAAGATCATTTCACTTGATCAGGCGATAGCATTAGCACAGCAAAATGACCCTTGGCTGCACGGCAGCAAGTTGAAACAGCAAGCTGTTGAGTATAACAGTATAGCTTCTGGAACATTGCCTGACCCTATTATGTCTGTGGGCATGATGAATTTACCAACAGATACATGGAACTTAGATCAGGAAGGTATGACTCAATTTAAAGTTGGAGTTTCTCAAATGTTTCCTAGAGGAGATAGTTTGGAACTCAAACGACAACAGCTAAAAATCGAATCAACTAAATACCCGCTGTTACGCGAAAATCGTAAGGCGAAATTGAAAAGTGAAGTTTCCCAACTTTGGTTAGACGCTTTTCTAGCGCAACAAACCATTAAGTTAATCGAGAACGATTGGGAACTATTTGAGCAGATGGCGGAGATAGCAAAAGCCAGTTACTCAAATGTGATTGGAAAAACAAGACAACAAGATGTCATTCGAGCACAACTAGAAATCGTTCAATTGGAAGATAGGTTGACAGTCCAGAGGCAAAAATTAGAAACCTCAATTGCTCGTCTAAACGAATGGCTTCATCTTTATGATGACAGTAACTATGAAAAAGCGTTTGATTTTGACGCGCAACCAATGGCATTCAATGTCTCAGAAACTCTACCTGAAATTCGATTGCAAACCCCCGCATTTTTAAAGAAGGCTCATTATTCGCGAAATGCTCTGGCATTAGAATTAGAAAATCACCCTGCGATTCGCTCAATTGATGTTCAGAAAAAAGTGACTGAAACAGCTGTTGATATAGCCAAACAACAATATAAGCCCCAGTGGGGAGTAAACGCCAGCTATGCCTATCGTGATGATATGCCATCAGGAGATAATAGAGCAGACTTGTTTTCTGTTGGTGTGACGTTTGATTTACCGTTATTCACTGAAAATAGACAAGATAAACAAGTTGCCGCATCAATCGCGGAAACAGAAGCTGTCAGAACAGAGAAATTGCTGTTAACAAAACAAATGATTAGCGAAATTGAAAAAGAGCTAAGGCAGCTGAAAAGACTATCAGAAAGGCAGTCAATATATAAAGAACAATTGCTTACGCAAACCCACGACCACGCAGAAGCTTCGTTGACTGCTTATACCAACGATGATGGTGATTTTTCTGAAGTTGTTCGAGCTAGAATCGCAATGCTTAATGCCAGAATTTCCGCACTAAAAATAGATGTTGATGCATTGAAAACAGTAACTCGTATCAATTATTTCTTCGCACAGTTACATTCAAAATCAGCACCCGCACACACTGGTAAATTCGGAGAGAAATAATGTCATCTAATACAAAAATAATTATCGCGATCATCATTGGTGCAGCAATAGGTGCTGGGACATTGGGTTTATTCCTAAATCCTAACTCTGAAGGACCGAAAACAAATTCTGAAGAGAAAAAGCCGCTTTATTGGGTTGCCCCGATGGATTCTAACTACCGCCGGGACAAGCCCGGTAAATCTCCTATGGGGATGGACTTAATTCCTGTGTATGAAGATGAATCATCAACTGATGACTTCGGCCCCGGTGCTGTTAGGGTCGCTCCTCATGTGGTGAATAATCTTGGTGTTCGTACCGCACCTGTTGAGCTAGAAAATATGCACACTGAAATCTCTACGGTGGGTTATGTACAATATGACGAAGATAAACTAATTCATATCCACCCACGTGTTGATGGCTGGATCGAAAAACTATACGTTAAGGCTGAGGGTGACCCTGTAGAAAAAGGTCAACCCCTTTACAGCTTATATTCTCCCCAGTTAGTTAATGCTCAAGAAGAATTGTTAATCGCCTTAAAGCGCAATAACGCCTCGTTAGTTACGGCAGCTAAAGATCGTCTTAAAGCCTTACAACTTTCAGCAGGCTTGATTAAAGAACTAGAGCAAACAAAAAAAGTTCAACAAACAATTACCTTTTATTCGCCTCAAGCAGGTGTTGTAGATGGGTTAAAGATACGAGAAGGTTTCTATGTGAAACCGGGAGATACTTTGCTTAGTATCGGCAAACTTGACCAAGTATGGGTAGAGGCTGAAGTGTTTGAACGAGATGCAGCGCTTATCAAAGAAGGGTTGCCAGTATCGATGACTCTAGACTACTTGCCCGGAGAAGATTGGACAGGTGTGGTTGACTATGTTTACCCAGCATTAAACAGTAAAACTCGCACACTTAGAGTTCGCTTGAAATTTGGTAATCCTGATTTTCAATTAAAGCCCAATATGTTCGCACAAGTTTCGATCCATGCGAATCAAGCCGACAGTGCGATTATTGTTCCTAAAGAAGCGGTCATACGCACAGGCAAGCAAGACAGAGTCGTCCTCGCCTTAGGTGACGGACAGTTTAAATCAATTGAGGTAACTATTGGTCGAGTTGATAAAGATAGTATCGAGATTCTGAGCGGTTTAAATGAAGATGATGTTGTTGTTACGTCTGCTCAATTCCTAATTGATTCGGAATCAAGTAAGTCATCAGACTTTAAGCGTATGACACATGATGAGGTGCCGAACTCTATCTGGATGCAAGGTGAAGTAAACAGCGTCATGACAGGACATCGTATGGTCAATATTACACATGGCCCGGCTGAAGCTTGGGATTGGCCGGAAATGACAATGGACTTTAATGTGGCTGAGAATGTTGATGTTGACTCTTTAAAGTCAGGTCAATCTTTACACTTCGAGGTGTCTAAAACCGAAGATAGTGGATATGAAGTAACTGGTATTCATATCATGAGTCAGCCAGAAGTCTCCTCTGCAACAGTCTCAGGTTTAATTAATGAAATAACCTTAGGCAATCGCACTTTCAATATTAGTCGAGGCCCAATAGAGAAGTGGGATAGACCTGCTGCGACGATGGATTTTATCGTCGCGGAAAATATAGAAATAGCTGACTTTAATGTTGGTGACAACGTCACTTTCACGTTTGAAGTGAGAGATGAATTGGTTATCACTGAAATTTCCCTTGAAGCAAATGAAAAAAACAGCGACGAACATGAGACAAATCATGAACAGAAAGCTGTTGTCGATCATTCGAACCATTAAATAGGGAGATTAGTAATGATTGAATCAATAATTAGATGGTCAGTGGGTAACCGTTTCTTTGTGTTATTAACCACGCTTATCATCGCATTTGGTGGAATATTTGCGTTAAAAAATACACCTGTCGATGCGCTTCCTGACTTGTCAGATGTTCAAGTAATTATCAAAACGAGTTATCCGGGACAAGCACCTCAGGTAGTACAAGATCAAGTAACTTTTCCTTTAACTACTGCGATGCTTTCAGTACCGGGAGCACAAACGGTTCGAGGTTATTCGTTCTTTGGCGACTCATATGTCTACATCATATTTGACGACGACACAGACCTTTATTGGGCAAGGAGTCGTGTGTTGGAGTATTTGAGTCAAGTTGCTTCGAGTTTACCAGATGCAGCAAAACCACAGCTAGGGCCTGATGCAACAGGTGTGGGCTGGGTTTATATATATGCGCTCACTGATAAATCTGGTAATCATGATCTTAGTCAGTTGCGAAGTATCCAAGACTGGTTTTTAAAATACGAGCTTCAAACGGTTCCGGGAGTTTCTGAGGTCGCTGCAATTGGTGGCATGGTTAAACAATACCAAGTTCAAGTTGATCCAGATAAGTTGCGAGCCTACGGTATACCATTGACTCACGTTCAAGTGGCGCTGAAAAGAGGTAACCAAGAAACAGGTGCGTCTGTTGTTGAAATGGCCGAAGCTGAGTACATGGTAACTGCCACTGGCTATATTCAATCCGTTGGTGACATCAAAAAAATACCGTTAGGCGTTAATGAGCAGGGTACGCCATTGCGTATTGGCGATATAGCTGATGTTGGATTGGGTCCACAGATGCGCCGAGGGATAGCGGAGTTAAATGGTGAAGGCGAAGTTGTTGGGGGCGTCGTGGTAATGCGCTTTGGAGAAAACGCACAGCAAACAATTGACGGTGTAAAAGAAAAACTTGAATCATTAAAAGCCTCTTTGCCTGAAGGTGTTGAAGTTGTTCCTGTTTATGACAGATCTAAGTTAATTGAACGAGCGGTTAGCAATCTATCAGATAAATTGATTGAAGAGCTAATTGTGGTTGCACTAATTTGTGCGGCATTTTTGTTTCATCTACGTTCTTCCATTGTCGCAGTTATTACCTTGCCTTTAGGAATTTTGGTGTCTTTTATCATCATGTACATGCAAGGTATCAATGCCAATATTATGTCATTAGGTGGGATTGCAATAGCGATAGGAGCCATGACGGACGGTGCAATTGTAATGATTGAAAATATGCACAAGCACATGGAAGCTCTTAATAAAAAGGGCGTGCCATTGACGGATGAAAACCGTTGGCAAATTGTTGCTAAAGCTGCAAGTGAAGTTGGTCCAGCATTGTTTTTCAGTCTACTTATTATCACAGTGTCATTCTTACCAGTCTTTATTCTAGAAGCTCAAGAAGGAAGAATGTTTGCCCCTCTTGCATACACTAAAACCTATGCGATGGCTGCATCCGCTGGATTGGCAATAACTCTGGTTCCCGTTCTTATGGGATATTTTATTCGTGGAAAGATCATATCGGAAAAGAAAAACCCATTGAACCGCGTACTGACCGCTCTGTATATGCCTGTGTTAAGACAGGTTATGAAATTCCCTAAATCAACCACTGTAATTGCGTTATTGGTTACCGCCGTGGGTTTTTGGCCTATTAATAAGATTGGTAGTGAATTCATCCCGCCATTGGATGAAGGTGACCTGATGTATATGCCAACAACTTACCCCGGCATATCCATTGGTAAAGCTCGCGAATTATTACAACAAACGGACAAGTTACTTCGCACAGTGCCTGAAGTCGAGACCGTCTTTGGCAAAGTTGGTCGTGCTGAAACCGCCACTGACCCTGCCCCTTTAACGATGATTGAAACATTCATTCAGTTGAAACCACAAGAGCAGTGGCGAGACGGAGTAACCACTGAAAGTTTAAAAGCTGAATTTGATGAATTGGTTAAATTACCCGGCTTAACAAATGCTTGGGTGATGCCAATAAAAACCCGGATAGATATGCTAGCGACGGGTATCAAAACTCCTGTTGGAATAAAGGTAGCAGGACCTGACCTTGATAAGATTCAAGAAATAGGTCAGCAAATTGAACAATTGTTACCAGCGGTAGAGGGAACAGCATCGGTTTATTCCGAGCGTGTAGCTGGCGGCCGTTATATCAAGATAGATATTTCTCGTGAAAAGGCGAGTCGATTCGGGTTAAATATTGCTGATGTTCAGCAGGTGGTATCGACGGCTATTGGAGGCATGAATGTCACTCAAACTGTGGAGGGACAAGAGCGTTACCCTGTCAATTTAAGATATCCACAAGACTATAGAGATTCGCCTGAGCAACTCGCTAGATTGCCTGTTATTACTCCGAATGATCAGCGTATCGCATTGGGAGATGTAGCAGATATCCGTGTTGAGAATGGCGCTCCGGGAATAAAAAGTGAAGACGCTCGCATTAATGGCTGGTCATTTATTGATATCGAAGGCGTGGATGTCGGGACATATGTAGAGAATGCTAAAGAGTACCTTGAGCAAAATCTAGAAATTCCAACAGGTTACTCAATCTCTTGGGCTGGGCAGTATGAATATATGGAAAGAGCAAAAGAAAAATTGACATTTGTTTTGCCCTTAACGCTAGCCATTATTTTGATCTTGCTCTATTTGAATTTCCGCTCGTTTAGCGAAGTAGCCATTATTGTCGTGACATTACCTATGGCAATGATTGGTGGCTTATGGCTAATGTATTTGGAAGGATTTAACTTTTCCGTCGCTGTAGGTGTTGGTTTTATTGCGCTAGCAGGTGTTGCCGTAGAGATTGGAGTCATCATGCTGGTTTACTTGAATCAAGCTCTTACAGATCTCAAGGAAAAAGCGACCGAGCGAGCAGAACAGATTTCTGACGCAGATTATCAAGATGCCTTGTTACATGGCGCTGGTTTGCGTGTACGCCCTGTCATGATGACCGTGGCAACAATCATCATCGGTCTATTACCTATTTTATATGGAACAGGCACTGGTTCGGAGGTCATGAGTCGCATCGCAGCACCTATGGTCGGTGGGATGACGAGTGCAGTGTTACTAACTCTCATTGTACTGCCTGCTATTTATTCAATTGTTAAAAAGAGAGAAATAAATTTCTTTAATCAAGAGTTATCAAAAAGCTAAATTTAGTCGTTAAACCATAAATTTTAAAAGAGGTAAATATGAAAGCATTAATCAAAATCTTAGCGGTAATCAGCGTTGTTATTAGTAGCGCTGTGTTCGCACACGTAAATCTTGAAAAAAGTTCGCCTTCGGATAATGCAATGTTAATGACATCCCCAGAGGAACTTACACTCAAGTTCAGTAAAGAAGTGCGTTTAGTCAAAGTATCGTTAAAAAATAAGCAGGGAAAAAAAGTAAAGTTTGGCTTTCAACCTTCAAAAGAAGCGAGCAGTGAATTCTCATGGAAGCTACCTCAGTTGGCTCCAGCCAATTACATCGTAGATGTCACTTTCTTAGGTAAAGATGGTCACAAGATGAAGGACAACTTTGGCTTCATGGTTCATTAATTAAGTAGAGTAATTACTATGGAAATTTATATCTGGAATACGGTCATAGTGCTGACGAAAACTGCGTTCTACGTTGGCTTTGCCTGTATTGCTGGATATACATTTTTTGGCAATGTGTACGGCGGTAATACTTTGGAAAATGGAGAAAGAAGATCATTTAGTCAGATAACCCTTATTGCCGCCTTAATAGCTTTTCTAGCAAATGCAATTTGGTTCTTTACTAACACTGGCGCAATGGTTGAAGAAGGAATAGTAGGAGCGCTAGACCTAGATATGATTAGTATCATGTGGGATTCGTCAATAGGCGATACCACACTATGGCGCTTGATTGGCCTGATTGGGGTTGCGATAGTAGTAATTTCTTCTCAATTTTGTGTTTGGAAGCTTACTAAATATGTCTTAAACGCCGTGCTTGTCATATGTCTATTTTTTCTTTCTTATTCATTTACTTTGGCTGGACACGTTTCCGTCATGGGGGTCTTTGAAAAAGGTCTATTAATGGTGCATGTCATTGTAATGGCGTGGTGGTTTGGTGCCCTTTACCCTCTTAAAAAAGCCTGCAATAAGTTGGAATTCGAAAAGCTTTATCAATTGATGGAAAGGTTTGGAAAACAAGCTAGTGTCATGGTAAGTCTGCTCTTAATCGCTGGCTTATTATTGGCAATTCAGTTGGTGGGTGGATTAGATGCTCTGCTATTTACTAATTATGGACAAACCATATTAGTTAAATTGTTGTTAGTGATTTGCGTAATGAAGATAGCCGCTACACATAAATTGAAATTAGTCCCGCAGCTCAAAAATAGTGATGGCAGAAAAACATTATCCAAATCAATCTCAATTGAAATGTTTGTAGCTATTGCCATTTTATCTGTAACAGCAGTGCTTACTAGTATTGTCGGCCCTGTAAATTAAACCTGAAAAGAGAATGAAAATGAAAAAAAGAAATATACTACTCGTTTTATTAATGACGGTTAGCTTTGTAGTTCACGCTCATGGTGACAAACAAAAAGATAAAGGAATGCTTAAAGGGCTGGATACCCCAGCTGCAAAAGTTGTATTAGCTTTTCATGAAGCGTTAGAAACAAGTAACAAAGAGCTTGCGCGTGCTCAATTAGCTGATGATGTCACCATTTATGAGGGCGGTCGTGTTGAAAGAAGCGCAGACGAATACGCTCATCATCATATGTTGTCTGATATGAAGTACTTGGCGGCTATGAAGAGCGAAACATTAGAGCACCAAGTGACAGTTCTTGGTAATACTGCGATATCGGCCTCGCGTAGTCATACTACAGGCTCTTACAAGGGTAAAGAGCGCGATTACGAAGGTATGGAAACAATGGTGCTGGAAAAACAAAATGGTGAATGGAAAATCAAGCACATTCATTGGTCTCATTAATTTATTGGTAAAAAAGACTGAGAATAAAATTGACTTCACCACAGTGTTATCTGTGCGAAGCTTTGAGAAAAAATGGAACCCAGTATTATCAGGAGTGCGCTAAAGCTTGTCGCAACTTAATTGATATATGTCGGAAAACCGTGAAATCGTGCTGTTGTTCGTAAGAGTTTAATTGCTTTTTTTGTTTGGAATTTCTTGCGAAAAAAGTTTGTAATAAAACGTAGCAGACCATGTCAGCATCATAAAGCCTAGAAGTGATTGCATCGCTGTGATGAATTTAATATGGCCTTCGGGGTTGAACTCACTCAACGCTAGGGTCGTCATAGTCACTAGTGGATACAAGCTAAAGGGTAGTGGATGTAATAGAAGAGTGCCTTCTGCGCGGCGATGGTATTTGTCGCATCATGCGACAGTGGAGGTTTAGCCATAGTTACAAAGCTTGTAAGTGCAGATGTAGCAGGTGTTTGATTGCCAATAGATTTAGACAAACACATTTCGGGAGCCAAAATGGCGGCGACTTGCAAAGAAGTTACAAACCTCATTTATATGAGCGTAACCTACTGTTTTACATGGAAAAAATACAGCCCTATTATTGAGTGGGAGTAGTGATATGGGCTGTAAGCCCCATATTTACTGACTTCTTTAACTTGCAAACTACTTGTAATCCACCTTTTTTCTGCAATTCTTGTAAAGACTTGCTACTACTGAAAATCGTAGGTGTATCAAGTATATGGCAGTACAATACTTGAAGAAGATACGCTCTAGGCCCAAGTATGAAATTGAAAATGTCAAAGTCGATGTGAAGGGTTTAGCAAAAGCTTTATTGGCCTACGACATGAAGCAGAAGGGCAAAGACATTTTAGAGATTGGTTTGACTGTTAGGGGTTTTGACAAGAAAGAGTTTGCTGATTGGATGGCTGATGGTAGACGACAGCACAGAGAATACAGCATCGATGAATGGGCTGATTGGTGTGACAACAACAGAGAAGAATATGAGCGGATACTCAGCGGCGCTACCTTGGTTGTTGAAAAGCGATTAAAAGAAGCTTCTGCGAGCGCATACACACAAGATGTCGACGACATGATTGATGCAGAGATGCGTAGGCAGAAGACTGACTTTGTGAGAACAAGCATGAAGAAAAGTATACGCACTTACACGTACAAGCTGCTCAACAAGGCAGAAGCGAACATTGAGGCTGTGGGCAAGGGGACGTTTGGCGTTGGGATTTACCCAAACAAAAGCAAAAGCCTAGCAGCGAAAAAAGTTTAGTGGGATAAAAATATGTACGAAGCAGCATTCAAGAACATTGACAATACGCTCCGCGAAGATGACGGATGTGGAACGGAGCTTGATTACATTGAGCAAACAAGTTGGGTGTTGTTCCTCAAGTATCTAGACGACTTTGAATCAGAAAAAGAAACAGCGGCACTGCTAAACGGCGAAACTTATACACGCATTATCGATGGAGAGTTTCGTTGGAATCAGTGGGCAGCACCCAAGAAGTCAGATGGAAGCTTGGACTACAATCGCGCTCTCACTGGCGATGACTTGCGCGACTTCGTAAACAATGAACTATTTCGTCACCTCGGCAACTTCAAACTAACTGCGGATAATCCTCAAAGCGTTAACTATAAGATTGGCGAAATCTTTTCAGAGCTACGCAATAAACAAAATGGATACACGTTGCGCGATGTCATCAACAAAGTGGATGAACTCAAGTTCTTGAGCAACGACGATAAGCACGAACTCAGCAGCTTGTATGAAGACAAAATCAAGAGCATGGGTAACGCTGGCAGAAATGGTGGCGAGTACTACACCCCTCGTCCTCTTATCAAAAGTATCGTCAAAGTGATTAACCCCAAGATTGGCGAAACGGTGTATGACGGTGCTGTAGGTAGCGCTGGGTTTTTATGTGAAGCATATGAGCACATGCGCAGCAGCAAAGAACTGAGCGCTGCTGAATACGAAACGCTGCAGAAGGACACGTTTTACGGCAAAGAAAAGAAGAGTCTTGCCTACGTGATTGGCATCATGAACATGATTCTGCATGGAGTTGAAGCACCCAACATCGTGCATACCAATACGCTCAACGAAAATATCGCAGACATTCAGCAGAAAGATAGGGTGGATGTGATCCTTGCTAACCCTCCATTTGGTAGCTCAGAGCGAAAGGAGGTGGAGCAAAATTTCCCTATACCCTCTGGCGAAACGGCCTATCTGTTTCTTCAGCACTTCATCAAGAAGCTGAAAACTGGTGGGCGCTGTGGTGTGGTTATTAAGAACACGTTTCTGAGCAACGTTGACAACGCAAGCGTTGCGCTGCGCAAGCAGTTATTGGATGAAACCAATCTGTTTGCAGTGCTAGATTTGCCAAAGGTGTTTGGTAAGACTGGTGTGAAAACAGTTGTCTTATTCTTTGAAAAAGGAAAGCCCACAGAAAAAATTTGGTATTACCAGCTGAATCCTGGGCGAAATATTGGCTTAACCAATCCACTAAATGCAAAAGATATGGAGGATTTCCATGCTTGCTTCAACGATCAAGAAACCAGCGAAAATAGTTGGTTAGTGGATATAGCTGACATCAACACTGACACATGGGATTTGACTGTTAAAAATCCTAATCGTGTTGAGGAAGTGGATACAAGAACTCCACAAGAAATCATCGCTGAAATTGAACAGCTAGATGCTAAAGCTGCAGAAGCACTTCAAGCAATCAAGGAGTTGCTGTGATGTGGGAAACAGTGAAGTTTGGTGATGTTTGTGAAATTCAGCCCAAAAAAGCACAAGTAAAGAAAAAGCTCGCAGATACTGACACAGTTTCCTTTATGCCAATGGACGACTTGGGCATAGACGAAATGCACCCCATTGCGAATCAAATGAAAACGCTAGCGGAGGCTTACAGCTCCTACACGTACTTTGAGGATAACGATGTTCTCCTCGCAAAAATTACACCATGCTTTGAAAACGGGAAGCTAGGGATAGCAACCAATCTAGCGAATGGTGTTGGATTTGGCTCAAGCGAATACATCGTTTTGCGATGTGGCGAACAAGTACTACCGCAATATATTTACTACCACCTAAATCAGCCAAGCTTTCGTGCTAATGGCAAGGCGCAAATGAGTGGTGCTGTTGGGCACAAGCGAGTACCAAAAGACTTCGTTGAAAACTTAGAAATCCCACTCCCCCCACTCGCAGAACAACAACGCATCGTTTCCAAGCTTGATGCAGCGTTTGCTGAGATTGATAGGGCTATTGAACTAGCCCAAGAGCAGCTTTCAAAAACCCCGTCTGTATTCTCTCAGTACCTATCAAACATCGCCGCGCCTTCATTACCACTTGGCGATATCGTCAACATCAAGACTGGCAAATTAAACGCAAACGTGATGGAGGAGGATGGGGTTTATCCATTCTTCACTTGCTCTAGAGAAGCATACAAAATCAACACCTATGCTTTTGATTGCGATGCTGTTCTGCTCGCTGGCAATAATGCCGCGGGTGAATTCAACGTTAAGCACTACGAAGGCAAGTTTAACGCTTACCAAAGAACCTATGTCTTGACGGTGCGCGATGAGACGGTGCTACGTTCAAGATACTTGTACTTTCAGCTGATAAACGCACTAAAGCAATTCAAAAGGTTGTCCGTAGGAGCTGGAACGAAATTCCTCAAACTTGGAATGATTCAAGGAATGCATATTCCGCTGCCATCGCTTGAGGAACAAGAAGAAGTGCTTAGAAGACTAGAGGCACTACAAAGTGGTACTGAAGCAATGAAAGAGGTTCTATCACATAAGCTGAATAGCCTTTACGCACTCAAGGCAGCAATCCTCGCTCAAGAGCTCCAACCACCGCAAAGTGAAGCAGCATGAACGAAGCTGATACACGCGCAGAACTCATAGACAAGCAACTAGAAGCTAGTGGATGGACTACTAGCGCTGAAACTGGTGTGCGTGTGCGTCGTGAGTTCAACATCAACGATGGTGAAATACGTGCGAGTGGTATCAGAACTGGCAGACTGATTGCTGACTACATCCTTGAATATAACAACATCAAGCTTGCTGTGGTTGAAGCGAAAAGCAATGAACTTGATGTTAGCGAAGGCGTTATGCAAGCCAAGCTGTACGCGCAGAAGCTCAGATTGCACTCAAGCTATGCTGCCAACGGCAAGGAAATCTACGAGATAGATTTCAAAGGCAACTCAGAAGGCAAAGTCACCAAGTTCCCATCACCACAAGAACTATGGGAGCGCATTCATGGCAAACCCAATGAATGGCAGCAGCGCTTTAACGCAGTTCCCTTTGAGGACAACAATGGCACTAAGCAACCGCGCTACTACCAAGAATTGGCAGTCAATCGTGCTGTAGAAGCCATCGCCAACGACAAAGACAGAGTGCTGCTCACACTTGCCACTGGCACTGGCAAAACGTTTATAGCGTTTCAAATAGCGTGGAAGCTATTCAAAAGCCGATGGACACAGCAGAAGGATGCTAAGCGTCAGCCACGCATCCTATTTCTCGCAGATAGAAACATCCTAGCGAACCAAGCGTACCTAGACTTTGGTGCATTTGATGCGAATGCACTTGTGCGCATCAATCCCAGCGACATTGCCAAGCGTGGCGAAGTACCCAAGAACGGCAGTGTGTTCTTCACCATCTTCCAAACCTTTATGAGCGGCGATGAAGGCAAACAACACTTTGGTAAGTACGAGCCAGATTTTTTTGATTTAGTAATCATTGATGAGTGTCACAGAGGTGGAGCTAACGACGAGAGTACTTGGCAAGGTATCTTGGATTACTTCAGCAGTGCAGTGCATCTTGGATTAACTGCAACACCTAAACGCACTGACAACGCTGACACCTATGACTACTTTGGCGAGCCAGTGTTCAACTACAGTCTTAAGGAAGGCATCCAAGACGGATTTCTAACTCCCTTCAAAGTGAAGCGCATACAGACAACCATTGATGAGTATTTGTACACCTCAGATGACGAAATCATTGAGGGTGAAGTGCGTGAGGGGCATGTCTACGAAGAGAAAGACTTCAATAGAAACATCGTGATTGAAGAGCGAGAACGCAAGCGTGTTCAAGACATGCTTGCCAACATGAATCAGAACGAGAAAACCATCGTGTTCTGCGCAAACCAAGAACACGCTGGGACAGTTCGCAATCTCATCAACCAAGAAGCCGATAGTACGAGCACAGATTATTGTGTACGTGTGACTGCTAACGACGGTGCTATTGGCGACACATATCTCAAGCAGTTCCAAGACAACGACAAAAGCATTCCCACCATCCTTACTACAAGCCAAAAGCTAACCACTGGCGTCGATGCGCGTAATGTTCGAAACATTGTGTTGCTTCGTGAAGTGAACAGCATGATTGAGTTCAAACAAATCATCGGTAGGGGAACACGACTATTTGAGGGTAAGCATTACTTCACCATCTTGGATTTTGTGAACGCATATCAGTTGTTCAATGATGCTGAATGGGATGGTGAACCAATAGAACCAGAATCACCCATCGAACCCAAGTCACCTAGAGATCCAAAAGAACCACGTGAACCAAAAGATCCAAACGACGACGAACCCAAAACGCCAAAGCTGCGAATTAAACTGAGTGATGGCAAGGTGCGAGAACTTCAAAGCATGAGCAGCACCTTCTTCTATGTGGATGGTAAACCCATCAGCGCAGAGGAATTTCTCAAGCGACTTTTTGACACACTGAAACTGCCAGAGTTGTTGGGTAGTGAAGAAGAACTGCGTAAGCTTTGGGCAAATCCCATGACACGCAGAGAGCTGCTCAAAAAGCTTGAGGGGGCTGGATGTCATGTAGATGACTTGCGCAAGCTTCAAGAACTCATCAGCGCTGAAGACAGCGATTTGTTTGATGTGCTTGAGTACATTGCTTACGCAAAACCCCCAACCACTCGCGCTGCTCGCGTAGAAACTAATAAAGATAACATCTACAACCTACTGAATGATAAACAGCGCGAGTTTGTAGGATATGTGCTGCGCAACTACGTTGATGTGGGTGTGGATGAGCTAGACGTCACCAAGCTGAGCACAGTGCTGACTGCCAAGTATGGAAGCATTCATGCTGCACAAGAGCAGCTAGGGAGCGTTCAAGACATACAAAGCACCTTCGTGGACTTTCAGCAGTATCTTTACGCTGCTGAGGGGAATTAGAAGGCTTAGATTATTACGTCATCACGGTTAGCGCAGAGGGCTGTAATGTTTACAACTCCTACTAATGCTAAGTAACTGATATTGAAGCTATTATAAAGAACGGGCAGAGACAAAGATGAACGAAGGAACTTGTAAACTCAGTTTTGCCCCTCGTAAACCCTTGCTACATAAGGGTTTGTAAAACTGCGACGATTGAGTGGGAATAAAAAGTTAGCGTCTTAGACAGCGTCGCTTTTGAGTTTAGGGTTTAGAGTTGCTTTATTTGTCTGTTGTTTTGGTGCATATATGCCGTTACTCGCTAGTCATGATGTTAGTCGCATTATTGAAATGGCCTGGGAAGATCGAACCCCGTTTGAGGCGATTCACGAAGACTATGGTCTTTCAGAAAAAGACGTCATAAAATTGATGCGGGCAGAGATGAAGCCAAGCTCATTCCGCATGTGGCGTAAGCGTGTAACGGCACGCAAAACAAAGCACTTATCCAAACGAAGTTATACCGTTGGTCGATTTCGTTGCTC
>JACLAD010000037.1_pt1 | contig 18996 bp, 13 predicted proteins | sample 8027901 | NCBI WGS metagenome assembly JACLAD01 (sample SAMN15725071, study PRJNA655200) | protist metagenome | isolation source: fluorescence activated cell sorting (FACS) single amplified genomes of... | place: Spain: Blaines Bay Microbial Observatory, Mediterranean Sea | collected 2016-07-05 | reverse complement strand
TTTCCAGAAATTCACATTCTGTGTAGAGCGCAAAAACGATGTCATTTGCCACGTTTCGTAACGATGTCCAGAAAAAAATCAAAAAAAATAGTGCGATCAAAAATCCAGTCGAAAACCATTGTTTTACAAGCTAAAGAGGGATTGCGACTAAAATATTTCTACAAAGCATTTCTTGATGATCGATTTTGTTTATTTTTGAATTTTCGTTTTCCCGACACTGACCCTCAATGCGACAAGAAGTTCCTCAGAGAGTTAATTCCAAAGCAAATTTCCCCCACCGCAAGAGCCAACGCCGCTTGGAAACAGTTGAAGGAAGTTTTTGGAAGTCGAAATGTAGTTGAAGACCGGGTACCTAATTATATGCATACCTTAAGCATCAAAAGTTCATACCCAACATATCATAATTTGCATACCCAAAATTATCGTTGGGATGCATATCACGATTTTGAATTTTCATTAGTTTTTGTTGATGCAATTGTTAGGAAATGGCGACGATGTATCCAAGTGTTGAGAAGATTTTAACGGACGGTGGTCTTGTCAAGGTAATTTCATTTCAAAAAACCAGAAGTAATTGTCACAAATATCGTACGCACGCAATTTGTTTTGCATACCGTTGTTTCTGGTATGCATATCATTGTTTCTGGTATGCATTTAATTGTTTCTGGTATGCATATCATTGTTTCTGGTATGCATTTAATTACAGTCCGTTGAAGACCTCCCCCTGGCTCTCACTGATGGAGATGACGCCAGTGTTGAAAAACTGAAAGAGTTCTTTCTCAACGTGGCCACCGCTTATGTCTGGTGAGTCACTTTTTTTCGAACATAATTCAAATTTTAACAGAGTAAAAGTAATTGTTTTGTAATCACTAGTAATTGTACCAATATGTCTTGGTTTTGTTGTTGCAACAATGAATTATCAGGTATTATACGGCGAATGAGTTCTACGAATGGAATAACAAAAGGGGATGGCGTAAGTCTACGTCCGCAGGCCGTTTGGTGGCAAACGACAGTTGGGCTGACGCGTGGGGTGGCAATGATCAAAGGGAGCTCAAACCTCAAGAAGCGTGTGAAAACCTCATCCGTGAATTCTCTCATGCCATGAAGGCGCTGGAGATTCCTAACTGGCATCCAATTCTGAATCCCTCAAGAACCCCCCAGCATTTTAATTGTTACAGGGACATACCCATGAAATTCAAAGCTGACGAAGCTTACAATGACGAATTTTACAATAAAACGATGTTGAAAGAATTTCTCACGAGACATTGGACCCAATTTCTAACCGTCCAACCTCCTGGCAATCCGAACTTTTGTCGTGATGTCGACAAGTACCCCCACCTCATGAACGGCAAAAGGGTTTAGTCTTCAGTGTCAGTGTCAGCCGTCATGAGGCATCAATTCAAGTGTCAACACACGTCAAAGTGTTGGTTTTTGTTTTGACAATATTTTTTAAAGATGATTTTTTATTATGTAAATGTATAATATTTTTCAAAGGCTATCTGTTGATTAATTTTTTATGTAGCCTACGACTCAATCTAACACAGTCATATTTTAATAATTTCCCCATTACAGTTGTGGCGTCGAAATGTTTGTTTTCATCTTTTTTGCGTTGTATGTGAAAGTTAGGGTATGTGGAATACAGCTAGTTAGTCCGAACAAATTGATGTGAACAAAAATTAGTAGCGTACTGTAAATACATGCATGTTCTTGATTTTTCGTACAAACAAATTTCGTTAAAAAAAACTACACAATACCTCGGTCCATTGGTAAAATTTGAACGAACTACAAAAACCAAAACAACAAAAAACTAATACTAATTATTTCACAAAAATTCTGAAACAATGGACAACAACAATAATGTTTTGAATTTTCGACGAATCTTTGGCATAAACACTAAAACAATCTTTCAGGTGTTCTTTTTTGACACACCGACGATAATTTTTTGACAACACAAAATTTAAGTAGAAAGCATCACAAGACCAATAGCATTCAATCTAGAAACAGGATTAACGACGTGTTTTGAATAGTTTTGGTTGAGGTGAGAAGATATGACGACGGAGTCATTTCGTAAGGAGATCAGCTCCAAGCTCGCAGCCCTGGCCGAGAACGACGACGAAAACGCTACCGAGCCGTACAATATTATAATGCTTTCAAAATCAAGCCAAAAGTTCAAAATCAAGTAAAAAGTTCACAATCAAGTCAAAAGTATCAAATGTTTTGTGTTTTGTATATGGTTTTGTTGTGGTGATAGGTTTCCGACGTCTTTGACATCAGCGGACCGTAAGTACGTGCACCGCATCGCCGAGTCCTTCAAGCTCCACACCCAATCCGAAGGCGTAGGCCCTACTAGATTCATCACGGTTTACAAAAAAGATCCCTCCGGCGGCACCAAAAAAGTACATTTTAACCAAGGAGGGCCTAAACTACCACGACCTACGCATTTTAACGACGATGCTAGTAAAGCCCTCAGCGCTGCAAGCGAGGCAGGTGCATATAATGTTGGGCAGGGGCCGCCGCCTAGTCTGGCGTTATCGCAAACTAGAGGCCATGCCCCCCCGGGCCATTATGCATCTTGTAAGGTAGGCGCTGACAAGCATGAAGAGGTTGTAGAAAAACGTGTTCAAGACAAACCTGATTACATGGACAAGATGGGTAACCATAGACAAAGGCTCCCTGCGTGGGCTCAACGTAAGGAGGTCATAGAGGCGGTAGACGGGCATGATATTGTTCTCATCGTAGGTGAAACAGGTTGTGGTAAGAGTACCCAGGTGCCACAGTTCTTGTTCGACGGTGCTTTAGACAAACCTAGAATTATGGTGGCGCAGCCGAGACGTTTGGCCGCGACTTCCCTAGCACAGCGTGTGGCCGCCGAGCGTTTAGAAAACCTAGGTGGAAAGGTAGGATATTCCGTACCTCTTGATGAGAAGGGTGGTAAGCATGCTGGTCTTGTTTTCTCCACCTTTGGTAGCTTCCGCCATATGATGATGAAAGATCCCTACCTTTCCGACATTACACACATCGTCTTTGATGAGGTCCACGAACGTGATATCGTCGCAGATTTTGCTCTTATCTATCTAAAAGATCTAGTTAAGAAACGTGCCGGTACGTTGAAGCTTGTGCTCATGTCTGCCACCCTACAGGTAGAAACGTTTAAGAAGTATTTTGAGGACATGTCTCATTGCTATCTAGAAATCCCTGGTCGTACCTTCCCCGTTGGTAGAAAATTCCTTGACGAGGTGTCCCTTACCCTATACAAAGATCCATTGCTACGTGGTTTTTTAGGGCCTGGTATCCTATCTGGCGGTCTGGAGCAGAACGGTGAACCTATCGACGAATTTGAATGGAAGAAGACGATCTTCAACAATCAAGCGGCACCTGATGGTATGTGGGGCCTAAAGCGATTTGGTTTTGAAGAGCACATCAAGAAGCCTTTCAACAAGCCAAAATTCATGGATGGCCTACGCAAGATGGACGTCATCCAACAATCCTGCCTTACCTTCGATTATCCTATTATTGAAGCGCTGATCTTGTTCTTCGATCGTATGTATAAGAAGCAGACAGAGTTGATCGACGCCCAGATTGAAAAGGCCAAAGAGGCTGGAACGCCTGAGGAAGATTGGCCTAAGAAAAAAGACCCTGGTGCCATTTTGGTGTTCTTGCCCGGTTGGGCGGACATCCAGGCCATGGAGAAGCGACTGATCAATTCCGTTGACGAAGATCGTTTTGTGATCCTACCCCTACATAGTCAGGTAAAGCCCGAAGACCAACGTAAGGTTTTCGACCGTATGAAACCTGGCGTAAGAAAGATCGTCCTCAGTACTAACATCGCAGAAGCCTCTATTACCGTAGATGATTGTGAATTTGTCATTGATTCTGGCAGGGCGAAAGAAACTTCCTACGATGCCAATCTTAAGGTGGGTACGTTGACCACTTCATGGGTTAGTAAGGCCAATGCCAAGCAGAGGGCGGGACGTGCCGGTCGTACCAAGGACGGTATCTGCTTCCACCTCTTCAGTAAGGACCGCCATGAAAAAATGGATGATTTCTTGCTACCTGAGCTACTTCGCTCCCCTCTAGAAGATACCGTTCTTCATGCCTTACGTGTGTTACAACTCACCAAGACGGGATCTCGGCATGAATGTGTTGAGGCGTGGCTCGCCAAGGCCCCGGATCCCCCTGAACCTAAGGCAGTTAAAAATGCGGTAGAAAAGTTACAAGCCCTCGGTGCTGTATCCGACGATGGCCAACTAACGCAGCTTGGTGATATTTTAGCCGCCTCTCCTCTTCCCCCGTCCCTAGCCAAAACCGTCATCTGGGCAGGCCTTCTTGGTGTACTAGACGACGTCATTAGTGTTGTAGTTGCCGCAGCGTTCTGCCGCGACCCCTTCCAACAAGCCCTAGGCGCGAAAGATGACAAAAAAGAAGAAAAGAATGGCGATGATAAGGATGGGAAGGGCAAAGGTAAGGGTGGTTCTGGTCCCTGGATGATCGGCGAAGCGAAGGCAAAGCTAGCAAACGGTCTTCTATCCGATCACGTTGCCTTACTAGAAGCCGTCACTCGCTATCGCAACTCCTCCAACAAAGACCAATTTTGCAAAGAGTACATATTTCTCAACAAAACCTATGAATTTCAAAAGTTTGAATGCTTAAGCACGCTCGGACTTTGTGGATGAGCAAACATTTTTTTGTTTTGTTTAACATAGGAATTCGTTGAATGAGAGAACCATGGGTAGTATGAGCAAGATGATCTTAAAAATGTCCGGCGAAATCAACGAACAAGGTAAATACTATTTTTTTTCTTGCAACACAACTGTCAAAATCATCAAAAGCATTGGTATTCTGGTCTAAAAGTGAATGTTTTGTGTAATGGTCAAAGGTGGTGGCGCTTCTGGTGCGGTCAATCTCCCTGGCGAATTCGCAAACCGCAACCGCGGCAAGATGGCTCTTGTACTTCTTTAAACTACAAAAATTTGTCAAAACCCATGAAAATTCAAAAAACGTTTCAAAACATTTTTTTTGTAAATTTTTGTTTAGGTCGCGGCAGTCATTGTTGCGGGTCAATTCCCTAACATTGGTATTCGCCGCCCGAATAGTGACGCTACTGTTGATTGCGAGGTAATTACGTCTAAATTTCTATGTTTTTTGGTTTTTGTATAGGCTAACATACATTTTATGGTGCATTTTGTTTTGGAATTTCGTTGTTTGTTTTGTCTAGCATGGTTTGGTTTCTGCAGGGGTTCATTCCACGTCCGCATATAACACTGTCGTGCCCCGTCGCGGTCCTCGTGTACATTTTTTAACATCTTTTTCAAGTAGCACACAAAATGATAATTTTTGCAGATATTTTGTTGTTTTTGTGTTTAGAATCCTGTGGAAGGTGCGGAACCCCCTCCCCAGAAGAACGTCCCCCGCATTCACGCCGACGAATACGTCGTGTACACTGAGCTTGCTCAGGTACCAAACATTTTTTTTAATCATTAAAATGGCGTTAAAAGTACTATGTTTCAATGTCGTACACACTTTGTTTGTGAACATTTAAGGTCGAGTCGTCTCACTCCATGAAGATGGTCACGAAGGCCACCCCCGCGTCGGTGTTACTCCTATGCGGCGAAAAGCCTTTAGAACGTAATGGTTCTGACCTCTCCATGCTGAAGAAATTCTGCCAATTCAAGGTAGATTCTAACGACATCGCCGAACAGATTGTTACCCTTCGTGCGGCCATGCGTGTTGCTTTCGGTGCTGCCATCGATCCTAATATGGTCGCTGCGCATTTCAAAGAAGCCCATGGAGAAGTTCTAGATCAGGCTTGTAAATTCCTCATTTCAGCTGTGGATGAACCAGACCGCGGTCGCAAACGTCATGGTGATGACTACAGATCTGGCAAGGGCAAAGGTCGTGACTCATACGGAAAAGGTAGTTATAAAGGTGGTGGGAATCGCGATTCGTACGGTTCTAATTTCTCTCGTGGACGTAACGATAACTACCGCTCTGGCAAGGGGTCCTACAAGGGCGGTGGCGGCGGTCATCGGGATAGTTATGGCAGTCGTGGAGGTGGCTACGGCGGAGGTGGAGGTGGCTACGGCGGTGGCAGACGTTACTAAACACTTACAAAACGAACCCATACACCTAACCCACCAAGTAGAAAAATGTTTGCAAGACTAAAAAAATGTTTGCGCATTTCAGCATTTGTCCAATCCTTACAAAATTTAAAAAGTACAAAAACCCACCATAATTAACTGGTAATTATAGTATGGAATCATACTATTAAAACAGAAAAAATAAAACAGTACGAAGTTGCAAGAAGATATTTTTTGAAATTGTATGTTCTTGTTTGCGAAATGAGTTATTTTGTACGGATTTGTGCGTTGTAAAAAAATGTTTGCATAGGAAGAAAACAATGTCGCGTCGAAAAATGTTTGAAAAAAGTTGAAATCATGTTTGTCATATGTGTTGCGATTATTATTACTGTCCCCCCTCCCCCAACCTCCATGAACAAATGATCAAAAAACAAAACAAAAACAATATGTTATTGACCCAAAAAATAAAATTGATTATGTACATTTTTCCACTGCCAGTTGAAATCGCAGTTTTTTCCAAGCGATTGTTACAGTATAGATATCAAAACTGGTAGGTAGAAAATCTCAAAATAGGGACGCGGATCTCCTTCGAAATTGAACGAGAGGAAGTAGTTTAGATCGCAAATTATTATCAATTTACGCATATTTTTGGAAAAATAGCGTAACATTAAAATTTACGGATAATTACAACAATTACATTGCAAGAATTGAATTTTTATTTTGTTGACTAAGACACTTTTTCACCCATTCGTTTGCATTTTCAAATTCGATCAGAATCATTATAAGAAGTTTTTCCCAAGAAAGAAGTTTTTTTAGTTGAAGGTGAGATGGTAAATTCTCCGAAGAATTCCCCGCACAATCGCGGCGCAAATACGGGCTACTCATCACCGGGCTCAAATCATGACGTATCCCATTTTTTAAATATTTTGTTCGATCAAAAGTTAAAACATAACGTTTGGTTTCTGTTTTTAAAATATGTATTTTTGTGGTTTAGTTGGGTTTTGATAAGTTATCTAAGGTGACCCATGAGGCTGTTGACCCGGCGTGCGCACGGTTACGCGGTACATTTTTCAGTTTAACAAAACATAATGCAACAAAATCTTGTCGTTTTAAATGTGTTGTATGGGTTTTGTTGTATAGGTTTCGATTGGATAGATTCGTTTCAGAGCGATATCGCACAGTATTTGGGCGCACCAAAAGTAGCTGGCGGCGTACCAGTTTACGATGCGGACGTGTTGGATGCCCAGATGCGGGCTGCAAACATCGCCAACCCTGGCCCTCGCGCTTATTCGTACATTTTTTCTACGATTTTCAATGTTTTAGTGTGATTAAAAAAATGTTTGCTCACCAAATCCCTACTTGCTGTGACGGCCGCGCTCCAGGCCTGGCTTCCTTCTTGCCGCCGCGGCCGCGCTCCGAATCTTAGAGCGCGGCCGTCACGGCAAGTAGGGATTTGTTGAGCAAACATTTTTTTGACATTCATGTTTGAAAAAATTAGCAAACATTTTTTTTGTTTGATTACCATAAAACAGGTTTCCGGAAGGCCCATCAGATGGAGATTCTCTCGATAGCCTATATATGTGCCCCCCAGCCCCCATGGAGGAAATCAGTTTTATGGAACATGGTTTCGAAAACGCCCTAAAATTTTCCTCGGCCTTTGAGTGTGGCAACCTCAAGTTCGCTACTATGATATCAGATTCAGTCTACGAATTATGGATGAACAAGGATACAAATTCAAGGGGTCATACACAGTGGTACTATTTTGCCGTAACCGGCGCAAGGAGGGGACAAGAGGTTACATTCCGAATTAGCAATTTCTTCAAAAGAAAGTTGTTATATCGGAAAGGCAAGGTGCCGTTCTTCTGGAGTGAGAAAAGTGGTAAGGGTTGGGAACAAACCCCTTCAGGAAAGGCAACTTTCACATGCCATACGGACCAACAACGTACTAAAAAGTGGTATACTTTGTCTTTCAACCATACATTCCAACATGGAGATGTGGTCTTTTTCGCATACGGTCTACCCTACACGTATTCACATCACTTATCGTTGATAAGGAGCCTGTCGCACCATCCTACCATTTCGCAAATCACTAGAGTAGCCAAGTTTTGTACTTCACTCGGAGGGCACGCCTGCCATAAGGTAGTCATTAGTGACGCTTTCAAACAAGGCCGTGCACGATCTAATTCTAAGGAGAGCAAAGATAGCCTGGCGATTTCCGACAAGTCGAAGGAAAAGGAAAAGTCGAAAGAAAAGGACAAAGAGGTGGACAAAAGGGACAAAGATGATGAAGAAATCGATGATTTACACGGGTCAGACAAGGACAAAAGCGTTATCGTTCTCATGGCACGCCAACACCCTGGCGAGACGCACGGTTCATGGATCTTACATGGTATGCTGCGTTTTCTTGTTGGTGACAGCGCGATCGCACAGGGGTTACGTAAAAAGTACACCTTCGTGGCTATTCCTATGGTCAATATCGACGGCGTGGTGAGAGGAAACTCACGATGTTCACTAGCGGGTGTAGATTTGAATCGGCAATGGCATGCCCCCGACAGGTCAGTACACCCTATCGTATATTCTATCAAATGTCTAATGAAGCGGTTGAGTAGTAAATACAGAGTGTTGGCAGCTATCGATTTCCACGGCCACTCCGCTAGAAGGGATGTCTTCTTCTATGGCTGTCCCTTCCGTAAGCCAAAAGACCATGACGAGGCCGAAGTAGCGAAAGAGAAAAGTACTAAAAAGACGAAGAAAAAGAAAGAAAAGGGTGATACCGAAAACAGTTTGAATTCGTCCGGCAATTCCAAGACTTTCAACTCTTCTGGAAATTCTAACTTACAGGAAATTGAGAAGGAAAAAACGATAGTCGTAGAGCAAAGCACGAAGAGGAAGTTCCGACCCCCTCCCCATAGGGATGTAACGGTCCTCCCCCGTATCGCATCCTGGCTATGTCCAGACTTTTCCATGGCCAAATGTATTTTCGACATCCAGAAGTATAAAATCAATACCGCCCGCGCTGTGATTTACCATCAGATGGGTGTGGAACATTGCTTTACGGTAGAGGCGTCTATGTGTGGTACCTCTTCTTACCCCGTACGTGAGGCAGGCCAAGATCTTCCGCCAGAATCCCTTTTTTCTCCAGATCAATTAGAAGAAGCCCTAGGCCTCCGCAACCTCGGCCAACAATTCAACCAAATGCGCCTCGCCACCTTAGGTATCGCCATGAGCCATGCGTTACATTGGTTTTTTGAGCTACACACTGTACCTTTCTCTTTTGTGCCTGAAGAAGCAAAAGGAGTAGCACTCAAAGTCGAAGAATTAGAAAAAGAAAAGGCGGAGGATAGTGCTGGAGATAGCGATGGAGAAGAAGAAAAAGACAAAAAGGATGAAAAAGATGCCGAAAACGCTAAACAAGAAGTAGAGGAAGATACGAAAACACAACCTATCGCTACTATTGAGAATGGGGCCATGTCTTGCCCGGAACCTTCAAAGAAGAAAACGCAAGTAGAACAAGAAAATAATGATTACTCAGCGGATGCGTTGCATGTTCAGAGCGATCGCGTCCTAGGTATTGAGCCAGGGAGTGCGAGATATTTACAACTACGTAAGGTCCGGCCGTATATTTCTCAGTGCCGTCGCGCTCCTATTCGCCATGCGTTAGAGAGGCCTTGTAAGGATGGGCCCCTCTTTGATACAGATACCATGGACGACGTCGAAAGTATTCTCAACACAAAACAACTCCTTACTACTACAAAAACTAACCAATGTTCATTGTAAAAGTGTATTCTTGTGAATTGTTGCCAAATTTTAGATAGGTTCCCATGGCTGAGTTTGCAGTCTATCGCCGGTGAGCTCGGCTGCCCAGAACAGATCGAAGAAAGTCGCCTTCATGAAGTAGTTGTCCACAAAAATTAACCATATTTCCTAAATTTATCCATGCTACGTGTCAGTTTACAATAATTAGGAGCGTTTTTTTATTGTCATCAAGGTGGTAAGTATGTTGCACAACGCGATTTTGAAAGACAAGCAGATTGCACTGAATGCGCCGAAAGACAAGGACGATTCTGCTAGCGAGTAATTTTAACATTTTTTTCTACACAACATTTTTCGATCTAACTACCACGCAATTTGTTGTGGTTATGCATGAAAAACGTTTATTTTATAGGGCGGGAGCAGGATCGGATTCAGATCCATCCGCGGACAACCTGGGTCAGGAGGAGCTTAAGAAGGTATCCATACAAATCAAAAAAGTATATCACGCACACACATTTTCTTTACAATACTACAAAATGTCATCGTTTTTCTGGAAACATCATTTCAAAATGTCAACACAGGTGAGGAGGAGGTTGATTAAGATCGCAAGGCGTAGGAAGAAAACTGGAAGCACCCTCGACCGCGAAAGTACCAACCTACCTGGTTACAACCGCACTTGCACACACATTTTGTAGTTCAAAAAAATGTTTGGTATGTAAAACATATTTTTTTGTTGTTACACATGTAAGTTGTGGAACTGCCGAAAAAGAGTACGAAACCGAAGAAGCCCAAGCCCTCTACAATGATCCCGCGGGAAATCCCAGATAAGAAGACTATTAAGCGCTCGTACTTTTTCTTTTGCAAACATTTTTTGACAACACAACTTACTGTACAAAAATCTATGATCTTCCAATGATTTTTTTGTTTTGTATGCTATCACAGGAGAAGTCTCAGTCAAGAGATGCAGGTGAGATTACCGGCTGTGCGGCCGCCGCCGCGAGTTCTCGAGAACATGGAAATGCCTACGGTATCCTGCATTTTTACAACAAAAATTTATTTTCGAATGTGTTGTATGTTATAAATTATGTTGTTTTGTTGTACAAATATAGGCGCAAGTTGGACTGGACCTTTTTGCATCAGATGACGACCAGAACCCTGGTGTTCAATCCAGTACCTTGCAAACATTTTTGTGATTGTATTTGTTTTGTGCAAAACATGTGTTTGAATGATTTTTTTGTATGTTTTGTTGTAGATGTTGGCAATTATCCGGTACCGGTACAGCAAGGAGGGGGGCCCGCGCCGATCGAGACATCTTCACCAGTTCTTAGGCACCTCCAACCCCAGCACCCACAAACACCACCTGCTACAAAGTAATAAAAAAAAAATACGAAACGTAGCACAAATTAGTTTTTTGACTTGTAGAACTATGCTTTGTATGTTGTTTTGCTAGTTCGGTGCACCATGTGGTTTTCGACCCCTCGAGAGGAACGTCCCGCCGGTCCATGTCACGTCCTCAGAAGACTGATGGCGAACGACGAGTAATATTTTTTTCTACCAAATTTCAACAAATTTGTGTGAGATGCTAAAGCGATTTGTAAGGTTTTTATGTGTGAACATTTTTTTGTTAGTCGAGTACCACAAGCTTGCCCACGCCAACTAAAAATGCACCTACTGCCACGGTCGGCCCCCCTCCCAGCGGTCATAAGAAGGGCACACCCCCAGGCCCTGGCGGTGGCTTCCCGACGAGGAATGCACGGGATGCCGCACCGAATCAGGACATCCCTCCGCGGGCTGGCGAATCACCAAGAAAAAACAGCGGTACATTTCATTTTTCAATGCAAACAAAGTATCGTGGTTACTAACGAATTTTGTTTTGTGTACTGTATGTTTTGTTTTGAATAGGTTCGAAAACAGTTGTGGCAGCGAACAGTCTACCGGTATCGACAGATCGACAGTCTCCCGCTCCACATCATAACCTAGGTTTTTCGCCAAAACTACAAGGCGCAGGTCAGCTAGCCCGCCATTGGTCAAGCCGTACCAAGATGCTGAACGCGGCACGAGAGGCACATGCGGCCAATTCGAAATCGGGCCTTGGTAATATGAATCTGGCGGCGGCGAACGTCACGTTACTACTTGAAGAAAATCCCATCTCAAACACACCTTCCGTTAAAGGGTACATTGATACATTCTATTCCATACCCAAACGCTTTTCAACTGTTCAATTTTAGATTTAAATGAGTATTGTCACTATTTTCGGCAATTTTGTGGTTAGGTATGCGTCCGGAGGGAATGTAAGATGGAGTGAGGACCATTCGGATATCACAAAAAACGCAACATCCTCGGGCGAACCTCGAGCTATCTCAGCTAGGGCAATTGCCGGTAAGAACGCCAGTATGAGCCACAGCCCTGATTCTCGTCAGCAGGGAGCCGTACACCTTCAAAAAAAATGTTTTCACTCATTTTTGTATACGTGATGTAGACCATACCAAACATTTTTTTGTGAACTCATACAGCATAAGGCAGGAAGGTTGTGGAAGCCCAGTTTCGTCGAATCCGGCAAAACCAGCATTCTTGAGAGCCCGTAATTACATCTTTTTACCACAACAAATCTTCAAAAAACATCGACAAACTAATTGAAAAACGCTGTATTTTGTAACAAATGAAGATTCCCGGATGACATGCTGAGAAAGCCGAGCAACCGCCCCACCGTCGCGCGGCTTATGATCCAACACAAACCAAGTAATCTTACATAAAACATGTTACATTTCAACAAACTTACAAAAATGCTTATTTCGTCGTTAATTTTTTTTGTTGATGTAGAAGGACCTACGGGACCACCGCCCATGCCCGAGACACGACCACCCCCAGGAAACGTCGCCGCACGCGCCCAGGAGGTATCTATGCTCACCACACAATCTTTCATTCAATTTTAATGAAAAAATGGTTGTTGAAGGTAAGAACAGCAATAGCAAAACGGTTGAGAGCGTTGAACCATCAACCGGCAATAGGTGATGAGCCGTCGTATATTACGACTAGTGAGCCTTCTTTTTCCAGGCCTCAGAGCCCCCTTCCTGTCCATTGCACCTCTGTGAAGAACGCATGACAGCCACAACTTCCAATATTTTTTTGAATTTTGCAACTGCACCAGATTTTGAACCTTTTTGCAAGTTTTGTATTTCATGGCATACACAAAGTTGATGGTTTTACGTCAAAAATGTTAGTTTTTGGTTAAATTATTTTGTTTGTATGATTCAGCCCCCACCAGCCACCAACAACCTGTTGAGCAGCGACGATGATTTCTTCTAAGCTGCACCTTTTTCGCACGTTTAACATTTTTTGTTTTTTATTATTTTAACATCTTCTCTTTTACGTTTTTTAAGAATCAACAAACATTTTTCATATAAAAAATTTAAAAAATTACACAATCGACAAACATTTTTTACAATTTTTATCCGATATACTACCACCATTTTTACCAAAACATTTACTTTGTGATTTTATGAAATACAAATTCTTATACCTTTTTTTAGTGTGAGAGTTCATTGCATATCATAATTCGTACGTACCAACAATATTTTTTCATGAATCCAACTTTTTACTCCAAAGTCAATACAAGTTGCCAATATTTTCTGATGTCAGTCAGAAGCATTGGGGACAAAATCTTTACTATAAACTGGATGACCATTTTTCATGAAGAGTACGTAATGGTCACTCGATGTTGATTGTGGTGTCCAGTGTCGTGAAGTTCTTGTTCAGTTTTAGCATGTGAGTCGAATGTCCACAAAAAATGGTTCTGATTTTCAAATTCCTTACTAAACAAAAATTTCACCATCTAACGATGCTAAAACATAAAAATATGTAAGTATTTACAGTCCGTACATTAGCAGTCCAATTTTTTGAAAAATAACAGTCCATGACAAAATCAAACACCAAATTTATCGACATTACAAGAAGGAAAAAATCAAAGTATGATACCAGTATGGTTTGTTTTCTTCTTTCAAAAAGTTACAGCATTAAAAATCAATTCTGAAAATCTACCACGCATACAAGAAAATAATGTAGAAAATCTACCACGTATAGTAACAAATAGCAGTCAAAATCAAAACAACAATGGTGGCAGTCCCAATGGAATGTTGGTTCCCACAAGAAGGACGCACCCGCCAGGGGAGCGCCGGCAGTTGACTAGTAGTAGGTCGCTGCCGCAGCTGACCAATGTACGGTACGATCTGCTAAATGGTGGGGACGCGGCGGGTGGTGATATCGTCGTCAACTACAGTATTTTTCCATGCCATTAAACTAAAAAAAAGTTTTGGTTTGTAATTATTTGTTTAATCAATCATTTTTGTTTTTAGGGTTAAGGAGGACTACAGAGCATGAGAATCAAGTTGTTGAAATCGCGGACGCCATTAATACCAGCGCCAGACGTAAACATTTTACGTAACCATCAACACTGCAATCTTGTATTAGATAAATATGCGAAATAATTCTTGACAATTGTTTTTTTAGGTATACGGTTGCTGCGGGAGCAAGAAGAACACCGGCGGCGGGAGATGAATAGGGCGTACGACAATTTGATGTCGGGGATTCGTGGCGAGATTACACGTTGGCGAGACGAGATTCTTGAAGCGTTTCGGTATCTTTTGTCATGTTTTCAGAGAGTGTATTTGTGATTGGTTTGTTTGTGTGTTTGTAATGTTATGATGGTCATTTCGTTCCGTCATTCCGCTTCCTCAACCATGCCGACGCCGTTCTCGAATGGAAAGAAGAGGTAATGAAAGGTCGTGACACCGCCGGTGCAACCGTGTATTTTCCTTTTCGCGCGGCGCCTTTTTCCAAATTTTTACATTTTCTTTTGCCATTTGAACTCGGGCTCCCAAATTTCTCAAAAAGTGACCAATGTTTTTTAAACTGCAATGTTGCGTTTCGTTATGCACAACAAGCCCGCCGGATCTCCGTTCCCCAGAACATGAAAACCTCCTCCGCAGTTCGAGCACGAACGACCTCAACAACGCCCGAAGCCCTACTTCCCGCCGAGATATATCAAACGAAAGTCTAGAATCTATTCTCATGCACGTAATGCAACGCCAACGTGACCTTCGTAAACAAGCAAGACTAGATGCTCTACTAGCTAGCCCACACTTGAAGCAAGTCTTGAAAAGATGTATGAGCATAGATAACAGCGGCGATACTGCTGCACGCATCCTTTCCTTACTAGTCTACTATCCAGACAATCTACCAGAACGAGACGAGCTTAGTTTAGGTTTATATTATGGTTGGACCTTAGATATGTATAAAGAAAGGCCAAGACTAGAAAAGTTACAAAAAATAGTAGCGCAAACGAGTACGTTTTATGGTATTGCGCCAGAAAAAGAAGCGGCGGGGGATGAATCTAGGCAGTCGAGTAGCAGCGCCGATGAATTTCTAGGCCAGCGTTACCAATTTAATTTATTGGCGTATTTGCCTAACCTCACCAAAGGCGCCGAGCGTAGTGAATTACATCGGGATATAGGCGATACGGCAGAGCCAAATGTACAGCCGACACTGACTAGGCAGGCATCGAGTCGTTGGGAGGATACAGCACGACAACCAGACTGTGCTATTTGCCTGCATGAGTTAACAGACACATTAAATCCTAAAGATATGTTGACTTCGAAGAATAGTTCGGTTACGCTTGATGTTCTAAAGAGGTTTAGCGATGCTAGTGATATAGAATTTTGTCCAGATATCCTAGATGGCAAGCGTCCTGTGGCATTCCTACCATGTGGACATCAATTTCACGAAAAGTGTGTTATTGATTTCAAACCGAAAAAACCTGGGGAGCGGCGTAGTCCGCGACGTATAGACTACAGCAAATGTCCGGTTTGTAGGGGGGATATAGAACAAAAGGTCATGCGGTGTTATGGTACGCATGATGACAGACCTAGCGTAAACATGATGTTCGAAGGCATTTGGAAGGGTCTTGACGACGTTGTCATATGCACCTCAGAACTAATCCGTATCGCCGCAGATAATGACTTTGCCAATTCCGAATTCGTATCTTTCATAGTAAATACGTTGTCTAGGAATTTGCATCAGTTTATAGAAACGGCCCATGCTACAGTACGGGGAAAGGCCCTGTACAAGTTGAGGAGGGATGGAAATGAGAAAAAAGTTTTGGAAACGCTCTTTGGCGCTACCCTTCCGGGGGGAGATTTGAAAGCACTAGTGAAGTATTGTAAAAAACGTGGGATAGGCACTAGATACTTGGAACAAAGAGCTGTGGAGTCACAAAAAGAATTGATTCGATTTCTAGGTCGACGGGGTGTTACCATCAATGAGTATGTCCTAGCAAGTAAGAACCATTGGCCAAACTTACTAAAGTACGAAAGTGAATGGCTACATCACGTTACCAATTGCCAAGCGTTGTGGGCACATGGTGCAACCAACGACAGTTCAGGCCTTAGGGTACCTAATTTTATCATCCTATCAGAACTGCGCGTACAGGATAGATTTCTTGAGTTTGCGCCGACAGCTCGTGGCAGGTTTGAATACAAGTTTGAGGACGTATCAGTAGATCGATTCATCCGCAGTGGTAAGAACGTTGATAGTATGCTGGTCATGAGTAGTCTTAGTGCGGAATCTATTGCAAGAGGCGTGCAAAGCATCCGCCCCAGTCACAATCAGCTAGCTCTCTGGCAGGTGTTGAATTCTTGTAACGGCGGGCCTATACAGCGAATATCTATGCAGGGGTTTGGTTGGCCTAACTCCCCTCTACCGCCGTTAGAACCGCGAATTTTTTTAGAGTAAACAGACGCCATGTATACTAGTAGTATTTATAGGTAATTATAGAAACTGTATCATAAGCACGTTTGATATTTTTCAGAAATCATTTTGACAAATTGTTGAGGAATGTTGTGTTGTATGAAGTCTGTTGTCATGCGTATCAAATTTAACAAAAAAATGTTTGAATCAAAAATAAAAGAAATTATTGTTGTCCAAATCTCCCACCAACACTACACCTAAACCAATCCGTAACCCTTATGTAATATTATTTTTTGTAATAATGTTGCGTCGTGAATCAGAAACAAATTATTTACAAGTTAGTTTATCAACCTCAAAAAGTATTTTTGAAGACACTTAGTAAGGGATTTAGTCATGGCGCCAACTAGAGGCAGTACCCTAGAATCCTATGGTACCCTAGAGGAGAACGGAAATTCTGGAGCACATGAATTTATCAATCAAGGTAATTTTTTTGTATGCAAAAACTTTAAAAGTGCATAGTTTCTATACGTTTTTGTTTTAATTTTGTTGTCGTGAAATGATAGGTGTTACGATGGCAGAGTTCAAGCTCCAACGTACGCGGCTTAGAAAAATCTTGAATGTTACTTTCAAGGCTCGGGACATTACCAGAAAGGTCGCCGCTAAACGTTATAATCGGTGAGTTTTCATTACCCAAACATTTTTTTAAACCAAAATGGTTTGCTTTGAATGCAAATTAATTATAAATTTTGTAAAGGTTGGGGTTGGGCGGTGGAACAGAGAATTTCACGTCTAGCGCCTGCAGTTTCGAACCACCCCCATTGTCTCCTCGGACTGCTGTTTTGAACGAAATGTATTTACAAATTTTTACATTTAACATGACAGTAATCAATTATTACATAATAAAAAACACAATTTTACAGCAAAATGTTTAGTTTTTCAATGATATTTGATGCTTTTGTAATATAGGGATCATGATGAAAAGTTCGCAAGGACCGTAGCAATCTGTGCCCACGACATGTTTGAACAACGTGATTTATCCTTATTTTTCTGTTTGAAAAGTGACGAGTCTGACAATATGATTGAGTATATCAAATCACGTAGGGCTGTTATCGAAAGGCAGGCTAACGCTTTACCAACTACCTTAACAGATAACATGGACCAAAGTCTCGTAGATGTAGGATTGTTACGCGACCTTGGCAATCCTTTGAATCTAACAGCCAACGGAAAGCCCCCTCGTAAACAACGAGAACCGAAGTCCCACCTTCCTAAAAGTAAAACGGAAAACGTAGTACAGTATAAGAAGCGAAAGCCGCTTACACACGCGCAGATGTCTAAGCAGAGGATACAGTTTCAGAGAGAGCTTGAGGAATGGAAACAAGAAAGGGAAGAGGACTACCATGATCAGCGAGAAAAGTACCCTTTTCATGTTACTATCTTGATATACGAACAAACAGATAATTTCGAATTTTAGATTTTATTTTTGTAACTTGTTCAAGGTTGCAAAGGGATATAGCGAAAAAGTTTCAGAGGAATGCCTTCAAAGTAAAAGAACAGGAAAAGGAGCTCAAACAAAAGATGCGGGAGCATCAATTCTTTGCTGAGCTATTGCAGGAGGCCGCACGAGAAACCGTACATACAAAATTTAACCACAACATATTTTTTTCTTTTTTGCAAATTTGAAATTTGTATCAATGTAATGGTTTTTTATTATTTGTCAAGGTTGCGGATAATAAGAAAAAAGCAGAGGAAACAAGGAAGGAAAAGTTCGAGGTGCATAAGAAGAAAATGGCGTCGGCGACTCAACGGCGAGAGGAGTGGCAGCTTGAGCACTGGCCAAAAGTACATATCTTATCGCATATTTTATGACAATGTGCTGTACGAACAATATTTTCTTGTGACGTACATTTGATTTTGTGGTGAAGGGATGTTTTGAAAAGCCAGCGCCAAAGGCAAGTAATGGGCTGGCAGAGATGGTGGCTAAAAAACAAGGGGAGATTGACCGCCACCGTTCTTGTATTTTTTTACTCTTACAAAAATATGAAAATATAACACAATCTGCCTGTTAAGTTCGTACTATCGAATTTTTCATTTTGCTTTTTGTTTTGTTGTGAAGATTCAAAAGCGCGAGAGGCGAAAGACAGCGCGGCGGAGGAGAGGAGAAAGGCGGCAAAACAAGGCAATACGCACGAGAGAGCCAACGCTATCTTGAAACGCAAACTCGTCCAACACAATTTGTACTACAACAATAAATTCAAAAAAAAAACTCGAAAAACTCAAGGGATCAACATTTCTTAAAGATATTTCGTTCGTCAAATGTTTAGGAATCAGCTAAGAAACAAGGATGTACCGCAACACCACATCGACCAGATGCAGTTGAAACAAGACGTAAATATTTTTCAAGTTTTAATACCCATTACAGTATAATTTC
>JACLAD010015495.1_pt1 | contig 19003 bp, 21 predicted proteins | sample 8027901 | NCBI WGS metagenome assembly JACLAD01 (sample SAMN15725071, study PRJNA655200) | protist metagenome | isolation source: fluorescence activated cell sorting (FACS) single amplified genomes of... | place: Spain: Blaines Bay Microbial Observatory, Mediterranean Sea | collected 2016-07-05 | reverse complement strand
TCTGCTTCTTCGACCACGTGATGCATCTGCACGGACATCATTTTTGGGAGCTTGACCCAACAACGGATGCCGTCGGGGACTACCGAGACGGCACGTTTATCCGCGCAGGCGACACGCGGGACATTCTGTGCGTGCTTGATAATCCCGGCAACTGGATGCTGCATTGCCACATGCTGAGCCATCAGGCCGATGGCATGGGCACGTGGCTGCGGGTGCGTTAGGATTTATTTTCAGGTGAGGTCGGACGGCAACGCCTCAAGGGCGTCTTCCACTGAGACGATGGGGAACCCCCCTGCGATCCAACCTGGCCCGCGCGACGATCCCATCATGCCTTCGGACACATCGATGATACCGCCATAGCCCGCGTCCAACATTCCCGTCAAAACGGCGTTTGACCGCCCGCCCACGGCACAAATGACCGCAACGGGGCGATCCTCTGCGCGGGTCTTGGCGGCCAGCAGGCGCTGAAGAAACCGCGGTTCATGCAGGCTGATGGGCCATGCCCCTTCGGCCACGCCGGTTTGCATCCATTCTTCACGGGATCTGACATCCACGAGGCGGATACGGTCCTCGACCAAAGCCTGATAGGCTTCGGCCGCTGACCAGATTGTGTCAGATTGGGCGCGCAGGGGTAGGGCAGTGACGAGGCCCAAGGCAACACCACCCGACAGGACCAGACGCCGCGAAGGGAGAAGAACATCAACCATCGCTGTCGTCACCATCCATGCCGTCCATGCCGTCCATATCGCCGTCCATGCCGTCCATGTCGCCGCCCATGCCGCCCATGCCGTCCATGCTCATGCCACCACCCATGTGATCCATTGCAGACATATTGTCCAAGGCGGCCTGCAATTCATCGAGGTTTACATCACCGCTTCCGTCGGCGTCGAGGCTCTGGAACCGGTCGACCATCATATCGCGCAAGGCCTGGCTGTCCCATACTGCATATTCATTCATGTCCAGCATTCCGTCCCCGTTGGAATCGAAATCTGCCAATGCGCTGTCCACATCATTGCCATCGAACAGGGCGCTGATCTGACCGTTCATTGCCATCTGGGTCATCATCGACATATGCATTTGCATCATGGACTGCATCATCGCCATATGATCGCCACCCATGCCGGACATACCACCCATACCGGACATGCCATCCATACCGGACATACCGCCCCCCCTCAACGAAGGGTGTTTCGCCGTTATCTCCGTTATTGTGATGGTGGTTTTCGGCAAGGGCGCTGGATCCAGCGGCAATTGCGCCGAAGGACAACAACGAGAGCATCATGGGGCGAATTTTCAAACTGAGCATTTCAAGACCTTCTTTGTTTCTTCGCAAGGATATGAGACCAAACCCAGTGGGAACAATGACAGGTGGCGTTTTGATGCGTCTTGTTTTGTCACAGGGATCGATTACAAATCACGACATGACACTGCTAAACTGTAGGATGGGGGTCTGATACCTGACGGTTGCTATGACATCCGATGGAGTATGCCATGACACCTGAGATCGGCCATTTTGCACTCGCCCTTGCTTTGGCATTGGCGTTGATCCAATCGGTCCTGCCCATTCTAGGCGCGGCGCGCAATGATGCGGTCTGGATGAAAAGCGCGGTTTGGACATCGGTCGGGCAGACCGTCTTTGTCGGGATTGCCTTCGCTGCTTTGATGACCGCCTTCGTGACGAGTGATTTCACGGTCCTCAACGTGATTGAGAATTCACACTCGCTGAAGCCCATGCTGTTCAAAATTTCCGGCACATGGGGCAGCCATGAGGGATCGCTTTTGTTATGGGTGCTGATCCTTGCGGCGTTTGGGGCGCTCGTGGCTTTGCTGGGCAACAACATTGCCGAGGGGACCAAGGCGCGGACGCTGTCCGTGCAGGCTTGGATCAGCGTGGGGTTCCTGTCTTTCATGCTGTTCACGTCGAACCCGTTCGATCGGGTTTTTCCGCCTCCGTTGGACGGGCAAGACCTGAACCCGTTGTTACAAGATGTGGGTTTGGCGCTGCACCCGCCGCTTTTGTATCTTGGCTACGTCGGCTTTTCGATTGTGTTTTCCTTCGCGGTGGCGGCCCTCATTGAGGGGCGTGTTGATGCCGCATGGGCCCGATGGGTACGGCCATGGGCATTGGCGGCTTGGGTCTTTTTGACAGCCGGCATCGCGCTGGGATCGTGGTGGGCCTACTACGAACTGGGCTGGGGCGGTTGGTGGTTCTGGGATCCGGTCGAGAACGTCAGCTTCATGCCATGGCTGATGGGGACGGCTTTGCTGCATTCTGCGATTGTCACTGAAAAGCGCGGCGCGTTCAAAAGCTGGACGATCCTGCTGGCGGTCCTGACGTTTTCGCTGTCACTGCTGGGCACATTCATTGTCCGGTCGGGGCTTTTGACGTCAGTCCATGCCTTTGCGGTCGATCCCGAGCGGGGGCTTTATATCCTTGGGCTTTTGGCGATCTCTATCGGGGGGTCATTCGCGCTTTATGCGTGGCGCGCGCCGTCGATGGAGGGGGGCGGGCTGTTCAAGCCGGTCAGCCGAGAGGCAGGGCTATTGGTGAACAATCTGATCCTTGCCACGGCCACGGGGATTGTCCTGTTCGGCACGCTCTATCCGCTGTTCTACGAGGCGCTGAACGACGGTCAGAAACTGTCCGTGGGTCCGCCATTCTTCAACGCAGGGTTCATTCCCGTGATCCTGCCGCTGGTCTTCATGATGGGGTTGGGACCGTTCCTATCCTGGAAACGGGCTGACGTGGGCACGGTTGCGGCCCGTCTGAAATGGGTCGCGGTGCTGAGCGTCGGATTTGGCTTGGTGCTGTGGTATCTGGTCCGTGGCGGCCCAATTCTGGGGTATCTGTCGTTGATCCTTGCGGCGTGGCTTCTGTTTGCGACGCTGCGCGAGTGGGCGATGCGTATTCGTTTGTTCGATGAACCTTTCAGGGTCGCCATGCGTCGTGCGCGGAACCTGCCGCGGGCGTCCTGGGGGATGACGATTGCCCATGGCGGACTGGCCATCGCGATCTTCGGGTTCGTCGGATCGAGTGTATGGAAAAGCGAGCAGATCCTTTTTGTCTCGCCGGGGACAGAGATTTCCATTGCGGGCTTCGATGTGACCTTCACCGAGGCCGAGCAGATCCGCGGACCCAACTATGTCGCGGAACGCGGGACCTTGAGTGTCCGTCGCGACGGTGAGGACCTTGGATTCCTCTATCCGGAACGCCGTTACTATCCTGTTGCGGATTCAAGCACGACTGAAAGCTCTATCCGTTCAACCTTTGCGGGTGATCTGTATGCATCGCTGGCACAGCCGGCCTCCGAAGAGGTCGAAGGAGAAAACGTCTGGACTTTGCGCATCTTGTACGAGCCGCTTGTCATGCTGATCTGGATCGGATCGACCCTGTTGGTGCTGGGCGGCACAATATCGTTGACGGACCGAAGGTTGCGCGTGGGCGCGCCACGACGCACAGCGGCCTCGAAACCGGCGCCTCTGCCTGTTCCGGGGGAATAACGCGATGCGCTGGTTGGCCTTTGCCCCCTTGCTGATCGCGGCTGTGATCGGTGGATTCTTTTTGTGGGGCCTTGACCCTGACCGGGATCCAAACGCAATTCCGTCGGTCCTGATTTCCCAACCTGCACCTGCTTTTGATCTTGAAGCAGTTGCAGGGCTGGACATGCCGGGACTGGAGCGTGCGGACCTTGTGGGCAATGAAGGACCGGTGATTGTGAATGTCTTTGCGTCTTGGTGTGTGCCGTGTCGGGCGGAACATGCGGTTCTGACCTCCTTTGTGGAACAAGAAGGGCAGACGCTGTTCGGGATCAACTATAAGGATAAGCCCGAAGACGCGGTGCGCTGGCTGAACGAGCTGGGAAATCCCTATGCGCGGATCGGATCAGATTTGTCGGGACGCGCGGGAATCGAATGGGGAATTTCCGGCGTTCCCGAAACTTTTATCGTCGCACCCGACGGGACCGTTCTTTATCGCTACGTTGGGCCGGTGGTGGGCGACGATGCGGTGCAGACCTTTCGGGCGGCCCTGCGTGACGCCGAGGATTGGCAACCGGAGGTGGGATCATGAGAAGGTTTATTGCAACCTTGTTTGTTGGACTGGCGCTGGCCAGTGCAACCTTCGCCGTCGAACCGGATGAAATCCTGCCGGATCCGGTGATGGAGGAACGTGCCCGCGAGATTTCCAAGAAATTGCGCTGTGTGGTTTGTCAAAATCAGGACATCGACAGTTCCAACGCAGGGGTTGCGCGTGATTTGCGGCTGCTGGTGCGCGAACGTCTGGTCGCGGGCGACAGCAATGCAGAAGTCATCGCCTATGTTCGCGCGCGGTATGGCGATTATGTCTTGATGTCACCGCCGTTGAACGGGGCGACATTCGCGCTCTGGGCGGCGCCGTTTGTGCTGGTTTTACTGTCTGTGGGGGCCTTCGTTATCGTGGTGCGTCGTCGACCTTCGCAACAGCCCGCTGGCCTAGACGAGGTGGAACAGGCGGAGTTGGACGCCTTGCTGGCACCGACCAAACAGGATGGAAACACTTCATGATCTGGATTATTTTCGCGGCGCTGAGTGCGGCAGCTGTGGGGTTCATGCTAATGTCTCTGCGTCCGCAAAAGGCGGCTTTGGGACGGTCCGAGCTGTCACGCGCGATCTTTGAGGATCAGCTTGCCGAAATCGACCGCGACGAAAAGCGGGGTGTGATTTCGGGAGACGAGGCCACAGCCGCCCGAGCGGAGGTATCCCGCAACATCCTCAAGGCATCGCGCATAGGCTCGTCCGGAACGAGACAGATGGACACCACCAGCCGTATGGGAATTCTATTGGCAACCTTGCTGGTTCCCGCAATCACCTTTGGTTACTACGCTGAATTTGGAAACCCCGACATCTCGAGCCTGTCCATCGCGGATCGTGCGGCCGAACGACAGGAACGGGATGAGGTCGTGGCCCTCGCATCGCGGCTGGAGACCGAGTTGCAAGCCCATCCGGAGGGTGGCCCATCCGAGGGGTGGATGTTGCTGGGGCAGACGCGTATGCGACTGGGTGATTACGAGCGCGCGGCAGACGCCTATTCGGTCGTGGCGGAGCGTGACGAGGCTGATTCTGCGGTCTTCTCCATGTTGGCTGAGGCCTTGATTGCGCAGGAACAGGGTGTCGTGACCCCCCGCGCCGATGCGGCGATTGCCCGTGCGCGAGAATTGAGCCCGATGAACCCCGCAGGCACGTTTTATGCCGCGCTGTCGTTGGAACAATCCGGGCAGGGCGGGGCGGCCCATGACCTGCTGATCGAGCGGCTGGACTTGGCAGATGGATACTATCCTTGGATGGACACCTTGATCGCACAGGCGAACCGGATCGGTGCCTCCATCGGGCGTGACCCGATTTCGGTGGCGCAATTTGCCCCAATGGCGACCCAACCCGGCCCCACGCAGGATCAGGTTGCCGCCGCGCAGGACATGTCGGAAGAAGATCGCGCCGCGTTCATCGCCTCAATGGTTGACCGCTTGGCGACACGGTTGGAAGACGAACCGGACGATCTGGATGGGTGGCTCAGGCTTGCGAACGCTTACACCGTTCTGGGCCGACAGGATGAGGCCGTGACCGCATATGAAACGGCTGTAACCCTTGCGGATGCCTTGCCGGACACTGACCCTAGAAAGGTTGCCGCTGAACAGGGGCTGGCATCGCTCAGGGATTGAAGCTGCTGTTGGTCAGTTGGAACAGACGTTCCTGCAGGTTTGACAGTTCCGCCCGCTGGATCGCGTCCATCACCGCTGACGCTGTCAGAACCTCGGGCAGGATGATGCCATTCGGGGCATTCGGGCCGTAGACGGCATTAAAGGGAATACCGTAGCGGTTGTTGTCCTCAAGGAACCGGGCGATGGCCTCGTCCGGTCTTGTCCAATCTGCCTGCAGTGCGACGACGTCCGACCCATTCAGCGCCGTTCTGACAGGATCACGTTCGAGCACAAGAACCTTGTTCGCTTTGCAGGTGACACACCAGTCGGCGGTCACGTCGACAAAAACCACTTGCCCCCGCGACACGGCCCGCGCGATGGCCGCACGTTCAAAGGTCGACCATGCGATCAGATCATCGTCGATGACAATTGGGGCAAGTTCCTGCTGTGGACGCATTTGGATGGTCAGCACAAGCGCAAGAACAACTGTCAGCGTTGCGATAACCGGATGGTTTGCGATGTGGCGACTGCCCTGGAGCAGTGCCAGAAGGACAAGTCCCGCGCCCAGTGTCAAAGCGGTGATGGGCCAGCCTGCGACACCGATCATCACCCACGCGAGCCAGACCACTGTTCCGACCAATAAGGCGCCCACGCCCCATTTGACCCAGATCATCCACCGGCCCGGTTTGGGCAACGCCCGCGCCAGTCTCGGTGAGGCCGCCAAAGCGAGATAGGGGAGCGCAAGGCCAAGACCGAGGGCGGTAAACACGATGACGATGTCCACAGTCCGGCCAGCCAGCGCGAAGGCAACGGCTGTCCCAAGGAACGGAGCCGAACACGGCGTCGCGAGCAGAGCCGCGAAAAAGCCGGTGAAGAAATCACCGAACGACGATGACCCGCCTGCACGATCCATACGGGTCTGAAGCCGAGAGGGCAGCGAAATTTCGAATACGCCAAAGAGATTGCCTGCAAAGAGCAGAAGGATCGTCAGGGCCACCGCCAGAAATGCGGGGTTCTGGAACTGTATGCCCCACCCGATGGAGGCCCCAAGCGCCTTGAGAACAATCAGCACCCCCGCAAGGAGCCACATGAACGTGAGAATGCCGAGCGTTGTCATCAAAAGGCCACGCCGGTGATCTGTCTGGTGTGATGCGTCATTGCGCGTCAAGGACGAAACCTTGATCGCCAGAACCGGCAGCACGCAGGGCATCACATTGAGGACCAGTCCCCCAAGGACCGCGATCAGGGCATACCACAGGATCGTGTCAACGCTGACCCCCGGCACGGCCAGTTCAACCGGAGGGGCAGGGGCGGCACCCACCATGTCCGGCTGGGCCGTGAACACGGCACCACCGCGTTCGACAACTGTCACCGTGAGAGGTGCCCCGGTTTCAACATCGGCATAGTTGATCGGAAATTGCGCCCAGGCCCTGCTGCGATCCTGCGAGAAGCGGATATCGGGTTTTCCGAAGGTGGAGGCGTCGCCCAATTCCGGAAAGATATCGACTGTGTCGAAGGCCCGCGTGGCGGTCACTGCGATTGTCAGCTGCGTGCTGGCCTCATCCATGAAAGCCGTGAAACCCGAGATCTGCGATGGCAGACCGTCGGTCGGAACCGTGGCGAGAGCGTCCGCAATCGTGTCGCTCGCGACAGCATCACGGCTATCCGACAAGGGCAGCGCGACATCGAGGTTCAGCGATTGCGGCACGCAAACGTCCGAGCAGACCAACAGGTCCAACGAAAAATTTGCTTCGGCGGGTACGCCTGCCTCGGTCAATTGGACTTTAAGAGGAAAGACCACGCGGTCTTCGTAGCCGAAGTTCTCGATCCCGAAGGCGACGAATCGTGTCGGGGCGGGCCAGAGGATTTCGACAGCGCCGATGTTGGTGGAACCGCCAATCGTCAGAGCCGGGGGCAAGCCAACTTCACCGGGGGACCGCCAATAGGTTTTCCAGCCCGGTTCAAGATCAACAATGACCGCCGCCGAGAGGGTCTCTGCCCCCTGGATCACACCATCCTGAGCGAAGATCAGTTGTGCCGACACGCTGTCGGTGCGGACAATCTCCGACTGTGCGGCAAAGGCGGCGCCGGCAAATCCAGCCCAAAGGCAAACGGCCAGCATCGCGCGTCGCCAAAGTATCGGCACCCAATTTTTCATGACGATCAATCCGATCCGGTGATGATAAATCCCTGACGTCCATCCTCGCAGGTCAGCGCCTGAACCGACCCCGTGGAGGGACCTGCAAAGTCACAGGATTGCGGCATAACGGCCGACCCTGGACGCTCCACCGCCGCTTTTTCAACCCCATCGAGGGCCTTTTGGCAGGCACAACCGCTCAGCAGCATCAAGGCCATTGCGCGGAGCGGGACAAGCGTCACTGTGTTCGCGTCGCCGGAATGGACGTCGGACTCAGTGGGATGTCCGACAGGTCTTCTTTGGTCTTTTCAGTTTTATCTGATCCGTGGCAGGATTTGCCCATGACCGCAAACATGGCGACATGAACGCCGATGCAAAGCGCAATAGGGACGAACACGCCCAGATTGCCCATCAGACCGGCGATGGTTCCGCCCGCGATAAAGAAGCCCGCGACGGGCAACAACATAATGGCACAACACACTGCCATTCCGGCGTGCATGAGGCCAAAACCCTTTTTGGCCGACGTATTTTCCTGATCGTTCATAGCAAAACCTCATCGTTTCTGGTCGCTATAAACCCGCGCTTGACCTTGCAAAGCAAGATTACATTCGAAGACATTGGGGTCCCCCCTGTAGCCAAGGGAACCTCTAACCACATATTGCAGTCTAGAAATTGTTGCTACTTTGAGAGGATGAATATGAGTGCCCTGACACGCCGCCACTTCATTGCGGGATCGACGTTGCTTTTCTCGGCCCCGATCGCAAGCCCGCTTGCCGCCCGTCCAACGTCAGACAGGTTGATGTGGGGTATCTGGGACGAAGACGTGCGCCCCGCCGGCTATGACCCTTTCACTTCGAACCCTTGGGGGCTTGAAGAACGGTTCTTGCCGCGCCGAGTCTTCGCAAATGACGGGTTGACGCCTGGCGATATCCACGTCGATGCTGTCGCGCGGTATCTTTACCACGTCGAGGAAAACGGGACCGCGATGCGCTATGGCGTCGCCATTGCCCGTGGCGATCTATACGAGCCAGGCACCTATACGATGCAACGCAAGACAAAGTGGCCGATCTGGACGCCCACTGCCAACATGATTGCACGTGAGCCCGAAGTATATGAACAGTTTGCCGGTGGTGTGGACGGGGGACCGGAAAACCCATTGGGATCGCGGGCGATTTATCTGTTTGTCGGGAACCGCGACACCTACTTGCGCATTCATGGCACGCCATTCCAGAGGTCTATCGGCGGCCGCGCAAGTTCGGGGTGTGTTCGCATGGTTCAGCAACACGCTATCGACCTGTATGAGAATGTCGAAACTGGAAAGACAGCTTTTCTTTATCCGCCCGAAGACGCGATCGGCGAAGCCTAAGCCGGCTGCGCCTGAGCGGAAATTATGCAAAGCTGTGCGCCTGCTGTGTTTCGAAGCGGCAGGCGCGTGGTTTCCACGACACCGGCATGCATGTAATAGAAGCAGTTGTCTGTTGGATCCATAAAGGCAGTCGACAGATCCTGATAGGTTGCAGCCCTTTCAACGACCTGTAACGGCAGTTGCGGATAGGGGCTCTCCGGTTCCGGCGGTGTAGGGTCGACAACAGCACAGGCTGTCACAACCGTCATAGTCAATAGAGCGGCAGGCATCTTGAGATGGGTCATGGCTGTCCTTTCGAAGGCAATATTTAAATAGACGGTTCTGCCGGATAACCGGCTTTTTCCAAAGCCCGACGCATCGCGTCCTGATCCGCCTTCGTGACGATGTTTACCTGCCTCAGATCAGTATCTGCCTTAACTAAGGCGTCAGCGTCAACCTCTTGCGCGGCCTTGGTTATCGTCGAGACACAGTGTCCGCAGCTCATGTTTGGTACGCGAAATAGCATTTTGGCTCCCTAGTGTAAGACTTTGCGGTCACAAAAACCGCTTTTTAAGCAGCTAGAACGATTGGCGTCATTAGGCCAGTGCGCTGCCGATTACATTTCACGACAGAGGCGGCGCTGGCATAGGGGCTGTTCCCGCGTCATAACGTCGGCGTCCGCAACCCGAGGAGCAAAAAAGTGTCTCAGGCGTTCGCATTTTGGCAATGGAATATGCGCTTGCTTTTCGTATTTTGCAGCGTGCTCTTCATCATTCTAGGGGGGACAGCTCGCGCGCATCCTCATGTTTTCGTCGACGGCGGCATCGACTTCATATTTCTGGAAGACGGGCAGCTTGGCAGCATAGTGGTGACGTGGCGCTACGATGCCTTCGAGACACTCTATCTCTTGTCAGACATCGGGATCATCCCGGAGCAGGGTGCGGATTTTACCGATCAAGATCGTGCTTTGGTCGAAGAACGATTGGGAGAGTTTCCGTCCGATTTCGACGGTTCAGCCCATTTGACGGTGATGGGACAGACCGTCTCCCTCGACTGGCCACGCGATCTGACCGCGCGGTTGGTCGGCGACCGCCTCGAAGTTTCGTTTTTCAGGGATCTGACGACGCCTGTCGCGCTTTCGGACACGGGCCTTCAGGCACAGTTCTACGAACGCACCTATTTCTTCGCGTTCAGCTTGACAGATGCGCCGGATTTCATCGGAGACAACGGACGATGCTCCGGCAATATCGACCCCTTTACGCCATCCGATGACACGCAAGACCTGACAGACATGCTGGCTCAACTGAGCCGGGAAGAGACCCCACAGGATGTCAATGTCGGTGCGACTTTCACTGACACGTTGGAGGTGACATGCAACGCCGCATGATCATGACGGGCAGCGGGCTTCTGATCACGGCCGCGCTTTTGTATCTTCAATGGCCGGTCATTCTGGATTGGGCCGTGCAGGCGCAACGGGAATTTCAGAACGCCATGGCCCGCGGACTGCAGGCAGCCCGATCCGGCGATCCCTGGGCGATTATCGCGCTGTGCTCAGCCACCTTTGCTTATGGTTTCGTACATGCCTTAGGTCCGGGTCACGGCAAGATCCTGCTGGGTGGCGCGTCTGTCGCGACAGACTCCACGCACCGACGGATGATCATACTGTCGTTTGCATCGGCGCTGGCGCAGTCCGCTACGGCAATCGCACTCGTTCTGGGTTTCGTCGGCGGTGCGAGCCTATTGTCCGGTTCAGGGGCGGTCGACATGGTGGAAAGCTGGCTTATGCCGCTAAGTTATCTTCTGATCGCAGGCGTTGGTGGTATTCTTGTCCTGAGAGGACTTCGACAGCTGTCTGACCATATGCGCCGCCGCAACGACGCATCATGCTGTGGCCATGCCCATGGTCCAACGGCCGATGATGTCGCGCAAACACGAGGATGGTACGACACAGCGGCCTTGATTATTACGATTGCGATCCGCCCCTGTTCGGACGCCTTGTTCCTGCTGATCATCGCAGTGCGCCTCGATCTGATCTGGCTCGGTGTTCTTGGCACCATTGCGATGGGATTGGGAACCGCCCTGCTGAATGCGGGTGTCGCGTCCTCGGGTGTTTTTGCGCGGCGGGCCATTCAGACCGGCAATGCGGCGTCTTTGCTGGTCGTTTCCGGATTGCTGCATGTGGTGGCCGGGGGGGTCGTTGTCCTGCTCAGCTCTGCCGTTTTGCTACGATTATTCTGATCGATCACGAAAAAGTCTTGAGCTTCCAGCAACTGGAAGGCCTATATGAGGTCTGAAAGCTGATTCAGGACCATGATATGACCTCTACATCGACGATGACCTTCAACGTAAATGGCATGAGCTGCGCCTCCTGCGTCAGCCGTGTTGAACGCGGATTGAGCGATCTGCCGACCGTCGACACGGTGCAAGTGAATCTTGCGACGGAAACCGCGACGGTTCAGGCGAACGATCCTTCGGCAGCAACAGATGTTGTGCGCACCCTTGAGGATTTGGGATATCCCGCCCGAACGGCCCGTGTGGTGCTGACCGTCGGGTCCATGTCCTGCGCGTCCTGCGTGGGGCGGGTGGATAAGGCGCTGGCGGGTGTTCCCGGGGTGGTTTCGGCCTCCGTCAATCTGGCGGCAGAAACCGCAACGGTCGAGTATGTTGAAGGTGTCGTGACCGTTGATCAGATCGCGCAGGCATCCACCGACATGGGATACCCCGCGACCGTAGCGCAGGAAGATGCGTCGCAGACACGTGCGGACCGAAAGGCAGATGAAGCCAAGGGTTTACGCAGGCTGGTGATCTTTGCAGCCCTTCTGACGCTGCCGGTCTTTATTCTGGAAATGGGCGCGCACCTTATTCCCGCGTTCCATATGGCGATTGAAAACAGCATCGGGATGCAGGTGTCGTGGTACATCCAGTTTGTCCTGACCACGATCGTTCTGTTTGGGCCGGGACGGTATTTCTTTACCAAGGGCTTTCCGGCGCTGTTCAGGGGCGCACCGGATATGAACAGCCTTGTGGCTTTGGGCACAGGGGCCGCCTGGTCCTATTCCGTGATCGCGACATTCCTGCCAAATCTGGTTCCCGATGATATCCGTGCGGTCTATTTCGAAGCTGCCGCTGTCATCGTCGTGCTGATCCTTGTGGGCCGCTGGCTGGAGGCCCGTGCGAAGGGGCAGACCGGCGCGGCCATTCAGGCCCTGTTGGGGTTGCAGGCCCGCACCGCCCGCGTCCTGCGCGACGGCGAGACTGTCGAACTGGACGTTGACCAACTCCGTGTGGGCGACACAATTCTTGTGCGCCCAGGTGAACGCATTCCGGTCGATGGTGAGGTGACCGATGGCACCAGCAATGTCGATGAAAGCATGATCACGGGCGAGCCTGTGCCAGTGGCCAAGACCAGCGGGGCCAGCCTGACCGGCGGCACCGTGAATGGCACGGGCAGCCTGACATTCCGCGCCGCCCGCGTGGGCAGCGACACGACACTGGCGCAGATCATCCGTATGGTTGAGGACGCTCAGGGCGCAAAACTGCCCATTCAGGGGCTGGTGGACCGGATAACACTCTGGTTCGTGCCGGCGGTCATGGTGCTTGCAGCCCTGACCGTTCTGGTCTGGATCGCGATCGGGCCTGATCCTGCGGTGACATTTGCGCTGGTCGCAGGGGTGTCGGTGCTGATCATTGCCTGTCCCTGTGCCATGGGTCTGGCCACGCCGACCTCGATCATGGTCGGCACTGGGCGGGCCGCCGAAATGGGGGTGCTGTTCCGAAAGGGTGACGCGCTGCAGGAACTGGCCGAGGTCAATGTTATCGCCCTCGACAAGACCGGCACGGTGACCGAAGGCGAACCCACTTTGACGGATGTCATCGTCGCAGATGGCATGGATCGCGGCGCCGTGCTGTCCCTGATCGCGGCGGTCGAGGCGCAGTCCGAACACCCCATCGCAGAGGCCATCGTGCGCGGGGCCCGCAGCGAAGGTGTTGCCCAATTGACGGCAACGGATTTCCAGTCGTTTACCGGCTTTGGCGTGTCCGCGCAGGTCGATGGCAAGACGGTGCTGATCGGGGCGGACAGGTTCATGCGGCGCGAGGGTGTGGATATCGCCCCCTTGACCGAGACCGAGAATGACCTTGCCCAGCGTGGCAGGACGGCCTTGTTCGCGGCAGTGGACGGTGCGCTGGCCGCCGTGATCGCAGTCGCCGATCCGGTAAAACCGGCAAGCCGTGCAGCCATTGAAGCCTTGCACAAACGGGGGTTCAAGGTCGCGATGATCACTGGCGACAAACGGCAGACCGCCGAAGCCATTGCCGCGGAAACCGGTATTGATATTGTCATCGCCGAGGTGCTGCCCGACGGTAAGGTCGCGGCACTCGATGATCTGCGGGCAGGGGGGCGCAAGATCGCCTTTGTCGGTGACGGGATCAACGATGCGCCCGCACTGGCCCATGCGGATGTTGGCATTGCGATCGGCACGGGCACGGATGTCGCCATTGAATCTGCTGACGTGGTCCTGATGTCCGGTGACCTGCGCGGGGTTGTTAATGCGGTTGAGGTGTCGAAGCGGACGATGTCCAATATTCGGCAAAACCTGACGTGGGCGTTTGGGTATAACGTGGCGCTCATCCCTGTTGCCGCAGGTGTGCTTTATCCCGCGTTCGGGCTGTTGCTGTCGCCGGTGTTTGCGGCCGGTGCGATGGCCCTGTCGTCTGTGTCTGTCCTGACCAATGCTTTGCGACTGCGGCGTATCACGCCCGCCATGCGCGAAGAGGCACAGCCAGCTGTGCGTGCTGGCACGATCCAAACCCAACCAGCAGAATAGGAGGCCCGTCTCATGAACATCGGCGAAGTGGCAAAGCGATCTGGGCTGCCCCCTAAGACGATCCGCTATTACGAAGATATCGAATTGATCCGACCCAAGCGCCATGACAATGGATACCGAGTTTTTCGTGAAACCGATCTTTACAAGCTGGCGTTCCTGGGCCGCGCCAGAACGCTCGGCTTTTCGATCGAGGACTGCCGCATATTGCTGAGCCTTTACGAGGATGAGACCCGCGAAAGCGCGCAGGTCAAGGCACTGGCGCAGGATCATTTGACCGCAATCAACGACAAGATCAGCCAGCTGCGCGCAATGCGTGAAACCCTGCAGGAGCTGGTTCAATCCTGTCACGGGGACGACCGACCCGATTGCCCGATCCTGAGCGATTTGTCCGGAGAGACTGCCGATCCCGTCTAGAAATCGCCGACAGGTCTGCCTGTCAGTTACAAAGTCATACATCTTTCGCAGCCAATTTTGTCGACACGACGGGGCGGGAATTTTCGCCCTGACCGGCCAGATCGCACAGTTGGCCGGCCCGTATTTTCCAATGGCCTTCATCGCTGGGGCCTTCGTATAAAGCCTAAACGCTTACACCTACATCAAGATCGGCGGCATCGCATTGTTCGGCATCGCAGCTTTGTGGGCGGGCGGGTTTCAATTTGCCGCCGATGGAGGTGAGGCCCAATCCTTCGGGGCAGGTGGTGTTCTATCTGACGGTGCTTTTGGCCGCCGTCGCCACGGCCTCGGGTGTTCTGGCCAGCGTCCTCGCAGTGTTCCGGATGCTGACGATGCTGACAAAGATGGAGATGATCCCACACAGTCATTTCGGCATGTCCGGTTCCATCCGCAGTCATATGCTGGTTTACACGGTCGTGATCGCATCCGTTCTGGCAGTCTTTTTTGATCTGTCGCGTATCGCATCGCTGGGGGCGTTCTTCTATCTCGTGGTGGACATGACCATTCACTGGGGCGTGTGGAAAAACCTCAAGTCTGAGATCGGCGCAAACGGGTTGGTGATCCTGTCGGCGTTCTTTTTTGATGCCGTTGTTCTGATCGCATTCAGCGGCATGAAACTGCAGTCTGACCCGTGGATTGTGGCAATTGCTGCTGTTGCGATTGTGATGGTGTTCATCGCACTGCGCTTTTACCTGGGGCAGTGGATTGCACCGCGCGAGGACGCGGACCAATCCACGCGACAAAACAATACAAAACAGGTCCTAGATTGAGGCTTGAGGCGATGGACGCTGTTGGTGTGATCGTTCACACCTAAACGGATTGTCACGACAAGGGTCTTCCCCATGGCCACATCATCCCATCACGTCGCTTTAGCTGCGTCCGGCGGATCATTTCTGCTTCTGGCCGGAGCCTGGACCTTTCAGGCCATAGGGTACGCCCCCTGCGCCATGTGTATCTGGCAACGCTATCCACAGGCGATTGCGATTGTGGTCGGGGTTTTGGTACTGCTGGGTCTGCGGCATTGGGGTCTGTATTTGCTTGGGGCGGCCGCAACAGCGACCACCGCCGCGATTGGTCTATTTCATACTGGGGTCGAGCGTGATTGGTGGCAGGGTCCGACATCCTGTTCAGGGTCTGGGTTCGATCCGAGTTCACTGTCCGGAGCAGACCTTTTGTCACAGAAGGCCCATCAAACATCGTCATCTGTGACGAAGTGGTCTGGGCATTATTCACCGTGTCCATGGCGAGCTGGAACGCGCTTTTAAGCCTCTTGTTGACTGGAATCTGGATCGCCGCTGTCTTAATGCGTCGTGCTAGATGACTTGTCACACATAAATCCTCCCATCATCTCAAAGGGTGAATACAGAATGCAGCAAACCATCTTCCGAAACGTCTTCTGGCTGACCTTTTTTGCCATCGTCTTGTGGGCGTGGTGGGTGATGTACAGTATGGCGACAGCGCCCATGTCGATGATGCCGAGCGAATTGTTCCGCTTGTTCATCATGTGGGCCATCATGATGGCCGCGATGATGGGGCCGACCTTTGTCCCAACCATGCGCGCCTACGAGGACCTTATTGTATCGGCCAATGGAAGCCGGGCAGGATCCATTGGCGTCGTGATTGGCTTTTTCATCGTCTGGATCGGCTTTGCAGGTCTGATTGCCACTACACAATTCAACCTCATTGAATGGGGTCTTTTGACCTCTATGGGGCAGTCGGTGTCGAAAATCTTCTCTGCCGCTCTCCTGCTTGCCGCGGGACTATACCAGTTTACGGCGCTCAAGGACCGGTGTCTTGCGCATTGCCGATCCCCGATGTTCCAGTTTCTGGCCCATTGGCGGCCCGGCTTTGGCGGCGGCGTCTATATGGGGCTGCACCACGGTGCCTACTGCGTGGCCTGCTGCTGGGGCCTGATGGTCATCGGATTTGTCGGCGGCACGATGGACCTGATTTGGATGGGGGGGGCGACCCTCATGATGACGCTGGAAAAACTGCCTGATGTCGGGCGTTACCTGACAAAACCACTTGGAATCGCGCTGATCACCTGGGGAATTTCTGTACTGGTTCTCTGACCGATTTGCCCCGCCTGTCACACATTCAATGCAGACCTCAAGAGAGGAAATGACCAATGTTGCCACTTTATATTCCGTTTCCGGAGATCGGGACCGAAGCCTTCGGCTTTGACATCGGGGACTTTCGCATCGCTCTGCGGTGGTACGCCTTGGCCTATATCGTCGGCATCCTGCTGGGATGGTGGATGATCCGCAGGGCTTTGGCACGTGCGGACCTGTGGGCGCAAAGCACGCCACCGATGACGACAAAACAACTCGAAGACTTGGTCACCTGGATCATTCTCGGCGTCATTATCGGCGGACGGCTAGGGTTCGTGCTGTTCTATCAACCTGCCTATTATTTCCAGAACCCCACCGAAATCCTGATGGTTTGGCAAGGTGGCATGTCGTTTCATGGCGGTTTCTTTGGCGTTGTCGTTGCCGGTCTGTTGTTTTGTTATCGCAACGGCATACCAATTTTGCCCACCGCCGATCTTCTTGCGTTGGCAACACCGCCCGGCTTGTTCCTTGGCCGGTTATCGAATTTTACCAACAACGAATTATGGGGTCGTCCGACGGATGTGCCATGGGGCGTCGCGTTCCCGGGTGACGCGGCCCAATATTGTGAAGGCGTCGTCGGCATCTGTGCCCGCCATCCCTCGCAGCTCTATGAGGCACTTTTGGAAGGTCTCGTTCTTGGCCTGATCCTGATCATCCTCGCCTGGCGGCGCGGATGGCTACGCACACCAGGCGGTCTGACGGGCGTCTTTCTCGTGGGATATGGCAGTGCTCGATTTCTTGTCGAGTTTTTCAGACAGCCAGACGCGCAGTTTATTACCCCTGACAACCCGATCGGTCATGCAATCCATTGGGGAACAGGGGGGCTGACTATGGGTCAGATCCTGTCCACACCGATGGTCATTGTTGGAATTCTTCTGATCATACTGGCGCGTTCTGGGCGAACCTCTCAGCAGCGGCCCGCAGAGATATGATACAGAAATTCGGACCGCTACATATAAATACAAAACTCCGGTTTGAAACACGGCCGGTTTGACTAAACCAAATAAGAACAACTTTTTGTCGGGGGCTTAACCAATGAACAGACGCTTTTTTATCGCCGGGCTTCCCATGCTCGTTGCATCCTGTTCGGCACCAGAGGTCTGGGCCCCCGATGACGCGATCTCCCGCTACATCCACCGCGAAAAGGGCCCCAAATACCTGACCCTCTACACGATGAAAAACGTCAGTTCGGGCAACGGCGCGCATTCGGCTTTGCTGATCAATGCCAGCCAGCGGGTCATCTTTGACCCCGCTGGATCCTGGGAACAGGAACAAATGCCAGAACGCAATGATGTATTGTACGGGGCGTCTCCACGTTTGGAGGAATACTACGTCAGTTTCCACGCCCGCGAGACTTACTATGTCATTGGTCAAACGGTTCCGGTTTCGGCCGAAGTGGCAGAACAGGCACTGCGTCTGGCCATCGCATCCGGACCGGCGCCGCAAGCCAATTGTTCGCGATTCACATCAAGACTGCTGCGTCAATTGCCCGGCTTTGAGAGCATTGGACAAACCTGGTTCCCCAACAATCTGTCCGATGATTTCGGACAGCTTCCGGGGGTTGAGACGCAAGAATTTCGGGAGGATGATGCGGACGATAAGACCGTCGCGGCGGCGGCTATCGCTGCGGAACTCGCATCCCCATAGGCGTTTGACGTTCTTTTTTCAGATAATCGAGGTTTTCGCGCTCGGCGGGCAGCCTCGGAGTTCACTCTTTCGCAGGAAAATTGGGGCTTGACCCTAAGGCTGCTTTAGGGTGGTGGCGTCTTTGACGACGGTTCCAACCGTGACCGATTGCAAGACGTAAAGAGGAAAACCACTAGACTGACACGACGCCATTTCGTTTCAACGACTGCGGTCCTGTTTTCTGCACCTCTGGCTATTCCGACCGTTGCGAACGCAGCGCCCTCTGCTTTGCAAAAAGCAACGTGGGATGCACAGGTTACACCCGCCAATTATGTGCCCGAAACCTCCAATCCATGGGAATTCAGCCACGCTTTCTTCGAAGACGCGTCGAGGCAAGAGACAATCTGACGTCGGGCGATATCCACGTCGATGCGGTTGCCCGCTATCTTTACCACATCGAAGAGGGCGGAACGGCCATGCGGTATGGGGTCGCGATCGCGCGCGGAAATCTGTACGAGCCCGGCGTCTATACAATCCGACGCAAGGTCGAATGGCCGACTTGGACGCCAACAGCATCCATGATCGAACGCAATCCTGAGTATGCCCAATGGGCGGATGGTATGGATCCTGGCCCAAACAATGCTTTGGGGTCGCGGGCGCTTTATCTCTACACCGGAAACCGCGACACGCTTCTTCGTATCCACGGATCTCCGCACCCGCGCTCTATCGGTGGGCGGGCTAGTTCCAGCTGCGTACGCATGGTCATGGCCCACATCAATGACCTGTATCCGAATGTGGCTATGGGCTTCACCACCTATCTGTACTTTGCAGAA
>JACLAD010004524.1_pt1 | contig 19006 bp, 12 predicted proteins | sample 8027901 | NCBI WGS metagenome assembly JACLAD01 (sample SAMN15725071, study PRJNA655200) | protist metagenome | isolation source: fluorescence activated cell sorting (FACS) single amplified genomes of... | place: Spain: Blaines Bay Microbial Observatory, Mediterranean Sea | collected 2016-07-05 | reverse complement strand
ACTTCACATCTCCAACACTGAGCATATTTTTGTAGATAAGAGATAAGAGACGAGTAATAGTAATAGTAATAATAGTAATTTTTGAATAACTACATAACGACTATCAAATACAGTTGTATGAATAGTAATAGTAATAGTAATAGTAATAGTAATAGTAATAGTAATAATCTAACTATCTAATCAACCTACATGCACAGACTACACATGCACACTTATGTATGAATGTGTTGGATGTACATGATATTACCTATCTAAAATAATAACTATAACTTTGGTAGTGTTTCCGTTATTATAGTACATTCTTCATCTATATCTAGTCTACTTTTTTGCCACTACTAGTACTAGCACTTTACAGGTGTATCTAAAGTTGATCGTCCCGTTATACTTTCTATACCTATACACATGCACGGTACCTCTAGGCCTTTTTTAAGTTTTAAGTCTGAGACTAAGAGCTAATACTACTAATAATAATGATAATGATATGATAATGATAATGATAATGATAATGAAGTACCGGTAGTAGTGATTTTATATTTATATTTATATAATCATATATAAATATTATAAATACTATAATAAATATGTTCTTTATAATAATATATATTTATTATAATAGGAAGTAAGAACTAGGACTGGGAACTAGATCCCCACAGCGATCCATCGCCTACACGTCTACTGTACTCTACGGTGCTGTGGGATGCTGTACGGTGCTAGTGCTATGCGGTGCTGTGGAATGCTGTACGGTGCTAGTGCTATGCGGTGCTGTGCTGATGCTGAGAAGAATAGACTACTGCAGAGAGAAAGCTAGACTTAGACACTGGACTTTTTGCCACGCACACAGTGAGCTCTCGAGGTCTCGGAACTCGAAAGATCCTACGCAACCAGCACTACTACTACTATCACTACTACTACTACTACTATGGCACTTATTGCACTGTTCCAATTCCATCCCTAATTTCATCGATTCTAGCTCTCTCTAGCTTAATTTCGATTCGATACGATTCAATAGTCCTGATACTCAACTCAGAGCCATTTCACACCACACATGTATCAATACGAGCCAAGCTAGAATCAGATGCACTCTAATTGTATTTGAAAAAGTAAGAACTTAAAATCTAATTGCGGCAATGTACAGGTAAGCAGCATTCACTATGCAGGCTCCTTGGTCAATACATCAAGCACATGTAAAAGTTTACAGCAAGTGGGCCCGTCTTTACCTTCGTCATCACCTACACTGGTGTCGCCAAGGACCTCACTGAAGTCGTACGTGCTTTGTCAATGGTCGTCAGTCTAATCTTCCCTCTAGCAGCAATTTTTATCCCGTGACCAGCACGTCGTATAAATTACGAAGAGTATGTCCGTCATTATCCTCTACAGTTACATGAACACGACCACTTTACCCCGAGAGATTTGCAAAATTTCAAGACTGCCCATAACGGCTACATATAGTGACGTTTGTCCACTTCATCTATCTCTTGGATGAGAAACTAACAAGTGTTGTAAAGCTTTCATTCTCGTAACATCCTCTTCACGCTTCCTTCATCTCTTTCCCCCTCCCACCACATTCTTCAACAGATCTCCTTTAACCCACCCAACCCCAACACATACCCCTCGAGATGTAATCAATCAATTACTGCGGGGAGAAAATCTCGTTGCATCATAAATGGCACGAGTAATAAGCACGGTAATAAGGCAAAAGCTATATACAAGAAAACACGAGCTTGTTTGCCATCCTTCTCCTGATTCATTTGGTTCATATCCATGTTGAGGTATCCCTCGATCTCCTGGTTTTGAAGTGGTGGTAAGAGAAATGATTATATTATATTCATGCTTCGTAGACAAAAATAGTTGCATATGTGTTGTTTAGATGAATGTCATTCACCGTCGTCTTCGAGGGTGTTAGGGTTGTGTCCACATCAGCTGAGGGTATAGCCTTATCGGCCGCTTCAAAAACATCGAACATTTGGTCAAGATTTAGGTCAGTTATCTCTTGCTCGTCTTTTTCGTTTGATGAGGACATGTTAATCCTATTGACTCTTGTAAGATGTGTATTTCTGTTACTGTTTGCACTGCTTTTGAAAGGAGGGAAAGAAGAGGAAGAGAATGTGCCGGGGAGCTTGAATGAAGAGTTCTGATGGAGAATAAGAAAGTAAGTTATACAGCAAACGAAGAGTCTAGATGAAATCATCCTTCAAGACACCGACAATGGTTGTTTGTGCCACAGGTGTAGTGAACGTTGTCAGCATAGTTCATCCTGTCATCTTGTCACAACCAAGCGTGCTAGGTCTGAAGGTGCAGATCCTGTTTTTGGGGTGCTCACTTATTTCACAAGTCTAATATTTCAAAATATCTCACAAAAAAATTGTGAAATATATGTGTTGTGTAATAAGTGTGTTCCACACTTATTACACAACACATATATTTCACAAGTCACTTATTTCACAAAAAAAAACACTCATTTCACAAGTCTATTTTTCCAACCCTGGATTTGTGGGACACTTCTGCAGTTTTTCGGCTCAGCAGCCAGGTACTTCAGCTGCTGCTTGGCAAAAAGCGCTCTGATGTGAAATAGTGTGTTTTTTTGTGAAATGTGTGACTTGTGAACTAAGTGACTTGTGAACTAAGTGACTTGTGAACTAAGTGACTTTTGAACTAAGTGACTTCTGAAATAAGTGACTTGTAAAATAAGTGTGTTCTTTTGTGAAGTGTGTGACTTATGAAATATGTGACTTGTGAACTAAGTGACTTGTGAAATGTGTGACTTGTGAAATAAGTGTGTTTATTTGATCAAAATATTCAAACAAATCTAAAGAATAAACTTAAATTTGATTATGATTATAATCATATGTCATATCTATCTATCTATCTATCTATCTTTATATATATATATATATATGTACTTTTATATAAATTATAGTAATTATAATAAAATAACTATAACTATAACTATAACTACCTATAACTAATAACTCAAGGTTCTACACTATGTCCAACACCTAATTTTGCATATTGTCCTCAAGATAAAAGTAATAATATATATAAAAACATCAATGATGGTGCATAGTCTAGTACAGCATACTTCGTACTAATAGTACATGAAGTACTTCGTAGTAGTAGTAGTAGTAGTAGACTACATGGTACATGGTACATGCTGACATCAGCCTAGCGTAGAAGTAGAAGTATAATTATTGCTAAATAGCTATGTTCGATATTCGATAAATATTGATAAATATATATCATTTATTCACCAAAATATTAAGAATATTTATTGTATATTTAGCTAGCTAAAGACAATATTTATTCATTTCAAAAAGTTCAAATAATTTTAGATATATTTCTACCTACGCAAGGCTTGCTAAAATGCATACTCATACTCATACTGTATGTATGTATATGTATATATGTATGTAGTCTATGTATGTGTGGTGTTGTACTTATGCATCAATGTCAAGAGTCAAGAGTCTGAGTCTAAAAGTGTAAATCCAGAGCTAGGGATAGGGGCTATGCAAAAATGCAAGTGCTAGCTAGCAATAGCAACGTTTAAAGTGATGAAGTATCGACATTTCCATGTCATCTGGCTGAGAAAAATAATACAATCAACTCTGGATGGATATCTTGAATATGGAATTCATAGAGGATTCACAACGGCAAGCTGGGCAAGCTTGTTTGACCTTGAACCAATGCTTCCAACATTGAAAGCAGCAGATGTGTCCACAACTCGCAGCGTATGGAATGACTGTTGACTCCCTGCAAATTAGACAGGATTTTAGCGTCGTCGCGATCTTCGAGCTGCCGGAGGAAGAGTTTCCTTTGAGCTCTAACGAGCCAATACCATCAATTCGTTGCAGATTTTTCTTTTTATTGTTCTCCACACTAGAAGATGCTCGGGCTACTTCTTTTGCCTCGAGTTGATGCGGAGATTTCGATTTAGGTGATTGCTTCAACCTTTTTGCTTTCGTCAGAATGTTGTTAGTACTCACTGTCTTCAATTTGCCAACAGATTGCTGCGATAGTTCCAGTAAAGCCAATGCTCGTCGACTTGATGTATTGTTCTCTGATTGCAATTGAATGACTGACTCTATATTCTCTTCATCCACATTAGTATCTTCCAGATTTTCCTCATACATGTTACATCGGCTCTCCATAGTGTACGATTCACTGGTGCTATCGTGCCCAGTTTTTCTCTTTCCAAGTGCAGCTCTTCGCTTGGCTCTCCTGGTCTGAATGGTCTTTCGACTAGATGATGCATAAATGTCCCTGTACTTAGTAGGAACTAAAGGTTTTAACACATCTAAAGTGGTCCCAAGTTTCTCATCGTCCAGACTGTCAAGAGAAGTAACAACTTTAGATACAAACTCGTTGATTTTTGTCAGCTGGGTAAGTCCAGTAGCAGAAGCATTCGTAACAACCATTTTAAAAGCTTTATACTCCGATCTATCTAATTTTGGCTTTAGACCGGCAATATATGTTTTCATTTCACCAAATTCGTCCTTTTCTTCCTCCAGAAATTTGTTGATGTCAAAAGAGTCAGCAGTGATGGTCGATTTGGTATTGCTGCTACTGTTACTACTGCTACTACTACTACTGCTGCTACTTTTACTACTACTGCTACTACTACTACTGCTACCGTTACTATCTCCATTGCCAGCAATTCGACTTTCGCTGTTGAGACTTGAGCTGCGTTTGTTAAATATCGAGTGAAATTTCTGGACCTTCGGTGTAGGTGCCTCTTCGCGCACAATTTTCCAGGGAGCAATTTCTTCCTTAATATCGAAAGCTGTACTCAATGAATCAGCGGATAGACCTTTAGGTTCGGAGTTCAGCTTGCGAGGATTTTTGTTGTTGCTGTTGTTACTGTTCCGGTTACATAATTGCGTAGGTTTGGCAGACAGGAGGCTTTGATCCTGGTCATTACTTGGTTTATGGCGACTATCACCAGACCGGAAGTCATCATTTGTCAACGAATGTTGTATACTCTTCGACGATTCCTTCAGGTTCTGTCGAAGTGATGTGTATTTGGTGGTCTGATCATATGACTGTAACGACTGACCAAGTTGTGTGATCAGGCTTTTACTCGTAGAGGAAGAGGACCCTTGAGATAAACTGGTATCCCTTTTCATTCTACCAATCATTGCCAACAGATTGATCTCCTGATCCTTTTCAGATGTAGTGCAGGAGTGTAGACTATTGGTTCGAGAAATATTTCTACTCGCTACTTGAGGAACCAGTAATGCAGGGTCCACAAAAGTAGAGCTATCTGTATCCTTGATAGAATCAGCTTTCAATACTACTACCTTCTCTTCTCGGACAAGTAAACTATCATCGTCGTCATCTTCGTATCTAACCTCAGGGATCACTCGACTCGCTTGTCGACGTTGCTCTGCCTCCTTGACGTTTAATAAAGGATCGTTCATTGCCTGCGAAGAAAACTGATAGAAATGGTTTAGAGCTGAAATGAATGGATTCTTCTCCTGGCTTTGGAGGCTTTTGCCATATTTCTGTATATTAGGTCGAACCCATCCACTCAATTGATTGGCTTGTTGATCGGACAAAAATCTATCGTCCATTAGGAATATGGCACCCCAGTCGTTCTTATGTCGGATAACCCTACCTATGGCTTGGTTCACAGCACGACTCGCAGATTGCATGTACCAGGCCTGTCCGCTGAGACGTTCAATACTCTGTCCATTTGAGCTCTTCGCTGCTCGCTTCTCATCTAAGTACTGTTTCTTCAAGACGACCCAGGGATCCATATGAGGAGCGTATGGGATTCCTGTAATGATGACGACTCGACCTTTCGAGTCTTTGAAGTCAATACCTTCAGATACTTTTCCTCGACATACTGCAAGCATTATACATCTCTTTTCCCTCGCAAGAGTTGCATCAAGCTGACTAACCAACCCGGAGATCAGCTGTGCTTCGTCACCATCTGCATTAGAAGTAGTATTGTTACTACCACTTGAATTGATTACAAATCCACCTGTCGTTGGAGGTTTGGGCTTTTGGAAACTATACTTATCCTTCCATACTTTTTTTGGATCTGTGGACACATTAGATCCCACAGTCCCCCCTCGAGGTTCTATTATAATTCCACCCCCTACAGTAATTAATCTTTCATACATTCCCGTCTGTTTCCATCTATCTACAGCACTTTCCATGAGTCCGTACGATGGAAAGAACACTAAAATTCCACCTTTCAAATTCAAGCCACTAGGTATGTGACTATTTGAGCTTCTAGGTCCCATTGTTTGACAGATCATAAATATAGAGGCACCCAACTCGTCTTTGTACTCATTGGTGTCCCGAATATTGTACGATGAATTGAGCTGCTTCCCGTTAGGCCCTACAGCTACTGCACCCACGTAGATTTGACTTCTTTTGATAACGTGAGGATTTTCCAGTTTGATAGGAATGGGAATATTCATATCATCACAGAATGCATCCATAGGGCTGAGAGTGCCCGACGTCATTATAATCGATTTCACCCCTAATTTCTTCAGTTCCTGCATAGCTTGACCAGAGGAGAAACACCAGAAGTTTATGACTCGTTTTTTCGTGCCTGGCATCGACGACGAAGATCTACTTGCGCTTCTGTCTTTATTATCTACTTCTTCCTCTACATACACTCTATAGTCCGCAGCAGCATCCATGCATTCCCTCATTGTATTCCCCCTGTATATTTTGGTAAAATATTTTGCCAACATTGACAATTTGGGGTCTGGGGTATTTACTGAGGAGCCCATGGAGACGACAGAGTTTTGCTCCTCCAAAATCAAATCAGAACATCTTCGAAGCGCATCTACGTTTGGAGGTGCCTCAGAGACTAACAATCCACATGCCTCCAATAGTCCCACAAGCCATCCTCCAGGATGTACACAAGAATTAGTTTTGATAGAGCCCTGTCGAGATAGAGGAAGGTCGTCAAGCCTTTTTTCGATTTCGAAAAGAGCTTTCAAGATCCGCATCACAATCTGGATGCCCGGTCTTTTGACAGATCCTTCAAGTAGTCCACCCCCTCCCATCTTCTTGTCCTTTGTTTCTCCCTCATTGGATTCAACCTTCACACTTCTTTCTTCTTGAAGTTTCCGCAGGACAACTTTCAACTCTGCTATGCACTGAGCAATCTCAGTATTGGAGAGGGTGAACGAAGATGCGTCTGAAGAGACCCGTTCCAAGTTGTGCGCCTCATCAAATATTACAATTGAATCTTCCCAATTAATTTTCAGAGCACATCGGATCGATCCATCCATTAAGTAGTTGTATGGAAGCAATATTAGGTCGGCGGATTCGGAGCTATCTTTGCTGAAATAGTAGGGACAGATCTTGTCCTTCTTGCCCACCGATACAAGGTCCTCTATATCTTGAATAGGACCAGCAACCCCACCGACACTGTTACCTTCATAGCCTTCCAAATTATTTTTGTATTGACAAGAATGCTTCGCGCAGCGGGCATTACATGCTTGGTTTAAAGCACTGCCTTTCAACTTGGAGATCTTGTCGTGAATACACAATTGTTCTCTAGATCCTAATATTGTCATTTTGGGATGGTAACCCGTAGACTTTAATTCACTCACCACCTGCTTCAGCTGACTATGGGTACGAGATGCGTAAATAATTATACCTGCACCATGTGTTCTAGGTTGGCCACCTGGCATGACTTTGAATATGGTTGACATCGATGAATGAGATGATGATGATGATGATGATGATGACGGTGCAGACGATCTCATTGGATCAGCTGCATGAGCTGCACTCTTCTGCCACGCAAGTGTGGAACAGAGCAAGCACAAAGTCTTTCCAGTGCCAGTTGGTGACTCTAGTACGGCATTGGAGTTGGAGGTGATGGCATCTATGCAAACCTTCATGAAGTCCACTTGACAATCATAGGGGGGAAATGGAAAGTCCACCGGAATACCTTTGATATCAATTGTGGTCATTCTTCCGGGCTACAAGAGGGGCTACACATGAGGAAACATCACGGGATATCTAATGATCGTGTCGTGGTCATTCCTGTGGTACAACTGCAGCACACCTTTCCTCCATACACCGAATGGTGATGTTTTTTGAAATCTTCCCCTGCATTCATTATCATTTCATCTGCGAAGTATGGACTCACTCGTCTCATGTATTGTATGATATTTGGGCGGATTTATTATTTTTACATGAAATTGGAAATCATGAATTGGATTTTGGAGAGTAGAAGCAGATTCGCAGAGCAAGATATCTGATATATGATATTGGATATCCAATATCCAAAAATCCATCATATAATATATTAATATATATATGACTCTCTCTGTTAAAATATTTCTCAATTAATTTGGAAAAAAGTGAAAAAAACATTGGCGTAAAGCTGGTCTTGGAACTCGGAACTCCAAACTCGCGAAAATGACTGCTATTCAATTATCACTATCATCTATTATCTATATTAGCATGCATGGCATATCCATATCCAATAGGGAAGTAGATAAATATGAAAATACATATTGGATATGGCAGCGGCATCTACAGCATCTGAACAGCTGCTGGATCTATCCCTGTTCATTCAAGATGTATGTGAATCTTACCTCACTCAGTGCTGTAAGTTGCGGGCGTCCAACAACCACAATTGTAGAGGCAGTATTTAAACAAAGTGACTTGGCCAGAGGGAGGAAAGGACTGTCGTTTATAATAGTCCTTGAAGGGAAGAATCTATGATTCGGCCGATTACACACACGAGCCTATCTTCTTCGTCATCAGACTCCATTTGCTCCATGTCCTCATATAGATCTTCCAAGCTCGCTGCCTCTGAGATGAAGGAGGCACTGCAGGATGCCATTCATGCACTAGTCCCGGAAGCAGCGAACGATATTTTGAAGAAAATCTATGATCGAGTGCCAACCTTGCGTCATCATGCAGGTGCATCTGAAAGCGGACAAGGCGAGATATACGACAGTACAGCTTTCGATTTACTAATGGGGCGCATTAAGGCATTAGAGCATGAACGCGATACTTTAGCATTTCATAACGTTAGATTACGACATAAGGTAGCTGATTTGCAGGCAGATCTAGCAGATGAAAGGAGAGGAAGTCCTGAGGTTGGTACTCATAGCAATTTACGACACCCATCTGATACTGCCTCCATCATCCCAAAGAATGAGCTACCCACTCCAGTCGCAACGTTATCGCAAAGTAGAAATGAACTTAAAAATAATATAGATATGTTTGAGAAAGGCTTGAATGGACGAAGCCTAATCGACAATATGGCTAAATTGGGTAAGTTAATCCAAGAGACAGAAGATGATATTTCGGAATATAAAGCCCGCAGTGAAACAAGCTCTTTGGTGTCTCGCAGTGATTTGGTGGCTTCGATTTCAGAGCTTGAAAATTTGACTCAATTTGATCAGTACTTAAAGCGTGCGAGTATGCAAAATTTGAATGAGTCAGTAGACTCTATCTTCCATGAAGATGCGCATCAAGATCAGGATCTCTTGAATTTGGACAAGTGCATCGCCCATGTTGACATTAAGTTGACCAATGCTAAGCTTGGGAAGAATGAGAATGAATCATTATTGAACATGTGGTCAAGTGCGTAAATACGGTCATGAGGCTGCAAGAGGGCCGAGTATACTTGGAAATTGGATGGAGAACCAGAGAGGGATTGGACATTCACTCCCCATTTTTCAGGATCCTGTCAAGGAAGAAATTTAAACAAAGCAAAGTGGAGACAATTAAAAACTGGAAACAGAAAGACACGAGAAATAGTGAAAGAACTTACAAGATTGAAAGCTTCAAGGGCCCTCTTTTGGCATAAACGTTCTATCTTATCGATCTGTTCATTTCCCCCGTAATAACGGGCACCAGGGTATCCCTCTGAATATTTGTTGGACATGACGGAACCTAAGGCATCGAATACAGACAAAGAAGTGAAATTCTCTGAGGCGATTAGTACGAGGGAGTCCTTCTGTCTTTTCTTCTCATCCTCAATAATAGAATACACTTCAGAATCAGTGTCCTTCAATCTTTTATTCAACGCATTCGCGAAACCAAGACTTTCAGAGGTGGCAAATCGAACAGTCGCTGGATATGAAGGAACACGAGAAGCACGGGTGGCAGTGGATCTTAAAGCTCTGCTGAACATAGTTTTCGTGGAAATCTTGTTCACGTACGCAAACGCCAATAGGAGTACAGAAAAATCGGTGGGATCGCTAACAGATAACCTACCTCCTACAACACTTAATGAACCATCGGTAGAGCAACAGATGTTCGTGTGATTACACCGATAGGTGCAGGCAGCTCTTCATGCTCTTGCAATCATCGAGCTGCTGACCAGATCAGACTTGCATTGACCCCATTTGTCAAAGATCGCCTCAATATTCCAAAAAAAATGCTAAATAAGGTGGCAACGCATCCATCTTTTCCTAGTTTTTTTTGTTTTTTTGTATAATTGCAACATCAATAATCAATGATATCTTAAAATATTCCCTAGCATTTTACTGTGTTGAAATGGTCCAGATTAATTAAAAGATAGTATTGATTATGCATTGGCGATTGGTACTCTCCGAAAAGCTATGTCCATTATGGGGCTCGTCTCTCGACACAGTCGGCGTCTCCTCATCTCCTCTGATTTCTCCATCATACCATACCATACCGCACCGTACCACCTCTCCACCTCTCTCGCCAAAACATGCCACACACCTTACCTGCTGCTATCTTCACCTCATTTTCAAAATCACCATAAAAAGCTCATCGAAAGTATTTGAAAGAAGTGTAGGGGCACATGATGGACATTCGATCGAAGTTAGCCAGTTCAGGACAGACCCATATCCTGGAAGCTTTCCCGGACCTGAAGGATACAGACAAGCTCTCGAAACAGATTGCAGATATTGACATCGACGCTCTGATCCGAAATTACAAAAAAGCTATTGATGTAGGTGCTCGTAGTGATGTGCAATGTGGATGCGTAGATTCTGTCGTATTACCTGTTGAAAGCTTGCGTTTGGATGATACATCTACTAACAGGTCCATGAATTACTTCGAAATACATTACATGTTCACTCTTATAATCTTTTCGCCTCCTAGACATAATGTTCATTTGTCAATTGTCTGCTTACATTCTTTTTGGCATGCGTGTGAACCCAATTTACGAACGCGAACTCACCTCTCCAGTGAATGGGAGTTGAAAGGATGGGAGGCCATCCAGAATAAGTCAGTTGGTGTAGTTATTCTCAGCGGAGGACAGGGTACACGGCTGGGATTCGATGGGCCGAAGGGAATGTACGACATCGGCCTGCAGTCGAAGAAGAGGTAAACTCAGCACATTTGTTGATATTACGAAGAGTTTAGATGCAGTATTGGTTCTTATAGTTTCCTCTATACATATCTACATTACAATATGGTTCAAAATATTGATGAATCATAGCATATTTGAGTTGCATATAGAAAAAGTGCTCAAGGTGCGAGATCTCGCCACCGAACGGGGCGCCAGCGTTGGTGGCGTCCCATCCATCCCTATATATGTAATGACTAGTGCCATCAATGACAAGACGATAAAGGGCTTTTTTCGACAAAATGATTACTTTGGCTGTGAAAAGGAGGACATTTACTTCTTCGAACAAGGGTTGGAGCCATGTTTATCTCTCGATGAGAAGCTCATCATCGAGGCTCCAGATTCCGTAGCCATGGCTCCTGATGGAAATGGAGGCATTTACAACGCCTTAAAGAAGACAGGGGCTCTTCAAGATATGATTAAGAGGGGTGTGAAGCATCTTCATATCTATGGGATTGATAATATTCTCACGAAAGCAGCTGACCCGCTGTTCATTGGGTTGTGCATAGATCGAAACGTTCAAGCTGCTAACAAAGTAGTGTGGAGAGCGAGCAAATCTGAAAAGGTTGGCACCACTGTGTCAATAGGTGGAAGGATGAAGGTACTTGAATATTCCGAGATTCCAGAAGACCTGTCTGATGCTGTTGATGCTGACGGTAAATTGCTGTTTGGTGCGGCTAATATTTGCAACCACTACCTGTCAGTCGAGTTTCTGGAGGATCTCATCCCAAAACTTGACAACCTTTACCATTTGGCTGAGAAAAAAATTCCTTACTATGACCCAGTGAAAAAACAAGTGGTGAAACCTGATAAGGCAAATGGATTGAAGCTGGAAATGTTCATATTTGATGTATTTCCGTATGCTGATAGATGGCTTGTAGCTGAAGTGAACCGCGAGGATGAATTTGCTCCAGTCAAAAATGCACCAGGATCGAAAAGCGATTCTCCGGATACAGCCAGGGAATTGATTTCTGAGCAGGCTGTAAGGTGGTTACGAAACGCTGGGGCCGTGGTGGAGGAAAAGACAATAAAAGGAGGTCTAGGTGAGATAAGTGTACAGGTGTCGTACTCCGGGGAAGGGTTGACGAAATACGCTGGTGTGACTCTGAGAAAACCGTTTTATATCAGGTCCAACGAACCACCCGCAAAAACGGCGTGCATGATTTTATAGAAGCATGGAAAGATATGAAATATACACGAGTCTTCATGATGATGGTATATACAAATACAGTATAACTAGTACATCGTACTTAATACATTGTGGACAGTGCGGCGGCTGGACAATGAGAGTACATAGCTGACAACAAGGAGCTAATGTGTCGATGCGTTTAGACTAGACTAAGAATGGTAGTGGTGTGTGTAATAGTATAGTGTATAGTCTAGTAGAATTATAATATATATGTATATGATATAGATATTACATTATTCATAGATCGTCTTTTAATTCTAAAGTCAATCATTGGTTTAGAACTCAATTCCCAGTTCCCACGTGATTCAGAACAATTATTACATCATTTCACAAGTTTACAGATCAAATTAATTGCGTCTTTTAGCTTTTAGCATGGTAATAATGGTATTCTTTATTCTTTATTCTTATTCTTAACAAAAATGATATGGAATACCATCATAATGATCTTCATTCCCTATATAGGAGATAGGAGGGTGATATTACCTATAAATCAAGGTGGAATGTGGAACGGCGTTGAGATCTATGAGATCTGTTCATTTATCGGGATATGTATGTTCAATGACTGCTTCTATCCATGAGATATCCAAATTTTCCCCTGGTTGGATATGTTTCGATCCTCAGGGTAAAATAACTCATATCAATGACAATAGGTCTGATTTATATGGACCTGAGATTAAGGTTATCGTCGAAAATATTCATTCAGCAGCTCCTTCTCTCGGATTTGGTGAATGTATTTCATCAGTTTCATTCTTCAATAAGCTTATTGCTATCAATTCTAGTTCTATAGATCTTCCTCTGCAACAATCAAATATTCAAATAGAGGATGATATGTATGGCCGTTTTGATAGTGGTATCGTTAATAAGAAATCTAGACAAGCAATCATCGATACTCTACTTAGACCCAGCCAGACATTATTATGTCAGTCCGTCAGTGAGTCCATCAGTGAGTCCGTCACACTTTTCAAATTTTTGCAATTTTTTTGGAGATTTTCTTTAAAAAAAAAGCTTCTTCTTACTACTTAGGACCCACACCCCATATATTATTCATATATAGTAGGCTGCTGTCGGCAGCAGCAGCAAAGCATAGATAGCAGGGACGGAGCGAAGATTCTTGATTGTTTTTGAAGAAGCTGAGCATGGATTCATGACACACGTGCGGTGCTACTGACTGAAGATGGTGATGGCATGTGCCTTGGTCACTACTTTATCGCACGTGCCAGCATGGGTTGCAGTCAATCTAACCCATCCAAGGCAGAAGATGTAGAGCCACATTCTAGCTCTTCATCGGTGACTCAATCTCCATCCAATAACACGCTAGGTTTACTCCCCCCCCCCCTTTTCTTGCAACTTCGCGATTGTTCTTCAGTAAATTTGAGTCACCAGTCATACCATGTTCGCTCTTAGTCTTTTCTCTTTCTATGTCTGTATCTTGTTTGTCGCCCTTATTGTTCTCTCCTTCTCTTTGTCCTGTGTCTTTGTGTGAGTAGGGAATGAAGCATACGAGAGAGGCGATTTCGATGAGGCACTGAAGTTCTATATGGCTGCTCTTGGTCAGGAAAACAAAAAAAAGAGTTTCCCCTTGTATTATGTGAATAAAGCTGCTGCTTTGCACCGACTGGGAAGAAATGAAGAGGTACCTCTTGTGCCGAGGAAGTGTTCTTCTGTTGGCGAAAGCGTCTCTAACCATGCTCGCCTCATTTTATGTAACTCCCCTTCGTACAGGCTATCCAAAATTGCCAATTATCGATAGATTTGGAACCAAGCAATAGGCGAGCATACAAACAGCTAGCAACAATTTATACATTCACTTCGAATCACATCAAAGGTGTCTCCTCAGCTACAACATCACCATTCTTCACCATTTTTGCTTCAATTATGAACTAAATACTTTCTTCTTCCCATACTTTCATAGCCTTGACAGCCTACACTAAGGTTCTTGAATTAGATCCTGAGGATGAAACGACTCAAAATTTTGTCCTCAATTTGCAAATATTTCTGGATAATCAAAAGGCCAAGGCTTGTTGTTTTGGCGTCTGTCTATGTAATGAGGGCGAGGAAGGCAGTCCTCGGTCGATAGCGCCACCACCTACTCTCTCAAGGGCAGTGAGTGAGTATTACCCTCGAGGTAGTGGATCTCGGTAAGGTATGGAAAAGGCATAGAGCTTTCTTGCGTTTCAGTCATCTTGAACACTAGCCTCGTAGAAGTAGAAATGTGTGGTAGGTGCGTGCAATAGCAATAGGCAATGTAGTTGGTGCAGGTGCCGGTACGGGTACGGATAATTGTCGGTGATTGTTTGATTAGTTGTTATCCACTGTCGCTAATAGCATCTGATACCTTACAACGCATTTAACCGTCTGGCTTCGTAGGAATTCCAGATGGCATGATGCAAGCATAATACGTAATACAGTTGTTCATAGTACGATCATCATGATGAAAAATTCTGGTTGTGAGGTTTATAGTTATAGGTAGTTGATAGTGCTCCACATTTTATCCGAGCCACACATTATCATATGATAATTATGATTAAAAAAATTTTAAAAAAAAAAGTAGAAGTAAAATAAAATAAAAGATAAAAGTAAAAGGAGATCTAAATCTAAAACTAAAACTAAAACTAAAACTAAAACTAAAACTAAAAGTAAAAGTAAAAGTGGAGGTAGAAGTAGAAGTAGAAGTGGCTCCTGCTCAATTAATTTTAAAACTTAAAACTTAAAAATAGAAGTACGGTCGTGAGACTTTGATTGTGTATGTTACTCACTAACACTAACTCTATAGAAAATAAGGGTCAATAAAAGACGAAAGGAGAGCAGCACGCAAGCAAGTTAGACGGTAATATTTTGGTAAGCCAACTTCACTTGCGACAATATCGCGTTCTGCCAATAGATTTTCGACTCTACTCTATCTCCAAAGGAAAGAATCAATGTATCTGTATTCGCTGATTGAGAAGTGGCTAAGTTAGGAAAAAAATTGATTTGAAGATCTCCTCTTCTTGTTTTGTATTTATCATAAATGATTTCTATCATTTCAGCGAGATGTGACAAGTCGAACTCACGTACCAATGTACCTCTACCTGCATAAGGGCTCCTGTATATTTGGAGAGAATTCAAACATAGTACTGCCCATACGCACGTATCTGCAGATTCTCCTGATATATGACATCCTGTGGTGTTCGTGATCCAACCACATGTCGTTTCAGTGGCATTAGGCATTTCGATGCTAATGTTTACGTAACCGAGATAGTCTTCAATGTCAGTATCGACATTGTTCTTGGCGGTTGCATCAGCATCTTTCTGGTAATCATTGAGAGGTATTTCTTCACCGATATTATTGTAGATGACATATTTGCACTTTTTAAGTGGCAATCTTAGTACTATATGCTTTCCTCCATCGACTGCCATCTCCTCTGCATGACTCGTAATATCAATGACTACTTGACCTATACACAAATCAGCAGCAATAACTTGGCTACAGTATACATTTAAAATTAGCGAGTCGGTATTGTTTGCGTACATTTTCAACTCTTGGTTCCACTCCACGTAATTAGAGTAAGAAGCAGTCCTCGATTGATTGGAGCTTACACACACGGGTTTACAACCTGTTCCAGCATCACTTATAACATTGGCTATGATGTAGATATCAGGAACTGACAACAATGAATCTGGCATTACCACCATTTCTTCTATACTATCTATCGTAACCAACAGTAGTTTGGATATGCCTAGTTCCTCAGAGAGGCTACAGTAATTTTCTGATTTAACCTCACTAGAAGAAATTTCCTGAGCGGTATTTTGAAACGATAGCAATTTCTCCATACTCCTCTTGGCTTCATATAACTGGCCAGAGAAGAGCAGTTTGCATGAATTATACTCTGAGGTGGTTTTGTTTAGATTATATTCTAGCTCTTTCTTCTGTTGTTGTAAGTCCGCAACATCTTTAAAAGTATCTAAATACATTGAAATGTATTACATGCATGTACATAAACATATGGATATATATATACATATTTATATATACATATATATGCATGTGAGCGTGTGTGTGTGTGTGTATGTGTGTAAGCGTGTGCATGGTAAAAAATTTGAATTGCTTAACATATGCAATATTTGAAGAAAGTGCTAATGAGATTGCATGCACAGGTACCTTTAAGGATGCTCTTAATTTCCTCCAGATCCTCAGTTTTGTCTTGAGACGCAAGCATGGCTTTATTACCATGTTCTTTCAGTTCATGGTTCATATTCATTACTTCGGTATACCTACTGGACAATTCAGAGAGTTCCAAAGATTTCGCGTCTAATAATTCGCGTGCATCATTTACTTCATAGCGCATTGTGACAAGAAGACAACGATTACTTGACAATTCTTCAACCAATAAATCATTCGCTGCCATCTGTGCAGTAAATGCTCTTTCCAAGCCATCATATGAGAAGAAAGATGAATTCATATTATCTACGTCCACAGAATCATCACTTGCGTGGAAAGCAGCGGATTCGGTGGACAGTAACTGCTCTGAAATTATATCGCCATACGAGTAGTCATACACACCATCTGTAGCATCAAATAGCTCTCTCTGTAAATTAGCAATAGTTTTCCATGACATTTCCAATTTATTTCTCAAATCGCTGTTTTCGACCGTAAGCGCATGCACATCTAATCGAATACAAGCTACGTTCGAATGTGTATTTGCACTATTTGTATCCAATCTATCACAACAATTTTTCAAAACTTTTTCTACTGATGCCTCGTCTTTAAATTCATTCCCCCTTTCACTATTTCTTTCGCTCATGTTTTCGTTATTCGTTGTTTCCTTTCCACCTCTAGGATCACTCTCATCGTTTAAAATGTCATCATTGCATTGATCTATACTATTCTTCGATGTCTTCAGCTCCTTGATCTCCGCTTCAAGACCTGATATGACCTCATACAGCTCCTCCAGCTCCGACGTCATATTCTTTATCTGAGTATCACTCTCTTTCGATGAGGCTTCATACTTTGAAGCCAGTTCGTTGTTTCGTTGTTTAGTCTCCTCTAATTCTTGTAGTAAGTCAATCATCTTATGCCGATCAGCAGTGGAGTATTTTGGAGTTTCCTCCAGCAAGAGAGCGGAGGTTTGTAGATCTGCTACCCTCTTCTTTTCTCTTGCTAGCGCAGACAAAGTTTCGGTGAGTAATGCTTGTTTCTTATCTGATTCAGATTGAGTGACGGATAGCTTCTTCTCCAGTTCTTCCAATTTCGCTAAACAAGCGCTCAAACCGAGATCATTTGAGATCTTCTCTTTATCATATTGTTGTATTTTCTCCTCTAATAGCACTAGATCCGTTTGTAAGTTGACAATCTCTTTGCGGCTTGCAGTTAATTGTGCTTGCACATTCTGGAGATCAACAGCGTTTAAATTTTCCTCCAATTCTAAGCTCAGCTCCATTGACCTTCTTGTAACAGCATCTGTCTCCGATTTTGACATTGTATCCCTCATTTCACACTCTTCCAACTCCTTATTGAGACGTTCAATTGAGTTTAATGCTGATTCCAATTTCTCATTCGCAGCAGATAATTCTACTGTCTTGTTTGCTAAGCTCTCTCGCAACAAATGCAACTCTATTTCAATAATTTTTACAGTATCCCCTTTCGTTTTATCATCTTCAATCTCCAACCCCCTCTCATTTGTACACTTAATTTGCGATTGCAGATGCTCCCTTTGCTCCAGGCATTGCTTTAGATCCCTGATCTCCTCGTTCAGGATTTTGATTATACTTTCACATTCGTTTGATGTTCTATCAGCTTCAGAGCTAGTCAAATTAAATTTATCTTTTTCTATCTCTTGAACGAAAAGAAGATAAGCTGCATTCAATTGTGTCTTCAATTTATCAATTTCCATTTTCATTTCTACATTCTCCTTGTGTATGAGGTTCAAGCAATTTTCATTAAGCTCAGTAGTACTTCCGTCGCTACTCTTACTACGACTACGACTACTGCTGCTACTACTACTACTACTACTACTGACATTAGCGCACTGCTTTCCTGTGTCAATAGTGCTAATATATTTCAATTTATCAACATTCCTAGAAAGATTTATGGCGCCATCATTGCATTGATCTATACTATTCTTCGATGTCTTCAGCTCCTTGATCTCCGCTTCAAGACCCGATATGACCTCATACAGCTCCTCCAGCTCCGACGTCATATTCTTCATCTGAGTATCACTCTCTTTCGACGACGGTACGCTTTTGTACAAGTCAGGGAAGACCTGCATATCTCCAACTAACGGCTGAACCCCTGCAGACGATTTAGTCTGATCTTCACGTGGCCGAGTGGTGTCATTACCATTACAATTTACATGCTGTTGCCTGAATTGTTCATGTTCTTCCTCCATTCCTGCTATAACTTCATAACACTCCTCAAGTTCTTTAGTCTGGCTGTGCATTCCTCTCTCAGTATTTTGCAGTTGTATGTGCAAGATGTCACAACTCTCAATTTCCGAAGACAGCTTATTTCGAAGTGTAGTTACAAGATCTCG
>JACLAD010009623.1_pt1 | contig 19012 bp, 6 predicted proteins | sample 8027901 | NCBI WGS metagenome assembly JACLAD01 (sample SAMN15725071, study PRJNA655200) | protist metagenome | isolation source: fluorescence activated cell sorting (FACS) single amplified genomes of... | place: Spain: Blaines Bay Microbial Observatory, Mediterranean Sea | collected 2016-07-05 | reverse complement strand
CAGGACCTGGTCGGGGCCTGGCCAGGACCTGGTCCTGGCCTAGCCAGGACCTTGTCCTGGCCTATCTATCGTTACGCCTGCCTGTCTATCGTGAAGCCTATCAATCACAACAATCTGGGGATCAATTTTTGACCAATTCCCAGCAAGCCGGCCCGGCGGAATGCGCGGAGCGTTTGAATTAATACATTAATATATTGATATATTGATAAATTAATAATGAATATATAAAAATATTTATGTATAATATATTATAATATATATATATATATATACTGTATAACACGTATCGCAATAGTTATAATATATTTATACTGTATAACACGTATCGCAATAATTGCATACTGGTTACCAGATTGCATACTGGTTACCAGATTGCATAACAGTTTATTAATACAATTTAGTATGACTAGAAAAATACGTTAATTAATTAATTAAGTTTGAACACAAAAAAATAAAAAAAATATATATATATATATATAAATATATATATATATATATACATATTTAATTACATTTGTATATGCATATATATATATATATATATATATACAACATACAAGGCGATACAAGGCGATATAAGGCGATGTGAGGCGCTATAGGGCGATAAGCCCTGAACAAGGTGATGGAGACAACTGAGCTGTGCTTCATAAGGTCGAAAAAACGGTTCCGAGGAACCTTCTTGTCGACCTTCCGCCGAACCTTTCTCGACCTAGGTCATAGCGAGCCAGCGAGGTCGACTTATATCGACTCATATCGCCTTGTATCGCCTTGTATCGCCTTATGTCGCCTTGTATCGCCTCGTATCGCCTTGTATCGCCTTGTATCGCCTGATATCGCCTGACTACATCCTGTATTATAAATATATACGTGTTATATCCTATTATATATTTATATCCTTATATACTATTAACTACATGTATCTATTGTATGTAAACATATAATCATTATTAATACTACTATTATTATTATTGTTATTATTATTAGTATTATTATTATTATTATGTTCCCCCACAACGAGACTATTAGAAAATACATTCTAATTATTTGTACTAATATCCCCCATGATTGTAAGGGAAATAAAACAAATAATAATTAATCGGGTTAGGATCCGATTGGGATGCGGCTTTAAATCCGATGCGGTTCAAATCCGATGCGGGTTTAAATCCGATGCCCGGCAAGTCCCGAAACACGAAGCCGGGTGATCTGCAGGACCAGAAGCCGATATATCGCCTTATATCGCCTTATATCGCCTTATATCGCCTTACATCACCTTGTAACCCCTTACATCTGTGGATAATCCCTGCTATATACACCCTTTTTATGCCCTTCTTCACTAGTGTGACATATCCCCTATAACAGACAGTGCATTTCTTCCCTTGATCTATGACTGCTCAAGGGACTAATCTGAGTGAGTATTCTTCTGTTGCTCTGGGGAAAAGAGCATTCAAGCAGTAACACATAGCTAACACAGGGTTACCTATCATAGGGTACTCATTTAGTGTGTCCACGGACAATCACTAAAGTGCACATCACACTGTAACTCAAAGTTACTTATTATTTAGTGCTGTCGCACTTACATAGGTTATCAGCCGACTCTTTCAGAGCGTAGGTTATTCAGGGCCTACTCTTACGAGCAGAGACTAAATCAAACAACATGGCAAATCAAAGCCCAATTCCATCGAGCACATCTTTCACAATTTCTTCATCGCCGGGTTCAACTGGGGAGGCCGGGGGAGTCATTGCCACGCCTGCGCCAGTTGCATACAGCCAGGATGATTCAAGTGTGCCCGACCGTGGACGGACTCTGATTGGACGCCATGCACATGCAGTGGTCTTGTCCAGATCTGCATCTGCTACAAGGAGCGGATCGCGGACGCCCTGCGACAAACCAATGAAGGGTGTTTTGAAGAAAGACACCATCAAGTCTAAACGTGATTCGAGCGTGCGAAGTACAAGTATATCAGCTGAGGAGCTTCTTGAACAAGCTCTCAAAGACTCTAAGAAAAGGATCGCAGAAAAACCAATACCATTGCCGGATCATCTGCCAACACCGGCGGATCTACCGAGTGTTCTTCAGCCAGTCAATGTTGCTTCGGGAACGGTAACAGTTCCCAAGATTCCGAAAGTTCCCATTCTCATCCCAAATGTTCCTCCATTGTATCTGGCATCATCAGCATGGCTGGTGAGTCAGACGATGAAATGATACCTGCAGGACGCGTTGACTCCCAAGATGGGTGTCGAGGAAGGAGGCGTAACTGCAATGGTAGGTGTTGCACTACCGGAAGCTGCGGAGGGGATCCAGACCGGCGCAGCCGCCACGGACCCCAATGCAGCGGTACGGGAAGCAGCACGGGAACAATTTCAGCGTGCCGAGCAAGCAGATTGCGCTTGGGAGGCTGAAATGGAGATGAGGCAGCATTATCAACAGAGTACCGCTCATTTAAAGGCGGATAACGCATTGTTACATGAGAACCTTCATAATGTTGTTGAACAGGGAGACCAGAAAATGCAACAAGTCTTGTTGGAAGGAAATATCCGTATTGGGCAGGAGCGGGCAGCTGCTGATGCTCGTGTTGCTGATGTTTTTGTGCAAGGTCGTAATGAGTATATGAACCTGCAAAACCAACAACAGCAGGATGCTTCTGCGTATCGCGAGCACATGGAGCAGAAACAGGCCGAGCTTAATGCTGCATACCTTGAGAGTAATACTGCCAAGTCAATGGCCGCAGAAACGTTGCATAAGACACGTGAGTTCATGGATCAGAAAGAACAGAGTGTATTGGAGCTTAGCTCATCAGGAGGAACACAGAGCTGGACGGGAGCCGAGCCACAGCTGAAGCTAGATGCGAGCAAGCCTTACAACAAGTTCAAGTCGAAAGGGGGACGGCTCAAAGGCTTGGGGAGCAGAATAACTTGCAGCTCGGACGTTATAAGATTTTGGAAGAGGAAGCAATGTTAGAACGCGAAAGATTTGCCAAGGCACATGCAGAATCATTAGCGAAGATTGCAAAGCTCGAGAGTGCTTTGAGCAAGGCTGCAGACAACAACAACTTAACGCTGCAGCAGCAGCAGAGTCTTGCTAATGAACGTGACGGCATTGTGGACTCGTACAATCGGCGTGAGAACGAGGTCACGCTGCTAAGGCAGCAGATCGAGTACGTCAAAATTGAGTGTAAAGCTAAACAAAGTGAGCTTGAGAGCCGTGAGGCTTTCATTAAGAAGCAGGACGATACCATACGGGACATGGAATCTAAAATTAGGGCCCTCCCAGGTCAGGGACCCGGGGGGGACCAATGTGGGAAATGTTTGGAGCAATGGGCCGATAATCTTCACCTCCAGAAAAAGCTTAACGCTGTCAACGAAACGAACGCGGAGCATGCGAGGGAGCTTGATGTGGCTAAGGAAGCAGCCAAGAGTATCATCATTCGTATCGGGGGCGAAAGTAAGGCGCTGCAGGCTGAGCTTAACGAAACGAAACGCAAGCTGCAGGAGTCTGAAATTGTTATTGAAGAACTGAAGAAAGAATGCGATGGTTCATTTAAGACGCCTACTGGGGAAGCTGCTAAGGGCACTGGGTTGACTGAGCAACAGATGCGCGAGCATAACGCTAAGGCTGGCGCTCAGAAGCCAACAACCGAGGAGTTTATGGCGGACCTGGCCAAACATGCAGCAGATGCTATGAAGGCAGCGCCTATGGATCCTGAGGGGTCAGGCGGCGGTAACCATACGGGCGAAACTGAGGGTCAGAATACGAAGAAGAAGACCCTCGAAGACTTCAGAGATGGACGATTGGCAGAGGAATGCGAAACGTCGGACAAAGACGATGACTTGGCGCGTAAGCTGCAACGTATACGCGGCCATGATGACAAAATCATAATGCCTAAGACATATCCTACATTTATAACATGGGAAAGATTCCATTTGGAATTGGTACGAGCCCTGTGCACGGCATCTGGTCACCACGATGATGCCGAACGAGATTTTCTCAACCGAGTCTTTGATATGGAGATTTCTTTTGAGGCGCTACGACGCATGAAGACCAGATTTGTTCACCTAGATCGACTCCTGCACAGAGAACTGTCGGCATTTATTGCCAAACATGATACTGAGCTCCATAATCAAATTTTGCAAAAAGAGCTTGAGTATAACAAAATGAAGCCATCACGTCGTATGTGTGGGATACAGACTTATAGGATGTTGTCTGAGAGCTTTGCGACGAACCCTAATACAGGCCAGTTCAACACATTTCGTGACCTGGAGAGGTGTGAATATCTGGGCGATGATAAGATGGAAGACTTTATGAGATATGTCATTCAAATTCGAGATCATCGTGACCCAAATATCACCGAAGAGGGAGTGCACAATGCTATTTTCGAGAAAATGAAGAACAAGTCACAGGTGCTTGTCGAAGAACTCAAAGAATTCCGTAACGCTATGGAAGCCATTTTTACTGGTAGGGGCACGGCAAGGGACCATGAGATCTGTACGCTTCGGTGGTTAATAGACATCATGAAACGTGCCATTGAACGACGACGTCAAGACATGAACGATGTACAAAGAGATAGGGAGTGGAAGCAGCTGGCTAAGCAAGGACAGACACAGGTGGCATTGGGAGCTACCGCCCATCCTGATCAGCCAGCGGGAGCCACCCGCTCGGCGAGAGCATTGAAGAGAGCTGCTAGCAGGGCCAAGAAGTTGAACATTGCTCAGAACGCAGCTCCAGGCGTCGAAGTTCAGCCTCCACCACAACCATATGCACAGACTCAAGAACCATCTGCAAAGGGCAAGGGACGTGGTAGAGGAAAGGGCAAACGTGAGGTGACGCCCACAACGCCTCGTGGGGTTAATAAAATACACACGGGGAGCACTCCACGTACTAACAGTGGTACGAGGAAGCAGGAAGATAAACCATGTTATATGTTTCAAACCAATACTTGCCCACACGGTTCTAATTGTCGTTACGGTCACTTCAAAGTGTCGGAGGAAGTCTTCTCAACGTTACTTAACAGTAGGAAGCCCCGGGGACGTGACAGTACGCCAGGAGCACAAGGTGGTGACCGTAATCGTACACCGAACGGATCATTTATCAGGAAGCCCTCTCGTAATTCAACGGGTTCAGACAAAAGCCATCGGTTTGGAGGCGGGGGGAGACGTAACGATCCTGATTTGATCAAGAACTTTGGTATGAAAGACCCATGGACTGGTGAGCAATCAGCCAAAAGGGTTCATCCACCTCAGAGGGTTCGATATTGTACTCAACATTATAATCAACCCGGTAGTTGCACCGGACAGTATTGTGATGCTAAAAATCAGGAACGCTATCCACATTATAACAAGGAGCAGCTGGGTAAAGCACGTGGGGAGGTGGTTAAAGCCAAGAACATGCTTGCTAGGATACGGGGAAAGTCAAGGGGTAAGTGATTCGAGCACGATGGGTTATCTTCATCGTCGGGTCCACCTGACCTTGTAACGTCTTCGGATTCAGAGCATGGCATGAACAAAGAGCAGATGGCATCGGAGAGTGACTCTGATGGTTCCGCTGCATTTAGTACAATTACATCTTGGTTACTCTTCAGGGATAGTTACCATGACAACGGTTGTTGCGTTAATAGTGTGTGTAGTGATTTGCATCAAGAAGAGGATGACAATAGCCTTAGGGAGAGCTACTTTGGGGACATTGATCATGGGGATGAGGGCTCAATGCTTGATGAGACCCGAAGTGAGTCATCTTCTAAATTTACATCATATTATAGCACAAGCTATGACGATTACTTGGGTGATAGTGGACAGACAGGGACTTGGTCCTCGTTCGCTGACCAGAGTGATTGTTATGGTACGTGCAGGTCTATATGTAGTCATAGCAGTCAGAGTAGCTTTGCTGGTGATGCGGAACTGACGGGACTGGGTCCCACAGAAGCCGTAAACCAGCCGGGCGACTCTGATTGTGGTGATTACGAAACCGTAGTCTGCGATTGGAGCAGCCAAGGCAGCATCGTTGATGATATGGAAGTGCCGGAACTAGGTTCCACAGAAGCCATAAGTCAATGTTGTAGCCATGGGTGTGACAATTGCCATACTGCAGATAGTGAGGGATCAATGGCTGAACATGATTTCGGTCTTGTTGCTCTCTCTGCACCTGACGAGCGTGCGCGTAGATACTATGTCCCTCCCAACCCCGACCTTCCTGATTCCATGTGCAGGTTCGAAACTAATGAGCACGGGCAGCTGAAAGTTAAGGAAACTACAACTGAGTGTGAAAACGACTCCGAAGCTGTCGACTGGATAGGAAGAAGGCTCAGCACGGGGGAGCAAAGGGACGAAGTAGGGGACGCTGACGGTTTGTGGAGCAATAGTGAGCATAAGAGCACGTTGGAGTCTGCCAAAGCAGTCGCAAAAGCAACACAGCTTGCAAGCGAAGTTCATGGGGAGGACTGCAAGAGTTTATGTGCAGGTTGGCCCATCGCATGGAGCCAAGGGAACGCCTATGTGTTCGGGGTTGATGACGATGTTGACCCGACTCTTGAGCTTGATAATGAAGAGTTGACATACGGTGTCAAACATCATTGTGTCCATGGTGACGGGTTGCTTGATTGGTGGTCCAAAGTCCGTAATTGTCTATTTAAGTACGTTTTTATTGGGAATATCAGTGAGCGGCTGGGGGACGCTTGTAGGGACAAGGGGTCCAATGCCATCACTGGTGACACACATGATAGCGATACTAACAAAGTATCCGTGGCGGCAGAGCAGCAGGGGTTGCCCGATACTGTTGTAAACAGTGAGAGCTGTGGAGGTAAACAGCACGAGGCCATAAGTATAGGCTGTAACGCTGCCGAAAGCAAAACTAAGCGCTCTGATAAGGGAGCATCTAAGTACATTAAAATGTGGCTTGTGGACACCGGTTGCGGACATGATCTTGCCTCTAAGAAGGCGTTGAAAGACCTTGCACATTTGTTCGAAGATGCTGGAACTCCAGTTACTTTCACAACTGCGAACGGCAAGACCAAGGCAGATAAGACTATATATATGAACTTGGGCGACTTTGATGAGGAAATTACACCATATCTGTTAGCTTCAACGCCGTGTGTACTTTCAGTTGGGAGGCGTTGTCGAGAGTATGGGTACTCGTTTCATTGGATTGGTGGTAAGTGGCCATTCTTTGTCGCACCAAAACAACCCGGCGAAAAACAGCCGAAGATCATATTGCTCACCGTTGTAGACGACATTCCCTACTACAAACAGGAAGATCAGCTTGGCCTTGATCAAAATGATCTAAAGGAGAAATACGGTTTTATTCTCGATAAACGTAACAAGCTTGTCTTAATTGCTGAGCATTTGTCAGCTAAGTCAGCACATGCTAATGGTTACCGCTCACCAATAGAGTGGGGCACTGCCTGTCCTGGTGAAGGAAGTGAAACGGACGTCGATCCTCCTGGCAACTGCTTAGAGTGTGGACTGTCATATGGGGGCAATCGTAACTTGAAGCAGGAGGCACTTTCATACTATCACCAACTACACCATAAACCTGCAATATGCAAATATTGTGACTCTTGCATGCGTGGTAAGACCACGGACATACGCCACATTAGAGTCAAGGAGGAAAGGTGTGTCAACTTTGGTGACATTGTTACTTTTGATCATGTCGCCATGAAAGATGATGAAAAGGAGCCAGGAATTCACGGGTACTGTTCTTTCTTTGTTGGCCATGATCTCGCTAAGATGTTTAAGTGTGCAGATCCTGCAATCTCACCTGATGGTTTAGAGGCAAGGGATGTCTTGGTTAAGTACAGGGGTACTGATTCAATCCAAGTCGTGTACTCTGACCGGGGCGGGGGCATCATCGTGGCATGTAATGCATTGAGTCTGTTGCACAAAGTTGCACCCCCGGGGGACCCTGCAAGTAACGGGATAGCAGAGCGAGCCAACTATGAAGTGTTGAAAGAGCTGAGGACTAGGTTGGTGCAAGCAGGACTTCCGAATTGTTTTTGGGTTTATGCTGCGCCTTATTGTGCATTTATAATGAACATTGAATTTCGATACGATACCACGCCATATTTTGAGCGCATCCTTGAAGTGTTTGATGGATTACAATTGCAGTTTGGCTGTGGGGTTTGGTTCAAGCCTGCCAAGACTACTTACAAGCATGAGAAGGCAGCACCAAGAATGATATATGGTGTCTTTCTTGGATACGGTACTGGTCCAGGTTACAAATGGGACGGAACGTATTTGGTGGGCAGCATAGAGGACTTTGCCAATAAGGATTTTAGATCTTCATGCAGACACACATGCTGGAAGCATATTCATCCCCATGTTACCAAGCGGGTGCGATTGCCAGCAGACGGTCTGCGATATCCATGCAAGGACAAGTATGAGTGGGCTAACACGACCATCGAAGCTATAGAGTATCCGCAGGCACGGGAGAGGGATCAGCGGGACAAGCAGGACTCTGAGGATAACACTGGGGCGGGGGGACATGAGCACGATGACGATGAGCATGAGCTTAATCCTCCGTATGGCGCAGATCCGCCGCCACTGTCAGTTTCGAACGAAGATCCACCAATGTTGGAGGATGATAACGGAAGCGAAGCTGATGCGGACGAGCCGGTTGCTACGAAACGGCCCAGGGGCAGGCCCCCGAAGCCCAAGCCTGAGAAGCCACCTGATGATTGGCATACAGGATTTCCAAAGGTATGGGACATTAATGGCCGTGCCTACCCAAGTGACGGGAAAGGTAATAGAGTTCAGCATAGGGGTATTAATCGGGCGTTTGGTGTTCCGCCGTGGCTGTTCTGGAGTTTGGACAGTGCAGCTAAGGCACGTATGATCAGACAGTACGGGACTCTTTGGGATAAATATGGCTTGGGAAAACCGAATCCGAGGTCTGAGGAGCTGGATGAATGGATGAACGATGAGAACGCCGAGGGGGAAAAAGATGCAAAGAAATCTAGTGCCTCCTCATCATCCAAAGCCAAGCCAGTTCAATACAAAGTCAGAAAAGGTGTTAAAAAGTCAACTTTAGCTGACCTTGTTGCCAAAAGAGACAGGTTGGCTGGGGAACTTAGACCTCCAAGTCCTAATGATGCCGACGTGCCAGCTCCTGTTGTTGAAAAGGAATCCAAGGGAGCTGCAGCCGTTATGGATGTTGGAATTGAAGGTCTGACTAAACTGCAGAAAGTGGCTCAGAATGCCATGGCTACCCTTCGTGGTGAGCGAGTTAATGATGAGCTGGCGTCTGATGATGATCAAGGTGGACCGTCAGGGACTAGGTCCTCGTTCGCCGATGATTGTCATAAGAAGCTGCAAGATTCATTAACTGATGCAGAAACCGACGCTGGAGTCGTTACTGATGGTAATCCGTCAAGTGATGAGTCCAGCTGGGAGTATGATGATATGTTTGCTGACTATAAAATGCAAACTGAGCAACTTGAGCAGGAAGCATACACTTATTCTGAAGCATGGGGTGACTCCGACACCCGACTTCAGCCGATTGCTGTTCCCGGCATTGGCAGACAGGAGGTGGGTTTCAAGAGATCACACCCGGACGCACTCTTACCCATACGTAATGGAGGACCGTGTGGTCTAGAGATCAGAGCATGCGAAATGAGCGTGATCCCGCCAGGAGGTTCCATGGACGTTAGAACGGGGTTAACCATGACGGTGCCCGACGGACTACTGGTTAAGTTTCAGCCTAGGGAGGGGGAGACATATGCCAAAGGCATTTGCATAGGACAAAAGTGCATTAGAGCCGGGGACGACGGGGAGCTTGAGCTTTACGTTTCCAATAACGACGTGAACAACGAAAAAGTCATTGAGTATGGACAATGCATAGCAATGGCACAGGTTTTTGTTGACGACGAGTCCAAGGTTGATGATGCTAGCTTGAGTCTTGCATGCAGTGCAGTTGGGGAATGTGATTACCCTGAGGACACTAGGAAAGCTCACGACAGGCTCATAAAATATAACGAATGCCTAGTTGAGGAAATGCTTCAGCTGACCGAGGATGACGAAGAAGAACAACAACCTGCGTTCTTCGGCAGCATTGATAAGTCACGAACGAAGCCTAGACATAGACAAAGGCATAGAGAAAAGATTGAGGGAGGCATGACCGTATTTCCTTTCCCTGCCATGGTTGCAAGGCCCGTCAGTCATGCAGAGATGAGACGTGAGCCCAAGGCCATGGATGCGTACCACGCGGAGTGGAACAGACTCCGTGAGAAGCACGTTTGGGGCGAAGAAAATGTTATGGAATGGGATGATTTCGTCAGGGACGCTCGGAGGAGCAACGAAGAGGCTCATCTTGCCTACGTCATGGGTCTTGCGACTGAAAAGGGTTCAGAGCTTCACAGGGATGACCCTAATCGCAAGTACAAATATCGGGTTGTGTTTAGAGGGGACAATGTCAAGAACCAAAACTGGGAAGCGGTGATGTTCCAGGACATGGGTAGCTCTCCTGCTACCATGGAAGCTGCCAAGATGGCAGATGCCATTGGATGTGCACCTGGAAACATTGTTATGCAGGCAGATGCCGTTCAAGCATACATTCAAGCAGAGCTGCAGGGTCCACCTACTTGGGTGGCGCTTCCGAAAGATGCTTGGCCCCAGAAATGGCATGACGACAAGCTCCGCAAACCCGTGTGTAGGCTCAAAAAGGCGCTATATGGACATCCGAGCGCGGGGGCTTTTGGGAGCAGCACTGCGATGCAAGATGTCAAGAGGCTGGTTTTGAGCCAATTGAAGCGTGGCCTTCGTGCTACTACAATTCAGAGTTGAAACAGTTCTTGGTCGTCTACGTAGACGATTTCAAGATGGCTGGTCCTGTTGAGACTAGCCAGAAGGCGTGGGATAAGCTCCGCAAGAAGCTTACACTTGATAAGGAGCTGCCAGCTAATCTGTTCTTGGGCTGCAAACATGAGATTAAAGAAGTTACTCTTCCTAATGGAGTCCTGGCCAGGAAATGTGAATATAATATGGAAGAGTACTTACAATCTACAGTACAGAGATTTCTGGATTTGGCAGGCCCTATTAAAGGTGCAAATTCCACGTTGAAGCAGGTCTATACCCCGTTTTGCAATGAGGAACACAAAAACTCAGCTGAGGGTAGACCTGCCGATAAGCCGCCAGGGGATTGCGTATATTGCCCGTGGTGCAAGATTGGGGTGGAGATCAACGATATCAATCGTAAAGTGCCTTCTCCAAACGAAAAGGCTAAATCGAAAGATCAGGAGGACGCTTCTAAGGTTGATCCCGGTTTCTTGGGCCCCATTGCAACAAGAGTGCTGATGAAGATTTTGTATGCTGCCAGAATGGCACGCTACGATCTGCTACGTGCGGTATGTCACCTTGCTTGTAATGTAAGCAAATGGACGTCCGAATGTGACAGACGATTAGTACGCCTCGTCAGTTACATACAATCCACTCTGTCATATCGCATGGTAGGGTGGGTGGGTGACGACCTAAGTCACGTACAACCACATTTATATGCTGACGCAGACTTTGCAGGTTGCACTTCCTCACAGAAGTCTACGAATGGCTTGCATCATGTTCTGCGAGGCCCGAATACATGCTTTCCTATACATGGAGCCAGTAAAAGACAATCGTGTGTCTCGGTGTCAACTCCCGAGGCAGAGATGGTTGCTGGGTTTTATGCCATGAAAACGGTTGGCATTCCCGCCATGATGATATGGGAAAGAATTTTGCCGGGCAAGGTTGAACTTACAGTTCATGAAGATAATCAGGCGATGATAAGGGTGTGCGAAACTGGACGCAACCCAACGATGAGGTTTTTAGGTAGGGTGCACAGAATATCTATAGCGTGGTTGCATTGGGTATTTGCACAGAACAACATCCACCTTAAGTACACCGTGAGCTCCTTAATGGCTGCAGACACATTTACACTAAGGCTTTCACGGATGCCGGCAAATGGCAGGATGCTTGTGATTTAATCAACACCGGGATCCTGAAAGGTTTTCCGAGTTCTTCCTACAAACTAACATCGCCAAAGAACACGAGATTAACATTGATTCTGACAGTGTGTTGAAGAGTAAAGACAAAGGTATCGGTGTTAGCTCAAACAAACAGTGTACTGATATGGAAGACTATGAGCATAACATTCCCTCTGGTTTAATGGGCGGAGCATGTGTCATGGACCATGATGACCACATTGCTCTTGAGTGGGACCCATGGAACTGCTCCATGTGCGCTGTGAGTGAGCTTGACAAAGGAGATTGCCGGGGGGACGGACCAAAGCAGGACTATTGGAGCTGTGATCAAGATTATTGGTATTGGCATCATGTGCAGCCTAGATTCACAATGGCTAATCCTCTTAATGCCGGGAGCACGTTTATGGCAAGTGGGCCCAATACTGCCATGTTGTCCGGTAAGAGGCAGAGCACAATAACTAAAGCTAATGGGTCCACCATGACAATTGAGGACTCCTTTGTTGCTCATAGTGGGGAATGCGATGACTTCGTTAATCATGCATTTCCATTTAATTGGGTGGGTGTCACGCGTTTTGAGAAGTGTGGTTTGCTAGAGGATGGACAGGGTGTTGTAGGTCCTGATGATCTTCAATCGGCCACGTATCTTATGGCAGTTGACGCTTCGCATGAGTCTATTGGCGTTAAGAGGGTCCATGCCGTCTCTAAGTTACCAGAGCGCGGATCCGACGGCGCCGCAGGTCTTGATGTGTTTTCTGTGGAAGACGCAAAGATCTTGCCATGGAAGAGAGTTGTTGTCAACACTGGTATTGCTATTACTATACCGAAGGGAACGTATGCGCGCGTTGCTCCTAGGTCAGGCCTTGCATGTAAGAGTAGTGTTGACATTGCGGCTGGAGTCATTGACTCCGACTATACTGGTGAGATCAAAGTTTGTATGGTCAACCAGTCTGATGAAGTTATTCAGATAACCTCGGGAATGAAAATCGCACAGCTAATTATTGAAAGGTACGCGCATGCCGATGTCGTTGAGGTAGATAAGCTAAAAGACACGGCACGGGGTGACAGCGGATTTGGTAGTACTGGTAACGTATCGGTCAAAGAGACCAATCAACCCCAAAAGGATGAGAAGCTGTCAGACCTGGAGCGTACCATTCAGGCAATGCGTGAATGTAAATATTTTAATTGGAAATGTATTGAGCGGGGGGAGCAAACCGATGAGTCTTGGGGTCGAGCCATTAAGGTTTATAATGAGCATAAATTTGCCCCAAATGGCAGTAAAACACGGTTCGACAAGTTTCTGGAGGAGTGCAAGCTATCCACCCAGGCCGTTGTGCCTACAGCTACATCCGGAACTCATGAGTCATCCGGGGAGGAGTCTGTCAGTAAGGTTTTGCATACGCATGGCGACGATTTTGGTTCAAAAGCACGGCACTTGTACCGTAACATGCATGAAGCCGTTTCAAAGATTTTGTCAAAAGATGCATCCAGTTGTGCAAACCTATGGTTTAATGTTTCTGACACGCTCGCCCCGTGTACTACTCCATTGTTTGGGGGAGGTGATAGACCATCTAATAGAAACGAACATAAGCTTATTAATATTGTTACCCCGTTCTTCCGTGATTATCTTGAGTCGCGCCCCAATATTCGTGCGAATTTTGAATTTAACCATCTTGGAATTTTTGATAAAGAACAAGAGGATTGTTACTTTGAGATTCCTGGGTATTTCAATCGCAACGTGATCTTGTTCGTTGGCGGTGACACGGAACGTGACTCATATTTTACTTCTATGCATTTTATTGGGGATATTGGGTGTGAGCAGGTTGTCCCTCCTAGGCATTGGAAATATGCAGTTGTTTTAAAGTTTGAATTGCCCAATTCCAAGGCTGCCCGTCGCAAACATTGCAAAAGGGTACGAAGACAAGAAAGGGCCCTGGGCATGTTGTGCACCCCAAGAACCCAAGAAAAGTGCAAACAGGTTCCAATTAATAGGACCCTTGTGGAGGTTTGCTGTGGACCCAATTCGTATTTAGGGGAGCTGACAACACAGTCGGCCGGATGCAGGGTGGTTCGCATCACTGAAAAGGAGGACTTCACCACTTCTGCGGGAGTCCAGCTTGCCATTGATAACATTAATAGCCCACAGGACGGGGTCTGGTTTTCTGTTCCTTGCATAGGAGGTTGTGCATACCAGTCTCAAAACTGGTTGATTGGGGAATCAACACGGGAAAAGATTGCCGGACATTGGAAGCAATACGTTTTGTTTAAGGAAGGCATGCTTGCTGTGATGCGTCGATGCCAGGAGGTGGGGGCCATGATTTTCATAGAGTGGCCTTTGTCATGTTTATATTGGCAAGACCCTGACATTATATACCTTTGTAACGAATTTGGGTTGCGGTATACCGAATTTCACGGTTGTCAATTTGGTTTGGTTTCCATCAATTCTTGCACCCAGGGTGTTCCTATTAATAAGCCATGGAGGGGTGCATGCAGTGATGAGTACATATGCAACAACATGTATCGTGTATGTGACCATACTCATGCGCATGCGCCGTGTGCTGGTGCAGATACTACACGCACAGAGGGTTACACAAGAGAGATGTGTGCTCATTTTCATCTTTTGTTCAAGCTTCGAGCACAGTACATCCTTGATTTTGATGGGAGTGACGACGACGCTCCGTGTTTTGTTTGCGTAGCTGATTCCGAGGAAGACATGCCAGTGCCAGGATCGCGTCAGGCCTTGTTGTCATGGCCATCTACAGAGCCCAGGCGGGGTGAACTGTACAGAGCGTGGCAGGCATCTGGAACACCGGCAGCACAAACGACACCACAGCAGGCTCCAGAGCACTTTCCCAATCTTGTTGCACATGTTGCGAAGCAGCTCAAGCCGAAGGGGAGCAAGACTAGTGCCACGTCATCAACTCTCAAACCGCATCAATTCAGTTCACTTGAGGCTATTTCTGTCCAACGCACAGTGGGTGGAGGCGGAATTTTAGAGCTGGGGAATGCTGACGTCCAGACTGATTTCGATGCACTTATGACTACTGACTCAGCTGGTAATGTAATCACAACAGCTGAGGCTTTGGCGGCTATGGCACCTGGGGGAAGCGGCGGTGGCGATAGGGGAGAGCCTGAACTTGGTTCATCCTTCCCTGCTACCGCAGCTGCGGGGTCGGGTGGTGTTGCTGGCAGCGATAGGGGAGTGCCTGAACTCGGTTCATCCTTCCCTGCTGCGGGCGGCATTACTCGGTCCGGCCCGGGGACCGCGGCTGCTGGAGCGCAATCAGAGCAAGAACAAGCTTCCCTGCTGAACAGTGAAGACAGAGCAGCTCTTGCGAACTTTACTGAGCCGACCTACCAGGAACTTGTGCAAGCGGACATTCTCCACGCCAACAAGTTTGGGCAGCCTAAACAACACGTCAAAGATTACGCCAAGGTGCAGTATGATGCCATCCATGGCATTGCTGGTAAATCCATGACAAGTCTTGCGCGAATTCCAGGTGATTCCTATGGCTGTGGGACGTGGGCAGGAATGAGCTTTGAGGCAGTCACTGGCACAACCACTGTGAGGCCTGGCTCGGCATACTGGTTCGACTATCCAACATCCAGTGCCGCCGTTCCAGACAACTATGAAGCTATGCCACTGGCACAATTGTTGGTTTTCATGACTGCGTGGAGTGTGCCATTTGCGGCGGCGCTATCATCTGTTGCCCCTAATCTTGATACTTCATTTGATGGGCAGTTGCTTCAACTTAAGAGGTTTTGCGCTGCGACGGGGTTTGTGCCACACTTTGGACCGGAGCAGATCCGCGAGCATGTTTACAAAGCCCAGCTTGCTGACGAGTTACGTTACCGCACAGCCAACCACCAAGTAGTTGGATTGGAGTCGGGCCCCAAGCTCACGACTAGGCACATCTTCTACGATGAAGATGCCGTTGTGTGGAGAAAGTCGTACTCTTATAACCATTCTGTAGTTGATCTTGTCAAGAGTAAGGATACCCCGGAGGCTAAGGCAAGGTACTTCGGCATTGAATGCAAGTATGGTGGAGCAGCGGGGATTTTTCAGCATGCACTTGAGTATGCAACCACCCTCTTGACGGGTTCCCGTGATGTTTTTATACGTTATGAGATGGATAAGGGTTGGACGGGTGATTTTCTTGGAGGCGACAAGGTTGGTCTCAGCAACAGCCGTGAGGCGGTTATGAATCGTTCCATTTGTGATTCTTCGTCTCTTGATTTTCATGCTATTCACGGGGAGCATTATTTCATGATCTTGTGCGGCATGAGAATGCTTGGCACGGTAATCAAGCCTGACCCAACCTATGACTCAGAGGCTTTGTCGCCGTTCATGGTGGGCCAAGTGTTGGCTGCCATTGAGCCATTGCTGCAGAGTCTTGAAACCATAGTAACCTGCATCCACATTGTAGTACCTATGGATTGCAGGGAGCTTAAGCATGTTGGAGCAATTGTTGATCCTCGTCAATATGAGAAGAACCGTGCAGTCCTGATTGACTTCTTGAGGAGCAGCCGATTTGTGTCCCTTGTTACCACTGCAGATATGTATGATGAAGCCAGAGCTGAGCGGGTGCGTGAGGGCACGCTGAGGGTTCAAGCACCTGGCAACGATACAGCTGTTGCAGATGAATTCAGCCATCATATGATAGCAGGCAGCGCGTTCCTACAGTTGCAGCGTGGGATGACACATCTCTATCAAATTGTTCCCACACTTCCCATGGATTTTGATACCATCCCAGGTGACCCTCAGCCTGGAGTGAGGACTGCATCAGGTAGCACTTGTGGTCATCCAGATTGCTGGGATGCATCATTGCAGGACCACATGGGTCGGAAACCCAGGACATGGCGCATGGAGCCAGCGGGGGGAGCCAAGCAAGCAGTACGTACTCAGACAGCCACGAGTCCTGACACCATTCAGCCAGTTGTGAGTCCTGACACCAATCAGCCAGTTGTGAGTCCTGACACAAATCAAGCATCGGCTGGAGTAAGTGCTGGCGCTGAGTTGCCTACTTCATCTTTCCTGAGCCCCGAGCCCCAAAGTCCTCAGGTTCCCAGCGTGGGCCAAGTTGCCGCTGATGTTAGCCGCTCATCCAGAAGTACCAACATTACTGCCAATAGGGGAGAGCCTGAACTTGGTTCATCCTTCCCTGGTGGTGGTGGCGGTGCTGCTGGTAGCCGCCCATCCGGAAGTACCAACATTGCTGCCAACAGGGGAGAGCCTGAACTTGGTTCATCCTTCCCTGGTGGTGGTGGTGGTGCTACTGGTAGCCGCCTGCCCGGAAGTGCCAACGTTGCTGCCGATAGGGGAGTGCCTGAACTTGGTTCATCCTTCCCTGGTGGCGATGGTGGTGCTACTGGACTGGGGGAAACCACCGGTGGTGTGGAGGCTAACGCTCAGGTTTATGAGGACTTCACCGTGCCTACCCCTGGTTTTGAGGGTGCTGTTAATTTTGCTCAGCTGGATGTTGATGTCAAAGCTGAGATATTGAACAGCGATCAAGTTTCCCATGCAGACTTTGTCAATCTTATGATCAACTCTGATACAGAGACACTCGCTGGCCGTAGGGTGTACGTGCCCAAGTCTCAGTGCCAGATTGTTTATGGCCCCAAGCACAACAGCATGATTGATGCATATCTTATGTTTAACACCGCAGTTGTTCGGCCAAAGAATGACAAAAAGCCATTTGCAACAATGTTTACTGACATTGAGGGACACCTCTATTTGGGGTATTGCCATGCCGCCACAATACGCTCAGTCATGGATCAGTTCAATCGTCATGCAAAGGTTGCTGATCCAACAGAGTATTACATTGCCGAGTTTGTTGAGTGGCGTGTTGCAAAAGGTGCGCCCTGGAATAAGTTTAGAGCACAAGAACAGGGTTGCAAGGTTATGAAGTTAGTTCGAAATTATGAGGCATCACAGTATCCCCCGAGTGATCTCTGTTGTACTGCCCAGAATTTGAGTAAACTTCTTGGAGTGACCGGTGTCAGAGATTTCTACAAGTTCTACTATAAGGTTGATGATCCCACGCCCCACATCAGAGTCTTTTATCAGTTCAGCATTTTTGAGGCCATTTTAAATGGCGTTGTTGACTTTTCAAAAGTCCTGGATGATTCGGCCCCTGAGGAGCATCGTGCCTACCCGGCTAGACTTGTGTGCAATAATGGTGCATGGTTACCCATCAGAGTGCATAATAGGGAGCAGGAGCCAAGCAGTGAGCGTGTCAGTGCACAGTCCATCACAGCCTTGAAGCAAGCCGCTTAGCAACATGCACATGAGACATATTTGAAGAAGATGCCCGACCGGTTGCCCGAAATTTGCCCTGGGATGGACGAGTTGTCTTGGAGATGCATTGGCCATGACAACAGATCCAAAATCTGCATACTAATGCTTGAAGAGGGTGATGAAGCAGTTCGCCAGTTTTGCATGTGCCTTCAGGTTCAGACCGAAGAGCAGAAGGTGGAACTGCACCAGACCATCAAGAAAATCAATCGCTCCAACAAACTTCCATCTCATTCCGAACATGTCAGGGGAGTGATTTTCGCAGCACAGAGGTGGATGGAGCAGCAGGGCGATGATTATGATGACATCCCTGCAAGTTGGGGCGAACTTAATCGGTATGTTGGTGATTCTTCTCTTGATAGTAACGCTGCTGATCCCAATGGGGGAGAGCCTGAACCTGGTTCATCCTTCCCCGGGGCCAGTGACGGTGCTGTTGAGACCAAAGCCGAAACTGACCTTGACGACGCTACTGCCGACCTCAATGGGGGAGTGCCTGAACCTGGTTCATCCTTCCCCGAGGCCAGCGGGAGTGTCGGTGAGGTTGGGGTCGACTCGGGTCGTGGTGAGGCTGCTGCCGATCTCAATGGGGGAGAGCCAGAACTTGGTTCTACCTTCCCCGAGGACGGCGGTGGCAGCGCTGCGATGGTTGGTGATTCTGGTGATTCGGTTCTTGCTAACCCATATGTGGATCACGATGGAGATGCAGACATTCCCGAGGGAGATCTTAATGTGCCCATGGATGTAAACCAGAGTTCTGACACCGAGCCCACATCCCGAGATT
>JACLAD010013807.1_pt1 | contig 19039 bp, 16 predicted proteins | sample 8027901 | NCBI WGS metagenome assembly JACLAD01 (sample SAMN15725071, study PRJNA655200) | protist metagenome | isolation source: fluorescence activated cell sorting (FACS) single amplified genomes of... | place: Spain: Blaines Bay Microbial Observatory, Mediterranean Sea | collected 2016-07-05 | reverse complement strand
GTTCGAACTGCTGCGCTAAATGCATTCGCTACTCCTAGTAAAAACCCGCATGGCAGCGGGTTGAATTGAGAGCTTAAGCACGTCTTTATGTGTTTAAGCTCTATCAAAAGCACCCTTGTGATACTTTATCTTACTCGATTAAGTTAACTAGGCAACTGCCTATTAACATTTTTTTAATAGTGAAAGCTTAACCTTGGCTGGCTTGCTTTCTTGCATGAGTAAGTTTAGATGCTAATTCGTTTATATCATGTCTTTCGAACATCGACTCGATATTCTCTGTCAGCTTTCTACGCCAGTTAGGATATTCGTCAAAAGTACCAGGGATATTAACTGGCTTGTCCATTTCCAGCCAGTCTTCTAATTGAAGACTGAGCAGAGCACTAGAGCCCCCTGCCATGTGTACCTGCATTCCGTTGTTTAATTCACGGTTCATACCCGTAAAATTAACATCGTGACTGATACTATCGCTAATTGAACCATGCCCGTGCAAGGTATCTAGAATAGCCTGCTTATTTTTGTGACGGTCTGTATACAAGGTTTGCAGGATTTCTTCTGTTGGATACAGCCCAATCTCTTTGCCTAATTCTAAATCTAAACAATGCCAGTACCCGATAAGTGTGGGCATATCGTGAGTGGTTAACGTCGACATCGACTGAACCGGATAGTGACTTGGCGAGAAGAAACCGCCGTCTTCGGCTTGCTCAAAGAAGAAAACGCGATACGAATACACGCCATTTTCAGCAAGCTTACTGCGAATCTCTTCAGGTACTGTGCCTAGGTCCTCGCCAATTACAAGGCTTTGGTTACGATGACTTTCTAGCGCAAGAATGCCTAACAAATCATCTACCGGATAGTAAACATAACCGCCTTCTTTTGCATCGTCACCCTTAACGACCCACCATAATCGCAGAAGCGCCATTACGTGGTCGATTCGTAGCGAACCTGATGACGCCATGTTAGAAGCAAATAAGTCGATAATGGGCTGATAGCCTTGTTCATATAATTTGTGCGGGTCCATTGGTGGAAGACCCCAGTTTTGACCAAGGGGGCCTAAAATATCTGGTGGCGCGCCTACACTGGCATCAGTACAGTAAAGGTCTTTATTGCCCCAAATCTCCGCGCTTCCCTCGCTAACACCTACCGCTAGGTCGCGATACAAGCCAATGGTCATGCCAGCATCACTGGCTTTGTTGCTCGCCTGCTCTAGCTGTTGCGCAGCAATCCATTGTAAGAACAAGTAAAATTTCACTTCGTGTTCGTTGGCGCGCTTAAATTTAGCGACGGCTGGATTGTGATAATCTTTAAACTCTTCTGGGAATACAGGCCACCCCCAACTTTCTTTCCCCTCACCCTTAAGGTGAGATTGCAGCGCATCATACACCGCAAGCATATCTAAACTTTCACCGCCTGCTTCAACAAACGCTTTGAATGCTTTGTTTTGCTTTGTGTTCTTACGAAGGTATTTGGCTTCATACACTTCAAATACAGCCTTAAGCGCGGCTAACTTAATATGTGCTACGGCTTCGTAGTTCACATGCTCTACATTGCGCGCATGCTCTAAAGTAGCGGTAAACTCGTCATCGTTCACTATTGTTTGCACTGATGTGTCGTCGTAGCCTTCAATCGACGTAACGTCGATGTACAGGTAATTTAACCAGCGGCGAGAACTTGGACCATAAGGAGAGCATGCATTTGGGTTCGCTGGGTATAAGGCGTGAATAGGATTTAAGCCAATAAAGTCTGCTCCAACGCCCGCTGCTTTTTCAATAAGTTGAGAAAGGTCCGAGAAGTCACCAATCCCCCAGTTATTTTCACTACGCACACAATATAACTGTACGCTTAGACCCCATATTTTCTTGCCTTCTTTAATTTCATTCGGCGTGTAGCAGGCTTCTGGTGCAACAATAATGCGAGAGCGGGCAAATTCATCGTCATCGGCACTTAGTGCGACATCGTGATATCCCAACGGCAAATCTAAAGGTAGCGTTACAACGTATTCATGAAATTCAACATCATCAATGTGCGCCATGGTTGTCATTTCTTGGTCAACCGGCGTGAAGTCATGAGTAAGTACGTTACCCGCTTCACAGGTAACAGTTAGGGTGTGTACATCGTTTACCAACTCAATAGGTAAGCGCACGGCTAGATTGATCTCTTGAGTGTTGCGAACCACCTGAACAGGATTTAGTGGCGACAACCACACCGACTTTATATCTTGTGTAATTTGTGACTGAATTTTTTCGTCACTGCTGGTGTCATAGCCAAGTGTATTGAGCAATTTCGCTTTGCTTGATTCTGCGATGGTTGCTGGTTTTCCCCATGCGTCTACGTATTGGGTTTCTATTCCCCGCATTTCAACCAGTTGTTGCAGAAGTTGTTGTGTCATGGTGTGTCATTCCTGTTATTCGGTGAAAGACGCAAAGGCTGAAGCAGCAAGATACGTCTACATACAAATTTTTAACATTATTCTAGAAACAAGGGCTTCGCGATATCTGAATACGATTGCAATAGCATTAATTCGTAATTTTGCAACACTTTAGCAATTTATTTTGCTAATTATGGCATTTTGATCCATACTTTACGTAATTTATTTTCATTTTATTTAAACAATCGGGGTACGTTATGACAATTCGCATCGGTATCAATGGTTTTGGCCGTATTGGTCGCCTAGTAATGCGTGCAGCAGCAGAGCGCAACGACATCGAAGTTGTAGCTATTAACGACTTGCTAGACACAGACTACATTGCTTATCTATTGAAGTACGACTCGACTCACGGTTTATTCGACGGTGAAGTAACAGTAGATAACAATAACCTAGTTGTAAACGGTAAAACTATCCGTATTACATCTGAAAGAGATCCAGCTGCACTTAAGTGGGATGAAGTAGACGTTGACGTGGTTGTTGAATCAACAGGTCTGTTCCTGACTAAAGAAACTGCCGCGAAGCACATCGAAGCTGGCGCGAAGAAAGTAGTAATGTCTGCGCCTTCTAAAGATGATACGCCAATGTTTGTTATGGGTGTAAACCAAGAAAGCTACGCTGGCGAAACTATTGTTTCTAATGCGTCGTGCACCACTAACTGCCTTGCACCGCTAGCGAAAGTACTAAACGACAAGTTTGGTATTGTTGATGGTCTTATGACAACGGTTCACGCGACTACAGCAACGCAGAAAACGGTAGACGGTCCTTCAATGAAAGACTGGCGTGGTGGTCGTGGTGCTGGTCAAAACATCATTCCATCATCAACCGGTGCAGCAAAAGCAGTAGGTAAAGTTATCCCTGAGCTTAATGGCAAACTAACAGGCATGGCTTTCCGCGTACCTACGCCAAACGTTTCAGTGGTTGACCTTACTGTTAACCTAGCAAAAGCGGCGAGCTACGATGAAATCTGCGCGGCGATGAAAGACGCATCAGAAGGCGAGCTTAAAGGTATCATGGGCTACACCGAAGACGCTGTTGTATCGAATGACTTTGTAGGCGATGCACGTACGTCAGTATTCGATGCTACAGCCGGTATCGCGCTAACAGACACTTTCGTTAAGTTAGTGTCTTGGTACGACAACGAATGGGGCTACTCAAACAAGGTTCTAGACCTTGTAGCGCACATTTCCAAATAATTAATAAAATTTAGATCAAATAGTTAAACTATTTGCTTTAAAGTTGAGTTAATCTAAAGGTGTAAACACTGCGTTTGCACCTTTTTTGTTTTAAGTGGTCTTAGTCATTACTAAAACTTAACAAAAGCGATACTTGGGTTATTTGCTATTTAGTTTTAATTCGCCCAAGAGCTTTCCTGTCGCTTTTTCTTTACCTGTTTCTTTATTCGTCCAAGGAGGGCTTATGCCACCCGTTAGTTCAGTCACTGTTAGCGAGTCTAATGGACTTACCTTTTTAGATGTCGATAACGCATTAGCCACGGCGCGAATAAGCCTGTTTGGCGGCCATATCTTGTCTTATGTACCTAAAAGCGATGATAAAGAACGCCTTTGGGTCAGCCCTCACGCCTATTTAAACGGAGAGCGGCCAATTCGCGGCGGTATTCCCGTTTGCTGGCCGTGGTTCAGTGACGACCACGGGCGGGAAAAAGGTGCCCTTCCCTCCCATGGCTTTTTAAGAACCCAAGTGTGGAAGTTGATTGATTCAAAAGACGACGATAGCGGCACAACCATCGAATTGTCACCAAGCTTTACACGGGCAGATGGCTTTGAAAATGAGTGTAACGTGTCCATGGTGATCAAGGTGGGCAATACAATGGACATCTCTTTAATTACTGAAAATACCGGCGTGGCACTTTTCGAATTTAACTGTGCGCTTCACACTTATTTCCATGTTGATCATATTCAACATACGCTAATTAGTGGTATTGAAGGCCAGTACAAAGATAAACTGGATAACTGGGCGTTAAAAGCAACACCCACCCCTTACGCCATTACCGGTGAAACTGACCGCATTCACTTAGCGCCAATCAAAACGGCCGACATTGAAGTGGACGGTAATGCTTTTACTCAAGTCGTTTCTGAGGGTAATGACTCACTTGTAGTATGGAACCCATGGCAAAGTGCCGCCTCTATTTCAGACATGGACCCGTTTGGTTACAAGCATATGCTGTGCGTAGAGACATCATTAACGCAAGGGAAAACGTTAGCACCTAGCGAGTGCCACACGCTGAAACAAACTATCGTTCCACGATAAGCCAACGTCTAAAGTTTGCGTATACAAGTGTTCGACTATAGATAGTTTGGGTTGGTAAAATAACGTTTTATACGTTCTTAATAGCTAAAAAGAAAAAACCTGCCGCAAGGCAGGTTTTTTTAAAATGTCGAAGCAATACTTGGTTTATTGCTTAGCACCAGCAACGGCTTCTTTAGCCAGTTGAGTGATACGCGCCCAGTCACCTGACTCGATTGCATCATCAGGTGCTAACCACGAACCACCTACGCACTTCACGTTTTTAAGCGCTAGGTAATCGTTGTAGTTGTTCGGACCAATACCGCCTGTTGGGCAGAATGTCACATCAGGGAAAGGGCCACTGATAGACTTAATCGCCTTTACGCCACCTGATGCTTCTGCAGGGAAGAATTTCATGTGAGTATAACCCGCATCTTTACCCTTCATCAGGTCAGACGTTGAAGAAATACCCGGAATGAGAGGAATATCCGCATCCATACCCGCTTTAAGCAGGTCTGCAGTCATTCCCGGGCTGATAGCAAACTTAGCACCGGCTTCAACAACAGCTTTTAGCTGTTGTGCATTAGTTACCGTACCTGCACCGATTAAAGAATCAGGCACTTCATCGGCAATTCGCTTAATCACGTCAATGGCCGCTGGTGTACGTAAGGTTACTTCTAGCACTTTGATACCACCTTCCATTAGCGCTTTCGCCAGAGGTACCGCTTTTTCTACGTCATTGATAACCAACACAGGTACAACTGGGCCGGCCGCAAAAATTTCCTCTGGAGAGGTTTTCCATTTCGATGTCATAATTTAGCTCGCTGTATTTTGATTCAGATATGCAGCCGCACCTAATAGACCATGATCAGGCTCTGCAATTAAAAAGGTGGGAATGTCTTTCACGTAATGCTTCATTTGCCCCTTTGCTTCAAAACGCGCTCTAAAGTCACTGTTTTGAATAAACTCAGGGAAACGGTTGGCAATGCCACCACCAATGAAGATACCGCCTGTTGTCGCCATATTAAGGGCTAGATTACCTGCAAAGCTTCCCATTATGCGACAGAACTGCGTTAAAGTGGCTTCTGCTATCTTGCAGGTTCCGTTTAGTGCAGCTTCAGTGATTTGCGCTGGCTCAGTAAATGCAACCGGTGCAGACGCATCGTTAGCTAGCGCGGTATAGATGTTGTGTAAACCACGGCCAGACATGACTTCTTCAGCAGACGCTCGGCCTAATGTTGTTTGTAGATGACGCCATACCACTACATCAGTCTCATCAACGGGAGCAAAATCGACATGACCGCCCTCACCATCCAGGGTTTGCCAGCCTGACGAGGTCATGGTGATGTGCTCAACACCTAATCCCGTCCCAGGCCCGAAAACAGCAATATTGCCATTTTCTTTCGCTATGCCTTCACCAATTTGAACGACTTGGTCTTCGCCTAATACAGGCAAGGAGTGCGCTACCGCAGTAAAGTCGTTTATCACAAATAATGCGTCTAACTTAAGCTGAGTGCGCAAGGCATTTTGTGAAAATGCCCAGCTGTGATTGGTCATTTCGACCTGATCGCCAAGTACCGGACAAGCTATGGCAATACAACCTTGAGTAAAGTTGTATTGCGGCATGTCAGCAAAGTATTGTCCTATAGCTAAATCAATGCTGGCAAAGTCGTTACACATGTATTTTTTAATGTCGGCGACACCTGAGTCGGTTACTCTCGCAACACGAATGTTCGTTCCGCCAACATCAGCCACAAACTTCTGACTCATTACGCTTGCTCCTGCGTGTAAAACAGTGAACACGCACCTTCTTCAGCGCCAGTTAGAATGGCTCGCATACCTGCAAACATTTCGCGTCCCATACCAACATGGTGTTTAGCCAAGCTAGCAGGCGCAGCTTCACGAGCAGCTAGCGTTTCTTCATCGACATGTAAGGTAAGCGCACCAGTTTCTGTGTTTAGCTCTATAATGTCGCCCTCGTGCACTTTAGCAAGTAGGCCGCCCTTATACGCTTCTGGAGTCACGTGGATTGCAGCTGGTACCTTACCTGACGCACCAGACATTCGTCCGTCTGTAACAAGCGCAACCTTAAAGCCACGGTCTTGCAGCACGCCTAGCGGAGGCGTCAAGCGGTGAAGCTCTGGCATACCAATCGCTGATGGGCCTTGGAAGCGAACAACAACAATGCAGTCTTTATCTAGCTTGCCAGATTTAAACGCGTCATCCAGTTCAAACTGATCTTCAAAAACAACCGCAGGCGCTTTAATAGTGCAATGTGGTGTAGGTAGCGCTGACGTTTTGATTACGCCTCGGCCAAGGTTACCGTCAAGCACGCTTAAACCACCATCAGGTTTGAACGGTTGCTCTACCGTTGCGAGTACTTCTTTATCGAGTGATTCAGTTGGGCCATCGCGCCATTCTAGTTCACCGTCTTTAAGCACAGGCTCTTTGGTGTAGAAATCTAAGCCTTCACCCACAATCGTTTTTACGTCGTTGTGAAGAAGTCCAGCATCAAGCAGCTGTTTGATAAGCAGTGCCATACCGCCCGCAGCCACAAAGTGGTTAATGTCTGCAGAGCCGTTAGGATAAATACGGGTAAGCAAAGGAACAGCGTTTGAAATATCTGAGAAGTCATCCCAGTTCACGATATAGCCAGCGGCACGAGCAACAGCAATAAGGTGCATCGTGTGGTTAGTTGAACCACCTGTAGCTAATAGACCAACAAGGCCATTTACAATCGCTTTAGCATCGACAATATGACCGATTGGCGTGTAGTTATCGCCAAGATCTGTTAGGCGCGTTGCTTGAACAGCAGCGGCTTTTGTTAGTGCATCACGTAACGGCGTGCCTGGGTTAACAAATGAAGAGCCAGGTAAGTGCAAGCCCATCATTTCAACCACTAACTGGTTAGAGTTCGCGGTACCGTAAAAAGTACAGGTCCCTGCAGAGTGATAAGACTGAGACTCTGCTTCAAGTAGTGCATCACGGCCTACTTTGCCTTCTGCAAATTCTTGGCGAACCCGCGCTTTCTCTTTGTTTGGTAAACCCGATGGCATTGGGCCGGCTGGCACAAATACTGTTGGTAGGTGACCAAAGGTAAGTGCCCCCATTAGTAGACCAGGTACGATTTTATCGCAAATACCTAGCATCAATGTGCTATCAAACATGTTGTGCGAAAGTGCGATAGCCGCGCCTTGAGCAATGTTGTCACGACTCATTAGGCTCAAGTCCATACCAGACTGACCTTGGGTAACACCATCACACATTGCAGGCACACCACCCGCGAACTGAGCAACACTGCCTACTTCTTTCACGGCGTCTTTAATAAGCGCAGGGTAAGTTTCGTAAGGCTGGTGCGCAGAAAGCATATCGTTGTATGCAGACACAATAGCCACGTTGGCTTTTGTCATTGAGCGAAGATCGGATTTTTCACTTGTCCCACAGGCAGCAAAGCCATGGGCAAGGTTACCACATGACAACACGCCACGATGAGGCCCCTGACGACGTGCTTCTTCGATTTTTTCTAAGTACGCTTTACGCGTCTCTTTACTACGCTCGATAATTCGTTGCGTAACTTCAGCAATTTTTGGATTCATGTTTGTCTCCTATGGCGCCCACATCAAGGTAACCGGCGCTCGGTTAACAACGGCTGTGATGGGCTTTTGCGCTTCGGTGGCATTGTCAATAGCGTCAAGCAATACTTGCTTCTTCTTTTCGCCCGTTAAATGCAAAAAGATATTTCGACTATTAAGTAACGCAGGCAGCGTTAATGAAATACGTTGATGAGGTGCTGTTGTAGGTTGAACAGCAATGCAGGTTCTGCCGCTGCTCATATCTAAACCGTCAAGTACTTGCTCAGAACAAGGGAAAAGCGATGCAGTGTGACCGTCTTCCCCCATGCCAAGAATTAATGCATCAAAAGGCTGCGACATACTAGCTAAGTTAGACTCAGCAGCATTCACGCCTTCATTTGCATCATCAGCATCGCTTTTAAGTTCGATAAAACGTGCTGCTGCGGCTTTATTTTGAATTAAGTTATTTTTTACTAAGCTGGTATTGCTGGCCTCATGACCTTCTTCAACCCAGCGTTCGTCGGCAAGCGTTACATCAACCTTATCCCACTCAAGTTCGGCTTCGCTTAGCTGCTTGAAAAGCGCAAGAGGCGTACGACCACCACTCACGATAAGCGATGCACGACCACGAGTTTTTATCCCTGTTTTTAAAATACTTACCAAGTCTTGCGCAAAGGCGTCGGTAAGTGCATCAGGTGTTTCAAATGATAGAGTTGTTAATGCCATATTATTTTTTCTTCCCTGTTTTACTTTCGTACCAGCTGCGGTTCTCTCTTGCTAAAAGGCCAATAGAGTCAACCGGACCCCATGTGCCTGCTTGATAAGGCTCTGGAGGCTCGCTTGACTGCTTCCACGCTTCTAGAATTGAATCTACCCATGTCCAGGCCTGTTCGATTTCATCTCGGCGTACGAATAGCGCCTGATTGCCTAGCATAACTTCAAGCAGTAGTTTCTCATACGCATCAGGAATACGCTCATCGGCAAACGCCTCAGAGAAGCTTAGGTTAAGCTTAGATTTTTGAAGGTCCATAGAGCCTGAACTGGTTAAGCCAGGTACTTTGTTCATAACGGTGATTTCAACGCCTTCATCTGGCTGCAAGCGAATAACCAGTTTATTCGGCGGAAGGTTTTTAAAGCTATCGCCAAATAAGTTGTGCGGCTGACGCTTGAAGTAAATAACAACTTCACTCACCTTGGTTGGCATACGTTTACCTGTGCGTAGGTAAAACGGCACACCCGCCCAACGCCAGTTGTCGATCTCGGCTTTAATCGCAATAAAGGTTTCTGTTTTACTTTGCGTATTGGCATCTTCTTCTTCAAGGTACCCAGGTACTTCCTCGCCCTTCACAAAGCCAGAGGTGTACTGACCGCGAACCGTGCTTTCGTTAATATTGAACGAATTGATAGGACGCAGCGCCTTAAGTACTTTCAGCTTTTCGTCACGAATGCTGTCAGCGTCAAGCGTAGTTGGCGGCTCCATTGCTACCAAGCTCAATATTTGAAGTAAGTGGTTTTGAACCATGTCTCGCATTTGACCTGCGTCATCAAAGTAACCCCAGCGACCTTCAATACCCACTGATTCAGCGACTGAAATTTGAACATGGTCAATACAGTTATGATCCCAGTTTGTCGCGAAAATAGAGTTTGCGAAACGCAGTGACACTAGGTTAAGAACGGTCTCTTTACCTAGGTAATGGTCTATACGATAAATTTGTTTTTCATCGAAGTACTCAGCCACTTGTTCGTTGATAACTTTTGACGATTCCAAATCGTGACCGATTGGTTTTTCAAGTACAACGCGTACGCTTGAATCGATGATTTTACAGCTGTGCAGACCACGGCATATATCGCCGTATATAGCAGGAGGTGTTGCTAAGTAACACACCATGGTGCGGTTTGGGTTAACATGGTCGTCGAGAACACAGTAGCTACCAACATCTTTCATGTCGACGCAGGCATAATGCAAGCGAGCTTTCATGCGCTCCCAAGTTTCTTCACACAGGTTCTTTTCGCCAAACTTAACCAAGTTAGCGTGCACTTCTTCTATATACGTGTCCAGCTCCATCTCTTGACGCGCAACACCAACAATGGTGGTGTCTGGGTGCATCAAGTTCGCTTTCTCAAGCTGATATAAAGAAGGCAATAACTTGCGTCGTGAAAGATCTCCCAGCGTACCAAAAAGCACAAAATCACAGGGTTCGTAGGAATTATCCAATACCATATTCGTCGACCTTTTAAATGTATGTGTTCGCGGTGTATTGTACAGTTATTTACAACACCAACGACTATTTTTACCGTATAGTTAACACCAAATGTAGTAAAATTACAACTTGAACCAACTATAGGATCTGATTCTTTACAGTTTCCTTAAGTTTACCTGCATTTACCCTGTTAGAAACAACAAAAATTGTCAAAAAATTACATTTTTCTTGTCACAGTCGTCACATTGGGTACTATTACCCCTGTACCTTACAATAAATTGTGCCAACTAATTGCTATATATGTATGAACATTTTAGAAAAAATTACACAAAATCAAGCCGCGTTCAGTAAATCAGAGAAGAAGGTAGCAGAAGTAATTCTCGCTAACCCTCAAACTGCCATTCACTCTAGTATAGCAACCCTCGCTAAGATGTCGGATGTTAGTGAACCGACCGTAAATCGATTCTGTCGAAGACTCGACACAAAAGGGTTTCCAGACTTTAAATTACATTTAGCGCAGAGCCTAGCTAACGGCACGCCTTATGTTAACCGACACGTTGATGAAAACGACAGTCCAGACGAATATACTAATAAAATATTCGAATCGACTATGGCATCGCTGGAGGTAGCGCGCCAGTCAGTTGATGTTAATGTCGTCAATCGCGTTGTCGACTTGCTTACCCAAGCACAGAAAATCTCTTTCTTTGGGCTTGGCGCATCAGCGTCAGTTGCTCACGATGCACTTAATAAGTTTTTCCGCTTCAATGTACCTGTTGTTTACTTTGAAGATATTCTGATGCAGCGAATGAGCTGCATGAACTGTTCAGCCGGCGACGTAGTTGTACTTATTAGTCACACGGGACGCACAAAAAGTTTGGTCGAGATTGCCCAGATAGCGCGCATGAACGACGCCACCGTTGTGGGCATTACTTCTGCGGAAAGCCCTTTAGCGCAAGAGTGTAGCTATGTGCTATCTCTAGAGGTGCCTGAAGACACGGACATGTACATGCCGATGGCATCACGCATTGCCCAACTGACGCTTATCGACGTGCTGGCAACAGGCTTTACCCTGCGTCGTGGTAATAAATTCAGAGAAAACCTAAAGCGCGTGAAAGACACACTGCGTGGATCTCGCTACGAAAAGCGTGGCGATTAGCGTTAGCCGTAACTGATCATTGTAGGTTTTATCACCGTACAAATAATAGGCTTATAAATATAACGAAAACGCCTAACTGGTCGAGCCAGTTAGGCGTTTTTCTTTATTTCATTCACATTTTTGTCAAATTAAACTATTATTCTGTAATAAAATTACGTAAAGCGATTACAGGCGTGCCGTTAAGAAGCACTGCCTATCACTCTTTGTCTTTTCTAACTTAGAAACAGCGACGGAATCACATGACCAGAAGAACGAAAATTCTTGCCACCCTAGGACCTTCAACCGACTCTTTAGAAAAAATTCAGGCGTTAATAGCCGCCGGCGCAAATACGGTGCGCATGAACTTTTCCCACGGCCAGGCTGAAGATCACATCGAGCGTGCAAAGCGCGTACGCGAGGCAGCGAAGAACTTAGGAAAGTATGTAGCAATATTAGGTGACCTGCAGGGCCCTAAAATTCGTGTTGCACGCTTTGCTGAAGGCGCTGTTCGTTTGGAGGTAGGTGCTAAGTTCATTCTCGACGCTGAGCTAGGGCGAGACGAAGGCGATATTAACCAGGTAGGCATCGACTATAAAGCCCTACCTGATGATGTCTCTGCGGGTGATATCTTGCTTCTTGACGATGGTCGCATTCAATTAAGAGTAACCGGTGTTGAAGGTCGTAAAGTAATTACCGAAGTAACGGTAGGTGGTAAACTTTCAAACAATAAAGGCATTAACCGTCAAGGCGGTGGTCTTTCTGCCGATGCGCTTACTGAAAAAGATAAAGAAGACATTAAAACGGCCGCTAAAATTGGCGTTGACTATCTAGCGGTATCGTTTCCGCGTAGCGGAGCAGACCTAAACTACGCACGGGAGCTTGCAGAAGCTGCAGGTTGCTACGCAAAAATTTGTGCAAAAGTTGAACGTGCTGAAACCGTAGCTTCTGACGAAGCCATGGACGATATTATCGTAGCCTCTGATGCTGTAATGGTAGCTCGCGGTGATTTGGGTGTAGAAATTGGAGACGCAGAACTTGTTGGCGTTCAGAAAAAACTTATCGCCCGTTCACGTCAGTTAAATAAAGTGGTTATTACTGCGACCCAGATGATGGAATCGATGATCGATAGCCCTATGCCAACACGTGCTGAGGTAATGGATGTAGCAAACGCTGTACTAGATGGTACAGATGCCGTCATGCTTTCTGCTGAAACCGCTGCGGGTAACTTCCCTATTGAGACTGTTGCTGCAATGGCCCGTGTTTGTGAAGGCGCAGAAACTCACCCAAGCGTGAAGATTTCTAAGCACCGCATGGATCAGCAGTTCTCATCAACGAGCGAGTCAATTGCACTGTCTGCAGTATACGCGGCAAACCACCTTTCAAGCGTTAAAGCGATTGTAGGCTTAACGGAAAGCGGCACTACGCCAACCTTAATGTCGCGCATTACTACGTCGCTTCCAATCATTGCGATGTCTCGTCACGAGTCAACACTTAATACTATGGCACTTTGCCGCGGCGTTAAGCCTGTTTACTTTGACTCATCAAACAGCGAGCCGGGTAAACTGAAGTACGACGTCATTGCTTCGCTAAAAGAGAAAGGGTTAGTCGAAAGTGGCGACAGCATCATCTTAACCTACGGCGATGAGATGGAAAAAGTGGGCGCAACGAACACATTGAAAATTGTTGAAGTGGAATAAAACCACTCGGGTATTAAAGCGAAGCAAATGCTTCGCTTTTTTTTGCCTAAAATCTGCTGATACTTCAGCACACGCCAAAAAATAAGCAATCGGGCGTTTTTATTCTTTAATCTAAAGCGCCAAAACCGCTACATATATACCTAACTGATAATTATATCAGAGCGATAATAACAAGGATAAGCATGAACAGTATTAAAAACATTTTCCGTTACTCGATAAAGGTAATCACACTAGCGTTAATGCTTACAGGCGTAGTGTGGGGAAACACGACTGTACAAACTGCAATGAAGAGTACAGAGGTAAGCTCCCAAGTGGTACCTTTACAACCTATTATGATACAAGGCCCTATGCCCATAGAAGCGGAATATTTCGCCGCGCTTTTAGACAATGTAAACATTGAGTATTCGGGCAATGCCGTATTCTACCGAGGTACATTAGACGGCTACCCTATCGTCGTGGCGAAAACCGGCAAAGGACTTGAAAATACGGCAGCCGCCACAGCAATAGGTATAGAAAGATACCGTCCACGTCTTATCATTAACCAAGGTACATCAGGTGGTCATGACCCAGATTTAAACGTAGGCGATATAGTCCTTGGCGAACGCAGCGTGAACGCATCAAACTTTAAAACCCAAAGACTTGCTAAGGGTGAAGGTTCAAAGCCATTTCAATGGCTACCTATGGATCTTATGGCCTCAGAGAAAAGTGCTGGTGAAGGCAGTAGCGCGAAAGACGCTGAAAAGCTACGCTTCTACCTTGGTGATAAAACTCTGATTGCGCTGGCTTCATCACTTTCTTCGTCATATAAACGGGGTAAGGTTGTGACAGGTACTATTGGCAGCGGCAACTTTTGGAATAACGAGATAGACAGAATAGCTTGGTTACACAAAAACATGGGCACTAGTGTTGAAGAGATGGAAACCTCTGCAGCCGCACAAATTGCCCATGCATACCACACACCGTTTTTGGGGATGCGCGTGTTATCAAATAATATTACTAATCACGGTGAATACGACCCCACTACAGCGAAAGATTGCCAAGCGTTTGTCGCTGACGTGGTAAAAGCGTACATCAAGTCGTTAAATTAAATAAACTAGATGCCTAATTTCGCAATGAAAAAGGCCCCTTGCTAGGGGTCTCTCGTTAAATTGCTTGGGCGGTATAAATTTCCGCTTCTTTCGAAACATCGTTTGCGTACTGCATTAGATGATGACTTAAGATGTTATCAGCGCGCTCGACAAACTCATCTCGCTTAAACTTCCACCCGCGCAGGTCAGCTTGTTTTGCTTGGGCAATATAGAAGTCTAAACGGGTTTTTCTTAGTAGGTGCGCTTTGTTCTTCAAGTCGAATTAGACTAATGAAAACCTTCTCTCAACTTTCTGTATATCAGCGTGAAGGGGGCGCTCTACGTCATCGGCCGTTGCTTGGCTTACAGACAGTTTCCCCTGCCCTAACACACCGACTACAACAATAAGTGCAGAAACTACAATACCTGAATATATCCACTTTAATAAGTTCATGTCTCACTCCTTGAACCAATTTTAAACTGCGTTGCTTTTTACCGAGTACCCATGCATTCGTTAGGGCGCTCGTTCTAGCTATGCGTTTATACACATCGCTTTTCGCAGGTTGAAATTCATTGTCTAGCTGCGACTAATACTCAAAGGAAAGCAGCTTTCATACCATATAAATTTATCATTAGAATCAATAGGATATGAAAATTAACCACTACACCAAAACCTGTAGAAGGAACTTTCTACACGCTTTAAGAGAAAATTTACCCTGTCTATTCTGCATATTGTTTAAGTAACAACTACTGACCTAAACATACTAAAGAAGATATAGCGTTTTTCGCATATTTGGTATTACCAAAAAGTTTACTTTTTAGGCACAACGACCTATCCACATTAGACATTAGTAGGAAAATAGCCGGCCATAATACAGCTTATATCATCAACCTACAGGGAATAACTCCACCCGCCCCCCTTGAAACTACAAAGTTAACAACATTTTGAAATTGATTTACATTAGTAATAAATTGGCTTTACACATAAAAAATAAAACTCAAATTTGGCCTTACCAAAATCATAAACATTAGTATAACTGAATAAGGTAAGCCCCTGCCCAACAAGAGGTTTCAATGTATCGCTTTAAAGGAAAATCTAAGTCCCCTACGTTATGGAAAAATGCAGCCCCCCTATGGGTCACACTCACGTTTGCATTTTCTAACACGAGTATAAGTGCGGAGTTAAAACCCGCAGACAAATTCAATTTAAGTGAGTGGAAAATTACACTGCCTACCGATAATGATGGAAACGGCAAAGTCGATGAAGTGTCGGTAAAGAATATTCAAAAACTCAGTCATCCAGACTTCTTTTATCTAGATGATGAGGGAAATATGGTGTTTGCTGCGCCTAATAAAGCGCTTACCACACAAAATTCATCTAATACCCGTAGCGAACTTCGACACATGCTTCGCGGTTCTAACACGCGTATAAAAACTCACTCCCCCAAGAATAACTTTACCGTCGCTAGCAACCCTATTTCAGACCGCTTTGCGCAAGTAGGCGGAAAATTAAACGCCACGCTTAAAGTGCAGCACGTTGCTACCAGGGCTAAATATCCCGACAAAGCGCCGGCTTTTTCAGTGGTAGTGGGCCAAATACACGCCAGTAAATGGAAGATTTACCTTCCGCTGTACAAACACTTATCAAGAAGCAGGAAAACTCTGATCAAGTTAGGCGTATCATTGAAAGTAGCAATACGGCACTGACATTACGATTTATGAATTTTATCTTGTGGCAGAAAATGGCACTGAATCCCGTAAAGAAATTAAATCTGAAAATGATGAAGTTGTCTTGTTGGATGAAGAGTGGAAACATTAGTTATGTCGGTGTGCTAACCATTCTACCTTACTTACGTCAGGCAAGAAAAAAGGGGCGAGCGCCCCTTTTCCATTAAGTCGAATAAAGAAACCCTTAATTCATTGCAGTTTCAGTAACAACACGTAGGTCACTCTCTACGTCCTTAACATCAGAAGCATTTTTAGCAATTTCCACTGCTAGGTCACGCTCAGCGTCGGAATCAACTTCGCCAGTCAGTGTTACTACACCGTTTTCTACGTCAACATCTATGTCAAAGCCTGAAATATCGGTATCCATCAAAAGGCGAGTCTTAATTACTGTAGCAATCTTGGCGTCAGTTAATTCATTTGTGCCTTCATCTACAGTGTCTTCCATATCGTCAGACATCTCTTGGTGCATATCGTTATCAGCAACAACGGTAAGCTTATTGTCTACAGAAGTTACGCCGTCGATATTTGCTACTAGCTCTTCTGCCAGCTTTTTATCGACAGAGTTTTCAACCTTACCGGTTAAAACGACGTTACCGTTTTTAACGTCTGTATTAATGTCAAAAGAGTCAAGGTTGCCGTTAAATAACAGCGTCGCCTCGGCTTTACCGTCTATCCATGCGTCTTTGGCACCTTTTTCCCATTTATTATCTGTGTCCATATCACCTGCATATGCAGCAGTAGTTAAAGATGTGGCAACAATCATCGAAAGTATTGAACGTTTCATAACATTTCTCCTTTGTCGAAACTCGAACTTAGCAATGCCAGAACCTTGCCAACAAAGTAACATATTGAAATAATTGCTTTTTATTGATCATTCGCCTGGATACTCTACCCCACTGATTGCAAACTTTGCCTTAGGTCGAGAATTTTTTACTTGATGATTTTGCGGTTATCAAAGGTGGTCTGATTGTTATATAGGTAGTTGAATAGATAGTTAAGTTGATCGATGAGTTAATGCTTGAATAATGTAACGAGCAAGCGAAGTACAACAAGGAAGATTAAACTGATTTAACAAAATCCGCGTAATGATAGCTGGCATAGTTTCGATACTTCAATTAACTAAGGTATCGAACACTTTTCTTAATATATCGCTATTGTCTGCAGTTAACTCTGATGCAGATTAAAGACAAGCAAGACACTTAATTTTTAAATCAAGGACGCCCAAAAGATGGATATTGCGCTCATTATCGCATCGCTACTCTTTATAATAGTCAGCTTTACCCCGCTACTTCCTTCTTCCCACTGGTTAGTTAGAGTGTGGGAATTTCCGCGTCTTCAAATTTCCGTTATTATAGGTTTCCTGCTTATATGCCACGTGGTTAATTGGCCTTCTACCAATATTCCTTTTTTCGTTAACGCACTCGCCGTAGGTGGCTTAACAATAAGCCTTGTTTACCAAATTATCTGGATTATTCCCTACACGCCGTTTTACAAGCGTGAAGTTACTAGAATAAAAAACGCGAAACCACAAGACACCCTCAGCGTGTTGTCTAGCAACGTGTATATGCCCAATAATGATTTTCGTAAACTTATTGAGCATGTTAGAAATAAGCAGCCTGATTTTTTGGTTACGCTAGAATCCAACGAGAAGTGGCAAAAAGGGATTAGCGAAATTGAATCGGAATACCCTTATCGAAAATTTTGTGCGTTAGAAAACCTCTATGGCATGCACTTATACAGTAAGATCCCTTTTGAAGAGGCCACATTGAACTTCTTGATTGAAGATGATGTACCGTCAATGAAAGTGAAAATAAAGCACAAAGGTAAAGATGCGTTACTCTATTTTCTTCATCCGAAACCGCCTAGCCCTACAGAAAATACTTACGCGAAGCCGCGGGACATTGAGTTAACGGTAGTGGGCGAAGAAATAGCTAAAACAGAATGGCCGATAATTGTAGCGGGCGACCTTAACGACGTAGCCTGGTCTCCTACCACCCGTAAATTTAAAAAAATTAGCGGGCTATTAGACCCAAGAGAGGGGCGTGGCTTTTATAATACATTCCACGCTAAGTACCCGTTAGTAAAATGGCCCCTTGACCATGTATTTCACTCTAGGCACTTTGCGCTCGTTCATATTGAAAAATTAGAGGGCATTGGCTCTGACCATTACCCTTTATACACGGAGCTCGCGTTTATTGAACAGTAAACCTATAAGCGCGAACCAAACTATTGTTTGTTTTTAGTGAGAGCCTCTGTGTTCTACACACCACATTAGGCTTTCGCATGCGTCCTCGCGCCTTTTAAAATGCGCTAAGCCGATAAGCTTCCCTTCTCTGGGCCAAACAGCTTGGTCAAGTACCCTTTGCTCTTCCTCTGACAGCTGTTCAGTGTCTAAAACAATCTCTATTGCTTTCTTGTTTGGCTTGATAAGCGTTGGATTCGCCGCCTTAACAAGCGAAGACTTCACACAAATATACTCGCGCTTAACCGGATCGCGTACCACGCCAATCAAGTCGTCATCGCAAATAATAGCTGGCCACCCCTCTGATATCCGGCTTTGACCGAACATAATAAGCGTGAAAGCAACAAGCACAAAAAGCGTTAGGCCGATAAATTGCGTACTTAAATCTGGCGCCACACTAATGATGACGCCGACAACAGCGGCAAAAAATATCCAACCACCAAACACCCGACGCATTGCGTTAGGAGAAATACCCGATATGACATCCACGATTTTAAGCGATTGCTTGTCGTACTGCCTTATAATTACAGACGATTGTGATTCCACAGCCTTTGTCCACCACAGAAAAAGAAATACCTAAATTAATACGTTACAAGTAAGGCTGAAGATTTACCTACACTCAGACCGAACAACTCTTAGAAAAGAACCCCAAGTTTTTCGATAAACAACGTGTTTAATGATACATGTAGGGACATTTAAATTGTTGAATTGTAATGCTTAAACCTACT
>JACLAD010005097.1_pt1 | contig 19043 bp, 11 predicted proteins | sample 8027901 | NCBI WGS metagenome assembly JACLAD01 (sample SAMN15725071, study PRJNA655200) | protist metagenome | isolation source: fluorescence activated cell sorting (FACS) single amplified genomes of... | place: Spain: Blaines Bay Microbial Observatory, Mediterranean Sea | collected 2016-07-05 | reverse complement strand
GTATCGCGAACTTGTGAGTCCTCATCAGGCCTTTCCAACATCCACCACGAAGATTGGACTAGAGCTAGAGGTAGTAGCAGTAGCAGTAGCAGCGACCACTATTCTCCCTTATTTGATTCACACTCTGACCATCTTCAGCTATTACCATCATCATTCATAACTCATCTATCCAGCAAATATATAGTCTATCACATTATTTCCTTGATAATAAGAAGGAGGAACGTCAAAAATATGATCACGAATTACTTGAAAAATGTTCCTATTTCTTAATCTTTCTGCTACTCCTTTCTCATGAAAAAGAAATATAGAAAAGCCTACTAAACTAAGAAGACCCAAAATATCAGCAATCAACATGTGGTCAAGCATTTTTAAATTTATCCCCCACCATTTGTTATTGAGCTGTACATTGTCGAATGATAAGATGGTCGATGCAAGAAGAATTGTATACCCAATCACTTCTGTAAAAAGACAAGAAGCTCGAGTATAAGAAATTTGTGAAAAATCTAATAACAACATTCCAGTGAATTCCAACATTTCACTCACTAGATCACCTTTTTTGTTTTCGGCCAAAGTACCTGGTTCATTCTTCCATGATAGTATGGAGCATATACTTAACAAGGGAGCGACTGTTAATAAACCTAAAGCGACACGTTCAACACTATATGCTTCTGGACAACAAATGGCAAAAATACAGAGTGTGAGGAGTCCAGTAATTATTACTATCTTCGATGACAAGACCAACGAAATTGAGAAAAAGTTAGTTGCCAAATTAGGCTGAAACTTTTCATGCCATGTATGAAGTATATCAACGAAAACAACATATGCTAGGGTCAATAAACCCAATACATTTAGAGAGACGAATAAATCCTTTCTCAAATGATTATTAGATGGAGGAGAAACAAGAATACTCTCTTCCTCTCCTCCATTTCCAACCACAGCTATATCTTCATTTCTCCGACTTTTCTTCGTTATTCCCCTTATCTTTCTAACCTCACTACTAGTTCTACTGCTACTACTACTACTATCTTCGAGACTGATTATCCTGCGACTACTTCGAATTCTGACCCCTGGCTTCTTTGCAAAAGAAGTGACAGTGCCAAGGTTGTCCCTTCTTGAAGTCCGCTTTCCATGGCGACACAAGCATGTCCAACTCGAGAGACAAAGAACATAAAGAGTCAAGAGATATGTAAGCTTCATATCCACTCGCTCAAGTACTAAGGACAGAGTAGCCGAAACCCCCGATGTTCTTCGCCAAATGTTGACAGCAGCAGGAGGAGAAGAATGAATTGCACCTTACTTCAAAGATTCAATTGAGTTCAGTCAGCAGGTTGTTCAGCACTACTACCTCTTATATTTTAATTATAGTATTTACATAGAAATATACAAAAAATAAACATTGGATATAGATCATAGATGGTAGGTACTTCTAGATGGTAGAGTGAGTACATATTCCTAGTAGAGGTGCTTTTAGTTCCTCCTCTCCTCTGCTGACATCTGAGCAATGCTGCTGCTCTGTTGTTGTTTTACGAGTGCAATCCCCCTGGACACGAAGTAATCCTGCAGAAAGTAGTGGTAGGACAAGAAGCTCTTCAGCTCTTGTCCAGTTGCGAACGTACACGACATATGTGGTGTCAGCTGTACACGTCTGTTTTTTTTAGTCTCCTGGTGTTGTCGGGTGTCGTTTCCATAAAGTTAAGCGAATTGATTGCCAACAAGAAAACGCTCGAGGTAGTGCATGGCGACAAAGCAGAAAACTATTTCTGTGTCGAGACAGACAAGGGTATCCGACATACCATAAGCACGGATATGCTTGCTAATTTAATTACATTTCAGAAGAGGGAGCCAGAGAAGTTATCGATTGATGTAAGAAAAGTCGCTGACAAGGCTATTGTGAGTATGCACCACAAGGGAGATGTTGAGGACGACTTAGGGTACTCCAAAAGTATGTAATCTCACAGCTGGTTAAGTAACCTCTTCAAACATATCTGTACTCTTCATGATGATATCAGAGAGGCGAGACTGTACGGGATATATGGTGGAACAAGGAGGTTTGAGACGTTGACATACTGGAAAAGCAACTTTTTGCTCAGTAAAATTCCAAGTTGTTCAGTATACGCCGAATTCTCAGCCTGTCCTCATCATTCCATCGCCGCTTTTTGGAATATATATCAAAACTACGAATTAGTAGTCATGTTAATGTTAGAATTTTTGCCAGTATGTACTTCTATGTAGAATGGGAAAGAGCCTTGCTACACCTGCTACCAATCTCCTCTTTGCAAATGTTAATAATGATGATGATGATGATAATTACTATTACTTTACTTAGATACTCTTGTTACGCTTTGTGTGTTACTATTACTATGAAGTAGTAGCTAGCTCAGTATATTGGAGTAGGTAATGTCATTTTCCAGGCGATCAAAATAGAGCTGAAGATCGCTATCGCTATGAGGAAGAAGCATATAATCCCAACGAGGAAGGTCAACATGTATTCCAATCGCTTAGTCCTGACTAAGTTGTTGAAATACATGAATACATGTTGACCTTCCTCGTTGGGATGGCTGATGGCTTTTTCCTCTTAGCGATCTTCAGTTAGATTTTGATTCATTTGTTCTTTCTTTCGTTGTCTTACGATTAGCTGCCTAGCTCATCTAGTACCTATATATATTTGGAGTAGGTAATAGTGTAATAGTAATGAAGATGAAGTACATACTTCTAGTTCTAGTCAGAAGTTAGAGAAGTACTTCTACAATCTTCTATGTACTTTGTACTTCTATGAATATGAACTGCTTACTATTACATTACCTGTACTATTGCTATTACTAATTACTACTTGTATCTTGTATGAATATGAAGTACAGCCTACAGTCCTACAGTAGACCGTTACCCTAGACCCTAGACGCATTACAGTTATAGAACTTGTCTATCAGAAGCTCATACTTATATCAATTCACGAGCACAAGAATTGTGAACTAGAAGTGCATTAGTTTTCTGTGCTTAGTTGGTATTCGAAGAATTCACGTCAGTTGTGATAGTTTCTGGTGCTATCCTCTGCTTCTTCCTGACCACAGGAATGTGAGGTTCATCATCTCTTGGCATTGATGAAGATGATGATGATGATTGATCAATGATTACAATTTCATTATCTCCACTATCTTGGTCAACGCCATTGCCTTGATCAGAGGAAGATGATGACGCTGCTGAAGGCTCCATTGGTCCTGGATGCGAAGATGAAGTTACGAAGATAGGGGCTATTTTCTTTTTCTTCACAAGGGGTACGTGAGTGACCGTGTTCTGCACCTGCATGCCTTCCGTAACTGAAATATTGACTTGTGAGTCCATGGTGGCATCAATATCACTGGAATCAACGTTAACATTTACTGCACCGGTGTCACCATCTTTACCACCACCTTCTGCATCTACTTCACCATCAGCTCCATTAGGATCGTCAACAATCGCAGGAACTTCTCTCATAACAGCTGGAATATCCTCAGGATCTACAGGCTCACCAAGGATATCCCCAGAGAATCTTGCAAAAGAGACATACCCGTCTGAGGAGCAAACTGCAAGCATTTGTCCGTCCTCTGACCAACAGGCATCATTGACACATGCATAGTGAATTCCACCTATTTTAGCAATAGGGTAATGGTGTTGAGTGTCGTATATGTAGACACCATTGGTGGTGGTCACAGCAAAGACTATTCTATACTTTCCTGGTATCATAGGAACTTGAGAATCATCCTGATAATCTTTCATCTTGTAAAGCACAGGATTACACTTGACTGCGACTGAGGGGTCCTCTAGACCTGTTAAAGAGGCTATTGGGGCGGTCATTCGATTTCGGGAAAATACGTGTGTACAAAATGACTTTTGAGATACCTCGACCTCAGGATCCAGTGGTTTTGTGATATCTTCATTATGCTTATAAACACCAGTGGGGGCAATGAATAGCTGACCATCAGGTGTAAAAGTTGGCCTGCGAAAGAAGCATGGTACGGTGGAATCTGCAAATAAGTTTCTACCCTTGTCCCTATTCTCAGCAGTAGCTTTCAACGCCGTTGGTTTCGTTGGTGCAGGCGTCGTGATGACATCATTTGGTGCAGGAGTCGTACTATCACTCGGAGCAGAAGTCGTACTATCATTCGATGCAGGAGTCGTACTATCATTCGGAGCAGAAGTCGTACTATCATTCGATGCAGGAGTCGCATTATCACTCGGTACAAGAGTCGTACTATCACTCGGTACAGAAGTCGTTGTAATATCGTTCAAATCTTCTATGCTTGCATCGCCGCCTTCAATTTGCATCTGGTTGTCAACATTTTCATCCACTCCAGCTCCAATGGAAACTATTTTTTTGATCTCTCTGCTTCCACAAGTATCTATTTTTGCCCGAGGACCAGAATATTTTATCTAAAAAATAGGGAGCAGATCAAAACATGTGATGCGATTGAAAAAATTCGGTTACAAATGACGTCTTGAAGGAATTTAATTTCCACGGTGTCAACGAACACGATATGGCATCAAGTAACAGTACATTCACATACGTGAAGACCACGACGATAAAATAGAACAAGGAAAAATATGCACATTAATAAAAATGTAAAAGGAGAACAACACTAACCGCGTGAACTCTACATGTCCTATCACTGCTTTGGGTAACAACCATCTTATTGCAAGGATCCCATGCGACACCCTGGACATAGTTCGTATGGCCATTGAGAGGGGTTGCATTCCTCGATGACAGTCTTATAATTTCAGCTTTATTATCTAGAGCCCCTGCAACGACATGAGAACTATCAGGTGACCACCTTAAATCATATATTTCAGTCAAACTTGGTTGAAACCGCAATCTCTCTAATGACTTAGCGCCAATGACATTTCCCCATTCATCCTTCATTGTATTAAGTTCCTCCCAAACATCCTTCGATTTAGCCTTGTAAACTATAATCTGACGATCTGAAGCTGTAGCTAAATAACGCCCACAAGGGGAAAACCTTGTCGTATTTACTGGCCCCAAATGATCGGCCAATTCTGCCAGAAATTTGGGAGTATCATTGTCTCTACTTCCATCGCTTGCCTTCACAGAAGGAATTGACCAGAGACGAACACAACCAACAGGTGGAGTACTCTCGTTAACTCCAGCAGTTACTAAACAATTTTTAAGCATATCTATTCCAAATACAGGTGCAGGTGCAGGTTTTCCATTTTCACTTTCACCTCCATGCCACAAGATGTTTGGAGAGAAAACTTCCATCGTTTTCTACCTAATTTGTGAGCTTCACAGAAAATGGATGCAGATACAAACGATGAAGAAGGCGAGGAAATACTAGAGCAACAGCAAGAGAAAGTTCTGGAGCAACAGCGTGATCGAAAAGCACGAACCAAGCCACAGATAGACCACACTTCGCAAACTTGTGGAATTGATGCACAGAAGAATTTTGAATTTGTTTACTATTCCTAAGTACTAGAAGTAGAATACTTGCACTAGGTAACCTCTAAGTCAGCTGTGTTGTCGGTCCTGCTGCTGCTGTGTCCATAATTGATCTTATACTTATTACTATTTCATTCTCATTTCCAAAAAAAACAAAAAACCTTCTTTTTCTCTGCTTTTTGTTGGCGATAAAGGACAAAGGAGAGTGTGGATCTAAAAGCTTCTTCTTCATGGTAGGTAAGTAGCACTTAGCCTCTCGCAAATGAAGAATAATCCAAATGAAAGCTAAGAAGTAGAAATTGAAGACGTGTAGCAGTAGAAGAGAAGTACAGAGGTCATTCTTCTTTACAGAACTTTATCGGAAAGGCAACTCAACTTTGGGAAATCACGTTCTATTGGATTGCAGTGACTCTGCTGGAGTATAAGCAAAGTATACACTTGACATGAATGAAGTTCCGCCAAACCAAGAAACTAAACACCCCCTTGTGGAAGCAACGAAGACTCTGTGTCTAAAGCCCACTTTTCATCCTCCCCCACCTATGAAATATGATATGCTCTTGAGGTTAGACTCTCACAAATTTCTCACCCCACCAGGCGAGGAGCGCCAGATTCTCGTCTTGTCTAAGAAGACTGGATTGATAGCAGAGTCACTCACTGAACTCGATCGAGACGGTCACACAAATGCTGCTGACATAAAAAGCTTTAAAATCTCAGCCTCTCCACCACCTTCATCGTCAGAAAATGATGTGTTTGAGCTCTTTGGCGGTCAAGTTCAATATTCTTACCCAAAGACAGCTTCTGATATTCCCAGTCCTCCTGCACCAACGCCTGCATCATCTAGCTCTTCAGTTCCTTTTAACGATTCTCCGAGCATTCCTAGCCCTCCAATGAAACCATCTCCAGCAAAATCTTCGTCATCATCATCTTCGTCATCATCATCGTCATCATCATCTTCGTCATCATCATCGTCATCATCATCTTCATCATCTTCGTTTTTCTCTGTTTTCCGGAAAGCAGTTTCGAAATCTAATGTATCCTCAGGTAGTACAGGAGGTGGTGTCAACTTTGGAGCGATCTTAAGGGATGAACAAACAGCGACAGCTCCACGAGACGGAAATAAACGACAAAAAAATGTGAAATCAAAAGTAAAAATTGCTGATAGTATGAGTACTTGTACTACGAAAATTTCTCAGAGTTTTTCATCCTCCTCTTCTTCAGTACTTCGGAGCATTCCGTCTTCAGTAGTCGATCTTGAAGGTGTTGAAGGAATAGTGAAAATTGTTGGAGTAGATGAAGAAGCATTCTCTTCTTTGATGTCTTTAATTGAATCCAAAGAGGTATGTGCTTTTGCTGTAGCCTTTGCTAGGCAAGAAAAGGCTTCTTTTTCAAACCATGCTACAAGTACTAAGAAGTATTGTTCAGGTGACAAAGATACAAGAATCTGTAATGAGCATTGGAATTGTAAATGTGATAAACAAGTACGTGCTGAAATAAAACATGCACCACTACTTGGAGTGTTTATTTCATTTGAATCTACCAACATAGATGAACAAGTTTCATGTAAAGGTACCGACGTTTATATGATTCCTTTGGGTGAAGATAGCAACATAATTGATGGAGTACACCAAGAGTGGGAACCTCCTCAAAAGGATGAAGCATCCAACTTATTTCCTATAAGCTGTACTTTAAATTGTACTAGAAGGCATGAAGTTGTCAGAGATATTTTGAGTGCTAATATCACAAAAATTGGCCATAACTTTCAAACAGCCTTGTTGCCTCTCATATATAGAATTGAATCTCTTCATGAATATCAAATTTCACGAGGAATTATTCATGGTAATGTTAGTGGATACAATAAGAATGTGAAGATATCAAATTTATTTGACGTTAAATGTGCATCATCACTTTTGGATAGCGACCTTAGTGAAGAGATGCTAGAGCTTGAAAACACAGCAAAGCGATTAAACTGGCCGATCAATATTGAGGATATAGAAAGTCAAAATTGGTCAAAACTAGGTATAACTACCGTATTGATTCAACAGCTTTGTGAAGAATTGAAGTTTCTTCATTATCTTCATGGGATCCTAACCCAAAAACTGCATGAAACTGGAGCTACAAATGTCTTCCTTAACTTGGAGATGAGGTTGCTTCGTGTACTATCTGAAATGGAATTGCGAGGTGTAATGGTAAATCCTTCGAAAATGAGCGAAATGCAAGAACAAATAGTTAAAAAGATAGAGACACTCACATCAAGTGCTTATGAAATAGCTGGGAAAACTTTCAATGCGAATTCTCCAGAGCAGGTAGCTGATATCTTGTACAACCACTTACAACTACCACCTCCATCCTCATCAAGTAAGGGAGGGAAACATCTATCAACAAGTGAAGAAGACTTATTACTCATAGTTCATGTTCATCCAATTGTTGAGATGATTTTAGATTTACGTGCACTCTCAAAATTAAATCAAACTTTCATCGAAGGCCTCCGTCTTCATATTGTAGAAACTCCTGTCATATGCACGTCAAGTACATTTGATAATAAGAATGCTTTTGAAACGATGAAAAGAAGTGGTCAAAATGATAAATTTCAGTACAAAGTACATGCTCAATTTCATCAAACTACCGTACGTACAGGTAGACTATCTTGCACAAAGCCAAACTTACAACAAATTCCCAAAGAACAAGTCATAGCAGGAATAAGCTTTGCTCCTCGACATTTTTTTGTTCCGTCGCCGAAAAAACTACTTGTTGCAGCTGATTACAGTCAGATAGAAGTGAGACTTTTGGCACATTTTTCCAAAGACTCTAAACTACAAGAGGTCTTTACTGTTACATCGGATGGTGACATATACAAAAGTTTAGGTGCCAGAATTTTCAAGAAGCCAGCTGTGGATATCAATGACACTGAAAGAAAAAAAGCAAAAACTGTCACTTTAGGTTTAATTTATGGAATGGGAGTGGAGCTCATGGCAAAAAAACTCTCAATTGATAAATTAGAGGCAAAGAGGATAATGGACGCTTTCTTTGCCGAGTTTCGTCAAGTTCAAGTATGGATGAAAAATGTGAAGGATCATGCCAGGACAAATGGGTTTGTATCTACTTTGACAGGTCGACGCAGGAACATCGCCGATATCAAAAGTCCCAATAATGTAGCACGAGCATATGCGGAACGACAAGCAGTGAATTCAATCATTCAAGGTACTGCAAGTGATCTAATTAAAATTGCTATGCTTGAATTCGAGTTCTGTTTGCAGCACTCTTCGATTTCTCAAACAGCTAGTCTACTAAATGAACATATGTTAATGCAAGTTCATGATGAACTGATATTTGAGGTGGATGAAGGTACCGATCTGCGTGAATTTGCCAATCTCCTACAACATAGCATGTCCACAATTGTCTGTAGACGTCTTTTCATCAATATTCCAATGCCTATCGATATCAAAATTGGCAAATCATGGGGATCCATGAGCAATTACGAAGTATATGCTGCAGTTGAATGCCATGATAGCACAGTAGCAATGCCATTGTCATCGTCTTCTGTAAATTCGTCGTTGTCTATGGAAATCGAGGTCAATGAGGCCGCTATAAACGATTGTCGTAGTGATACAAAGAACCAATCACAATCAAGCATCAATTCTCGATCTATCGATTAAAATGATTTCTTAGCGAGCCTTCTGGAGGTACATTATTCCTTGTAGCTTGTTGTTTGACGATGGCTGCTCAGAGGTGTTGAAATATACTTCGCTAGAGAAAGCAGTGCGTCAAAGTCAAACGCCTTATATCAATAACTTTGGTCAGCAGCTCATCTACGTACTACTTCTCATAATCACAATTCTATATTCCAAATCACATTTTATTCGAAATTACAAATCGATTCGTAGAGTTCTGATACTGATACAATGAGCAGGTGTATAGCTACTTGGTTTAATTTTTTAAGTTTAGTAAATATAACTTTGGTGCAAAGCCGACAGGTGAAGCCCTATCGCCCTATCCTTTTAGACGATCCTCATGATGACGCAAAAATTTTACCAGCGCCTCCTCTTTGTGCGTTTTATCTTTTATGTTTTATAATCGATTATTAAAAAGCATGTACTTCCAGAAAAGTAGGTAGGTAGAGGTGGAGAGAGGTACCTTCCTTTTATGAAGAAGTAGGTATAGTGAAGTAGGTACCCAGGTAAATTGAATAAATTGTACTTCTAGCTTCTAGAATAATAATGGTATAGATAATAGATAAAATTTATTAATAAAAATACTAGAAGTAGAAGGTAGAAGTAGTAGATAATAGATAATAGATAATAATAGTGATAGATCAAGCTAAGCGCCCACCAGCAGCCAATCCAAAAAAGCTTACATTTGTAAGCATTTTTGAAGGAGCCAAGTTTTCAGTGAATTCGTATTTTTATTAATCCCCGACCACTTCCTGAAAGTGTAACAACCCTGACTGACACTTTCGGGAAGTGGTCGGGGCTTTTTGGATTTTTGTGCACATTATTATCTAATAAAACTACGAATTTTCTCGAAAACTTGGCCCCTTCAAAAATGCTTACAGAGATGTGGAGTATTAGTAAGCTTTTTTACTTAGATTGGCAGTATGTAGTTGGTAGAGCATCATGATGTCACCACTACGGTAATGGGTGTACCGTACCCAGCCCTCAGCCAGTTCTCAACCACAATAACTTCACATGGGAATGATGGTGCGATAGAGGCGCCCTTTTTATGTATGTCTTTCATTTGTTCCTTTCCAGACTGTGGGCTAGAAGCTTCCGAGCGCTGTAGCAAGTGTAAAACTGCCCATTACTGTTCCAAACTTCATCAATCGCAACATTGGATCAGGCAACACAAAAATGAATGTTCCGACATCAAGAAGGTGATTACAGCTCCCCCTTCCACTTCAGTATCCTCCCCCTCTTCATCAGCTCCCATATTTGAGCCATCCTCGTCAACATCATTGAGAACAGAATCCAGCGCAAGTAGCGGTCGTAGGGAGTGTAGATGTATGTTTTGTGGAAAGACGGAAACTTACGCATCTGAAGAAGAGGCTATTGAGCATATGCAAACATGTCCTGCATTGGTGGAACAGCTAAATGATGGAGGGCAATTTACTCTTCCTAAATCTATGAGGTAATGTAAAGATGATTAGAGGTGCATGAGTACCAATACGCCAAATAAAGAATATTTTCCGAGGCTTAAATCTTGAGTGAACAGTGAGTCCCCATTTCTATTACTAGGAATCTGGATGCTCTATGAGAGCCCTATTTTCGTTCATGTGCATACCTGTCTACTCATAATTCAATAGAACACATTATGTTTATGATACTTTTAGTGCAGTACTGTCACAACTGTGCACCTGTGGCAGTACAGCTATTCATTGAATGAAGCATGAAGCATGAAGCACTCAATAGCAAAGTACTTCTGGTGACCAACTACTTCTACTTTGCTACTAGAAGTAGAAGTACTACTATGGCTGGCTGTAGCTGATGTTATAATTATGATATATGAGATTTATGTTTCAGATTAGTTTTGTGATGACATGAGTGTGATCAATGAAGTATTAAATACCTCTTACTTTTAGAAATTTATAGAAGAAAGAAATTGAACTAGAAATATACTTATTATTAATATTGATTATGATTATACTGGGTTGTATTATGATTATGATGCGTTGGATGTAGTTGTAGTTTGTAGCTAGAAGGCTCGAAGTATATACTTCTACCTTTATCCTTTATATCTTTATTAATTATGAGCTAGCTACTTAAGCTTTATATCTTTATCTATATCTACATTGCTACTTCACCTAGATCTACAGTAGATCTAGATAAAGGTACAGTATACACCTATTAGAACTCAGCATAAAGCATAAATTATCTCTCGAAAGAAATTTTCGAGGCAAGATAAAGATAGTCGTAGTCGACTCGACGCTGAAAAAAAAGACTAGCCAAAGCTAATTCTCTTGGCTTTCCGGCGACATCTACTTCCAAAAGAGAAAAAAAAATGGCTACGCAGGACATGATGATCAGAGCATGTGCGTTGGGATTTTTGCCTCTTACTCTTAATTTTAGCAGCGACTTGGGCGGGAAAATTAGTATATTAGTTAGAATGGGGAAATGGTGGATCTTCGCCAGCTGGCGTTTCGAGGCCAACGATAACTAGACGACTGCAAATTTATCGCTCCAAAAAGACGTCAGAGTTGTCCGACTCCATGAGCTGTTTCAAGTTTCAAACACGACCAGAACGACGAAAGACTTCCCTGTCGCTCAGAAGTCTTTCGTCGCTCTGGTCGTGTTTGAAACTTGACACAGCTCAGGGAGTCGGACAACTCTGACATCTTTTTGGACGGTAACTCCCAACATCGCGAGGAAAACAATCCTGCCGCAAAAATTCGAAGGCATAGATGGATAGCGCAAGCGCTAACAAGCAACTACTTCTAGAAGTACCACTATTCACCTACCTCGCCCTTACATGTAGAATCTACCAGAAGCACCTATTGATTTATTCTACATCTCGTACGATTTGTAATGAATTTCTTTCATAAAGTAGGGAGAGATGTGGTGTTACATCGATGAAATTCCTGATAATGATGATGAGGAGGAGGAAGACGATGAAGTCGAGTCGGAAGAGCTGCTCGACGATGATGAGGATGAATCATCTTTGCCTTGATCATCTTTCTTCTCTTCAGTTGAATCGCTACCACTATCATTGCTACTATCGCTGCCACTGCTGCTGCTGCCGCTGGAACCCGCCTTCTTCGCCTTGATAAATGGACCTTCATCATACCCCGTGTCAAATCCAAGAACAGTCCGAAGTCTGTTATTGTGGAGCTCAAAGTAATCATACAACTCCTCTTCAACCTCTCGTGTAATCTGTGATTCAAAAACATCTTTTCTAGGAGTCTTGTTGATCACAAAGGACAACAAATTAGTGAGTTCATCTCTACTTCTATATCCAAATTTTCCATTACTATCATAGAGTGGTAATCCCAAGAAGTCAAGTATCCTCTCTAAAACACCAATTCTATTCTTCGTGAATTCTTCTATTGTGAAAATAAAAAATTGTGGTTTATCAAAATATTGAAACCATTTGGCAAATTGATACGCGTACAATGATTTGGTAATATGAGCATAATAAGCAGTTCGGCAGCAAAATGCACTCTTGTCCTGCACTTCAGCGAATGGCTTTGTTTCTTTGCTCATAATATCATACTTCCTGCGGCATTTATTCATATTACATAAATTCATGTTGGCATGATTCTTTTTATAACAACTACTGATACAATCACCACGCTTTTTACCCCAGTAGATAGAATCCTGCAGATTGGAAATTTCGATTTGTTGCTGCATGCCACCCTTTGTCATCGCTTTTTCTTGTGCAACATAGTTTTCTAATGCTTTAAATCTCCATGAAGATAAAGTTCTATTAACTGGTTCGCGAAGAGATACGATGAACTTCATGGGGTACAATTTTTTAAATCCTTCCGCCAATAGACGAGGAATGTGATCGATCAAAAAGTAGTTGGGAGTATATTCAACGAGAACCGGACGCAGTACCGTAGAATTGAATCCATTTTGTGCCATTTGCATGGCTTTAACACGTGTGGTAATCATATCCTTGGAATTCTCAAATAAATGTTCTGAAACTTCCCAAAAATGGCCCTCTTTAGAGTGAGTCAAAGCTGCTCTTTTATGACCTACAATATTCTGAATCATAGGATGTTGATTCAAATAATGGGCGATAGAACTAGTACCAGATTTAGAGGTACCAATCCAATAGACATCTGGTAAACAAGCATATAAACCATCTTCATCTCGCTTCACGCATGGAGAATCTGTGGCTGAATCCATATTTTTCACAGGACGCAATTTTTCTTCCTTACCGAAGTCCTCTGGAAACATTATAGCATGATGCATCTTAGCATTCTCTTTATCAGCATTACCATCCATAAGAATCGAATCTCTGAGTATAGGGGCAATGCGTTCACTATTATGATGGTGGGCAGGAGATTGTCCTCCCAAAACTTCTGAAGCTAATGGATCTTGTGCAGTGTTGCCCTGCTGACCCAGGAAAGGATTCTGACCAGACATTCCAACTGAGTCAACGCCTCCTCTACCGGTTGCAATTGCCTCAACAGCGGCAGCTTCATCAGCAGCTGCATGTGTTGGATCTTTCTCTACTCCATGAGATTTGAAATCGTCGTCCTTTGACTCAGCTACTGCTGAATCACTGCCTTGTCCTGGAACCTGTACCTCTTGCTGTGGCTGTTGTTGTTGCTGCATCATTTCACCAGCCATCATCGGTTGACTTCCTACCTCAGCCTGTGTGGCATGAAATCCTGCATTGAAGTTGGCTTGATTTGGATTGTATTGCGGATGTTGTTGCTGTTGCTGTTGTTGTTGCTGTTGCTGTTGTTGTTGCTGTTGTTGTTGCATTTGTTGCTGCATTTGTTGCTGCATTTGCTGAGCATGCATCGGATGCAAGAAGTTCGACATCCATCCACCTTGTTGCTGCTGTTGTTGTTGTTGAGGATATCCCATTTGAGGCTGAGCGTACATATTTGGTTGCTGCTGACCTTGCATAAAATTGAATAGTTGTCCATACACTAACTGTGTACACACAATAAGTAGAGCAACAATGAAGGATGCCCAACTATTCAGAAGATTCCCACTAAGTACTGACATTATTTTCTCAATTTATTCAAAAATGAGGGAACTTCAGTTAAAACCTTTCCCTTCGAAGGATCCTTGGCCAAAACCTATAAAATGTTCGATCTCACTGCTGCTCTAGCTACCACTCTGATTAAATTATGAGTCCGACACTTCTATGGAGCGTTGAAAACGAAGGTACTACTACTATTTTCTATGTAATCTTCCCTTTCCCCTAAAAAATGCTTGAGTTGAAATGGAATGAATCACTTCCTGCTGCTGTTCACGATCGTCCTGTAGATAGCAGATTAAAATCCTCAATCTTCTACAAAGTCACTGAAGGGAATAAAGATTAGTTGGGTAAAACAAGAAGCAAAATTATAGTACTACGTGAATGGACAACTCAATTATTAATTTACAATCCTTACACGTCCCGAACCACCGTTCTGACTTTTAATGACTCTACTAGGTCGTGGAGATTGGTAGTTTTGATATACTCACTTGCCAGGCTCAAATTCCAAAAAATTTTGTAGATATGATCTTTTCTTCTTTTTCGGCTTCACTCCCCTCGAGAAGAAAATTGGAATTTCACTGATGCTGAGAATTTTCAGGTGTGCTCCAATCCTGACCTGACCTTTCTTCGCACATACATATCCTGTTATCCAACCTTACATAGGAAGTACTATTACCTTCTATTATGTTCTATAGTAATAGGGTACCAACCAGGGGTAATTTATCTGCTGCTGGCAGATGCATCACTTGGAAAGACCTTCTTACACAAAGTCGCGTGATTCAATTTCCCTTGCAGGTGGATCAATCGTGAGCCTTCTCATTAGTAATGCAGAGCCCGGCATCCTGTCAACCGGATTTGTGAAATTAGTTTGAATCCATCACACTCACCTACATCAAAGCAGTAGTAGTAGTAGTAGTTGAAATTAAAAGAACTTCGACTGTTTAGACAATTGGATCTTTGTCTTTCTCGCAGGGAAAAGAAAGTCACAACTACAGCAGAAAACAATTGTTATATAGAATGCATATTGGAAGCCTTATTATTTTAGTTTTATCGCTGCTGACAGTATTGGCACACGTACAAAATTTCGTAGAGGATGGGAAAGATGATAAGGATGCGATATACGCCGACAACACTCTCTCCCATAAATCTTCTTTGAGTGCTTTGCGAAAGGAGAGTCAAATTGAAATAGAGGAAGGTAAAGATGTTCATTCTGTGTCGTCGTCATCGTCGCCTTCGAAGACTGAAGGTAGGAGCAATTTAAGTAGAAGACTGAACGAGGAAGGTGTGAGTGCGGATACAGGCATAAATTCCAATACGAAAGATGATTTGGATTACTTTGGTATACCTATTAAGAAAATCGAAAAATTGTTTGGTGTGTCAGTTACTTCGAAGAAAAAGGAATCTAAACTTGCTAAACCTGCCGCATCACCTCCAGCACCAGCAAGTAATGCGCAAACAAATGCTGCAGATAAAATCTCTAATCTTCCTCCTGGCATACCTCCACCTATAGAGCCTCATCATTCCAGTAGTTCAACTGCGCATCTTCCCCCTGGTATACCAAAACCTATTGAGCCCCATCACTCCACCAGTTCAAGTACCCATTTGCCACCAAGTATTCCATCCAAGCCCATTGAAACTCGTTACTCTCAACATCAACAGCTTCCTCCTGGAGTAGGATCCCCCATCGACCCACATGAATATACGGAATCGTCATCATCGAAATCGTCATCATCGAAATCGTCTCATGTCAATCATGTAGCACCAGCTTCAGTAGTTCCTAGCCATTCCGTATACGATTTACCTCAAAGCGGACAACCGCATTCACACAAAACTCAGCAGTACAACAATGAGCATGATGCAAATACAGACGATGATTTTGACAAGACAAGACGACCACATCTTAGACGTGAAAGAATGGCCGAGCGAAAGGACTCCTTAGATGCTGACATAGATCGCCGAGAGAGTAATTTCAACTCAAAACTGGGAAGTATTCGAGACTCTCTAATGCATGGTAAAACTGCGACACCGCCTGGACCAAAAGATGACGACCTCACTTTCAACACTGGAGTATTGGCTTTACGGCAAGACGATAAAAATTTTGAAGAAGAGTTAGGGTTGCAGCATGCTGACGAGAACGAGGCTACTCATGCACATGCATATGCTCCTGTCGACACGCATGGACCAAATTTAGTGGTACATGACAACATACAAACGACAAAATCTGTAAACAAAGGAAAACAACATGAAAAAATAGTACCCTCAATGCATGCAGCTCTGGGTATTGATAGCGTTCACGGGTCTAAGATAATTCACAAAATGGACTTAGATGAGAAAGAGTATGGAACATTTTTGAACATTCGTCCGCCTGAGAAAATGGACCCTGTCACCACTGCCCCATGTGTGAAACGAGAAGACGATGGACTTTATGCTTGCTTACCAGATGTGTATTGGATAGGTGTATCAAAGTCGGGCACTACATCGATAGCCCAGTACTTGCATTATCATCCAATGATAAATAACATGGTCGGAGAGGCGAGGTCTGCCACTACACATTCCAAGGAAGGACATTTCTGGGAAGTTTCAGAGCATTTATTCGCTAACTCAAAAGATATGATTGCAAGTCGCATTAAATCGATGCATAGATCCCAAGATGGTTTGAGAACGCTAGAGAATCGGCCTGTCTTCATTGATTACACCCCCAATTATTTTGTCCTCGATCATGTACCTAAATTAATCGCGGAGGGTTTCAAATATGGATATAAAAAGGACAGGTATACAATGAGATTTATTGTTTCTCTGCGTGAACCTGTTTCTCGCACTCTTTCATCATGGCGCTTCAAGGCTTTGGAACATTTCCAGATGCAAGAGAGAAAAATGATACGCACTGGTAAAGCAATGGATTTGCTCTTATTGAATGATTCTGTACATTGGGGGGAAATGAGGGCGCAATGTATTTCAAACTGTTATCACAAGCCAGATGGCTCAAAGAGTATGAAGGGGTGTAATATGAATAAATGTAGAAAAGAGTATGATAAGGATATGCAAGAGACAAAATACCAGTACCAGAAGGCTGAAACGTCTACAATGTGTTGTAGAACCTCGTACTATGCTCACGTCACCAAGTCATTGTATGCGTACCAATTTGCCAAATGGTTTGACTACTTCGATAGATCACAATTTTTTATTTACACCTTGGAAGAATTTTCGAAGAATCGAGTCGGTGTATTAGAGCGATTACTAGATTTTCTGGGTGTTCCTATTTACGATCCAACTGGTAGAACTGGATTCTCCAATTGGAAAAACTTGACAGATTTGATGGCGTTGCAGATCAATAGAACGCCTAGAAAACAATGTTTTGAAGACCAGATAACCGAGGCAGCGACAAAATATTTGCATGATTTTTTTGCTGCACATAATAGAGAATTGGTTGATGTTATCGGTTTTAATCCATATAATGATAAGGAGTACAAGGGCGATGTAGCACATCCTACATCTATGAATGGAACCAAACCATGGGATTACTATTATAATCAGATGAAACAAGATGTTGCGCAGCGTGGAAGTGTAAGCTCTCAGGAAGCTTCAGCCCCTCTGGTGCAAAGAGTGGATTCTATTTATTCAGAGCGATAGGGGGTGCATAAATCGAACATATCCTCGACGCCAAAATGCTGTGAAATGTGTAGGTGACAAATTACCAATGTAATGCACACGATGATATTGATATATGAAATTGATGGCGTTGAGAGTAGAATATAGTTGGTGAAAGTATGGATCACGATGAAGAAGAGAGAGTTGTAGAGGTATTATGGATATGATGACTTTGGAGGTATAGCTTCATAATTTTTCACCGCTTCAGGCTGCCTGAGTTGTCAGCATCAAGTAGGTCTGAACTGCGAAATGTATGCGGAATTGTACCCCTTCATGTTACTCATTTTAATAATAAAGTAGAAGTACGTATGTAAATAGCATCATTGGTATGATGAAGCTGTAGGACGCTTAACTAGCTATGTAGCTCAAAAATTATTATTATTATCATTGGTATAGGTATATAGTCTCATATTGCTTGATATATATTAATGATACCTAACTAGTTAAGCGTCCTACAATTACAACTACAACTACATCATTTGACGTTGCTTGATATATATAATGATATTTTTGAGCTAGCTAGTTTTAAGTTTTAGTTTTAAGGTTAAGCGACTAAGCGTCCTACAACTTCATCATTTGACGTTTTGGATGCTTGATATATATAATACTGAGCTAGCTACTTAAGCGTCCTACAACTTCATCATTTGACTTTGACGTTGTCCAAAGCTCAGCGCTGGCCAGGCTAATACTAGTCTAATACTAATAATTAATTTTTGAGCTAGATAGTTAAGCGTCCTACTAATACCATATACCATTTTCAATTATTAAAAGTTAATTTTAAAAGTTAAAAGTAAAAGATATTGAGCTAGCTACAAGACAACTACTTTAGCATACTTACGTTCATGTAGCTATTATTTGTATTTACTCTACTACTACTACTGTGGTGATCCTAGGAGGCACACTACACTACTACTACTTTAGCATCATACATCAGCCATACTAATACTAATACTAGGACGCTTAACTAGCTAGCTCAAATATAAATACTAATACTAAATTAGAACGGTTTTTTGTTTATGCCTTTTGTAGTTTCTCACAATGGCCAGATTTTAAAGGAGACAGCAGCTTTTATTTGTAGACAAATTGTGCAAAAGCTTTTGGCTGTCAATGGAAGAGTCAAGCAATCCAAGAAACAGGCTATATGGAATCTATGGACGCGTCATATTTCTATGGCTATTAATACAACAGCTAGTAGAAATATTTTGCGTAAAATTACGAAAATGGTGAACAATTCTAACGAGCAGCAAAGGCGTGCGTCTGCTTCGATTTTTTGTGAGGATCCGTTTTCGTCGTCTACTCCTTACGCAGAGGAGCTTGA